>JAEEGF010739413.1_pt1 | contig 13622 bp, 22 predicted proteins | sample 9134171 | NCBI WGS metagenome assembly JAEEGF01 (sample SAMN16246542, study PRJNA631951) | gut metagenome | biome: gut microbiome; feature: rumen; material: AP-attached | host: Bos | place: Iran: Karaj | collected 2018-10
ATTAAATGATTTATTAAAAGAAAATGATATGTATACTAGAATTATTAATGACTTTAATGATATTAAAAAAGGTGTTATTAATTTTACTACTAAATCATTACCTTCATTTATATATAAGGATATAGCTATATTAAATGAAGATATTATATTTGAAAATAGTAATAAAAAACCTAAGCCTAAATTTAAATCATTTTATAAAAACGCAACTAAGATATCTCATTATGATGAATTAAATGTAGGTGATTATGTTGTTTTATATAATTACGGTATTGGTATTTATGAAGGTATTACTACAAGAACATTTGGTTCTTTAAAGCATGATTATATTAAAGTAACATATAAAAATAATGCGAAATTATATGAACCTTTGGAAAATATTAATTCTATAATGAAATATGCTGATAAAGATACAATTGGTGTAAAGATTCATGGCCTTGGTGATGGTGCTTGGGCAAGAGAGAAAGCACGATTAAGAAAAAAGATTCATGATATATCTGATAAATTAATATCTTTATATGCAGAAAGATTAAATAGTCAAGGCTTTAGCTTTCCTAAGGATAGTCCTGAGCAAGAAGATTTTGAAAATGATTTTGAATATGAAGTAACTAAAGATCAAGCTAAAGCTATATTTGATGTTAAAAATGATATGGAAGCATCTCATCCAATGGATAGACTTGTTTGTGGAGACGTTGGATATGGTAAGACTGAGGTTGCGATAAGGGCGTGCTTTAAAGCTGTATATGGTGGTAAGCAGGTTGCCCTACTTGCGCCTACAACAATTCTTGCTTCTCAGCATTATAATCTATTTAAAAATAGAATGGAAAAATATGGTGTTAGAGTTGAACAATTATCAAGATTAGTATCAACAAAAAATCAAAAAATAATATTAGAGGATTTAAAAAAAGGATCTATTGATGTAGTTATTGGTACTCATAGATTATTATCTGATGATGTTATATATAAGGATTTAGGATTATTAATTATAGATGAGGAACAAAGATTTGGTGTTTCTCATAAAGAAAAGATTAAAAATTTAAAGGTTAATGTTGATTGCTTAACATTATCTGCAACACCAATTCCAAGAACACTTCAAATGTCTTTGATGGGTATAAGAGACCTATCAATGATTGAAACACCACCTAAGAATCGTTATCCTGTTCAAACATATGTACTAGAAAGAAATGATAATATTATAAGTGAAGCTATTAATAGAGAGCTTGTAAGAGGTGGACAAGTATTTTATTTATACAACAATACATCTGATATTATGGATGTTAAATCACATTTAGAGCATTTAGTTCCAAATGCTAAAATATGTGTTGGCCATGGCAAATTATCAAAAGATAAATTAGAAGATGTTATATCATCATTTATTAATAAAGAATATGATGTATTACTTTGTACAACTATTATTGAATCTGGTATTGATATGCCAGATACAAATACATTAATTGTACATGATGCAGATAGACTTGGTTTATCTCAAATGTATCAAATAAGAGGTAGAGTTGGAAGAAGTAATAGAATAGCTTATTGTTATTTAATGTATGATGAAAATAAAATATTAACAGAGGAAGCAAGAAAAAGATTAGATACTATAAAAGAATTTAATGAGCTTGGTTCGGGTTTTAAAATTGCTATGAGAGATTTATCTATAAGAGGCTCTGGCGATATTTTAGGCTCTGAGCAATCAGGATTTATTGAGACTGTTGGTCTTGATATGTATAAAAAGATTTTAGATGAAGAAATTCAAAAGAAAAATAATCCTGTAGAAGAAGAAACAAAAGAAGGGATAAAGGAAGAAGAAATAGTAGATATTTCCTTAAGGGCACCTATGGTATCTGAGACTGTATCAGATAATTATATTGATAATGATTATGAAAGAATATTAATTCATAAGAGAATAGATTCTTTAAAATCTTTAAATGAATTAAAGGAATTAGAAGAAGAATTAATTGATAGATTTGGTCCAATTAGTGATGAATTATATGCGTTCATGTATGAAAAATTATCAATGCATTTTGCAAAAGAATTTGGTATTTATCGTATTATTAAAAATGAGCCAGGTAAATTAATATATTTAATAGATAAGAAAAAAGCATTAATATATGATGGTGTATTAATGTTTAATGAAGCGTTGAGAAGAAATATTTTATTACAAACTAAAAAGGATGATTTAAGAATTATTTTTAATAAATCTAAAAATGATAAAGAAACATTTGAAAATATTACATTATATTTTAATTTAATTTTAAATAGTATTAATTAGTAAATAAGCATTATCTTGAAAATAAAATATTTTAAATGTATAATATATTTATTAAAAAGCAATAAAAAAATAAAAAATCGGAGGATATTTTATGGCAACTAAGAAAGCAACACCATCTGTAGCAGGAAAGGTTGATAAATCAAAACCTATGCAAAAGGCACCTGTAGCAAAGACTAAGATGGAAGCAAAAGAAGATAAAAAAGATACAAAGAAAGTAGTAGTTAAGAAATTACCTGCTAAGGAAGCTCCTAAGAAGGAAGAAAAGCGTCCTGCACCAAAGCCAGTTTTAGCAGCTAAGCCAACTGTAACTAAAGAAAATGCTAAGGTTCAAGGTAAAGAAGATAAGAAAGCAAAAACAACTTCTACAGGAAAAACTATTTATCATGTATCTAAACGTGGTGAAAGTAAAGCTGATCGTGAATGGAAGGTATTCATTCAAGGCTCAGATAAGGTAATTAAATTATTTGATACACAAGAAGAAGCATTAAAATATGCTAAAGATTTAGCAGATAATAAAAATGATGGTAGTACAGTAATGCTTCATGGTCTTGATGGTAAGATTAGAAAATGCTAATAAAATAAAGGGATTTAGCTCAAAAGAGCTGGATCCTTTTTTATTTTCCAATTAAATTTTATAAAAAAATAAATTTTTCTTGCATTCTATTTTAGATATGATATACTTAAAAAGGCTCTTTTTCGAGCCGGGATAAGCGAAGATGTGGGAGGTTGCCGACACACCGAAGAGAGTTGTCATACAGTGTAATCGGGTTTTTCCACGGAGCTAGCCTATACATAGATTATAGACGAAAGGGGTAAACAAAAATGGCAAAAGAAAAAATCAAAATTCGCTTAAAGTCTTATGATCATCGTCTTCTTGATGCATCTGCAAAGGCAATTGTTGAAAGTGCGAAGAAAACTGGATCAGAGGTAAATGGACCTATTCCACTTCCTACTGAAAAAGAAGTATTCACAATCTTACGTTCACCATTCGTAAACAAAGATTCACGTGAACAATTCGAAAGAAGAACTCATAAGAGATTAATCGAAATTGTGGATCCAACTCCACAAACAGTTGATGCTTTAATGCATATCGATCTACCTTCTGGTGTAGATATCGTATTAAAGAAGTAAAAAAATATTATAAAAGAAAGAGGATAACAAAATGGCTAAGGGAATCTTAGGAAGAAAATTGGGCATGACTCAAATTTTCGATGCAGCTGGAAATTTAGTTCCAGTAACAGTCATTGACTGCAGCGACAATGTTGTATTACAACAAAAAACTGTTGACAATGATGGCTATGAAGCTTGTCAAGTTGGTGTAGAAAACAAGACTGAAAAAGCTTCAAACAAACCTGAAATAGGTCACAGCAAAAAAGCCAACACTGCTCCTAAGCGCTTCGTAAGAGAATTCCGTTTCTCTGAAGCGCAGGGAGGAAATGAACTCGCTTCATATCAAGTTGGCCAAGAAGTTAAAGTTGATATATTTCAAGCAGGTGATGTAATCGACGTAGTTGGTACATCTAAAGGTAAAGGATTTGCAGGTACTATCAAGAGATATAACCACAGAAGACTTAGAATGAGTCACGGTGTATCTGCATGTCATCGTATTGTAGGTTCTATGGGACCTATCAAAGGTAATTTAAAAGGTAAGAAGATGCCAGGACATATGGGTTCTGATAGAGTTACTCTTCAAAACCTTGAAATTGCTAAGGTAGATCAAGAAAGAAATCTTATCTTAGTTCGTGGTGGTGTACCAGGACCAAGAAAAGGCTTCGTAATGATCAAAACTGCAGTTAAGCAGAAGTAATATTATATATAAAAGGAAAGGAGATTTATTATGCCAAAAATTGCATTATTAAATCAGTCAGGCGAAAAGGTTAAAGATCTTAAGTTAGCTGATAACGTATTTGGACTTGAAAAAATCAACCAACAGGTTATATATGATGTTGTTAATTCTCAGAGAGCTGCAATGAGACAGGGAACACATGATACAAAGGTCCGTTGGGAAGTTAGAGGCGGCGGAAGAAAGCCTTATAGACAAAAAGGAACAGGTAGAGCTCGTCAAGGTTCAATCCGTGCTCCACAATGGGTAGGCGGAGGTACAGTATTCGGTCCTACACCAAGAAGCTATAAATTTAAGTTAAATAAGAAGGTAAGAGCTCTTGCTATGAAGAACGTTCTTACTTATAAGGGAAATGAAAAAGCTCTTACAGTTGTTGATACAATTAAATTTGATTCATACAAGACTAAGGACTTTGTTCAATTCTTAAATAACATTAAAGTAGAAGGAAAGACAATGATTCTTGTTACTGAAGCAGAATTCTCAAATGAAGCAAATCGTTCTGCATCAAACATTGCAGGTGTTTACTACACTTATGTTAACAATGCATCAGTATACGAAATGTTAAAATATAAGAATCTTGTTTTAACACAAGCAGCTGCTAAATATTTTGAGGAGGCATTGAACTAATATGACTAAAGAATTTGATATTATCCAAGCCCCAATAATTACAGAAAAAACAATGAACCTTAAAGAAACTCAAAACAAATATACTTTTAAGGTTTTAAAGACAGCAAACAAAATTGAAATTAAGAATGCTGTTGAAAAGATATTTAAAGTTAAGGTCTTAAGCGTTAATACAATCAACGTACTTCCAAAGCGTGCTAGAGTTGGTCAACATGTTGGATTCCATCCAGCATATAAGAAAGCAATCTGCAAGCTTGCTGAAGGCGATAAGATTGATGCTTTCGAGATCTAATTAGGAGGAACTATTAACTATGGCAGTTAGAAAATATAAGCCAACGTCAAATGGTAGACGTAACATGTCTGTTTCAACATTTGATGAATTAACTACAGGCAACACTCCTTGTAAAGCACTTCTTGCTCATCAAACAATTAAAGCAGGAAGAAATAATACAGGAAGAATCACTGTTCGTCATCAAGGCGGCGGTGTAAAGCAGAAATACAGAATCATCGATTTCAAGAGAAATAAAGATGGTGTTCCTGCAACAGTAAAAACAATCGAATACGATCCAAATAGAAGTGCAAACATTGCATTATTATTCTATAAGGATGGTGAAAAGAGATATATCCTTGCACCTTCTGGATTAAAGGTTGGTATGGAACTTGTATCTGGCAAAGATGCAGATATCAAGGTTGGTAATGCACTTCCATTAATCAACATCCCAGTTGGTACATTAGTACACAACATTGAACTTCACCCTGGTAAGGGCGGACAAATGGCTAGATCAGCTGGTGTTTCTGCTCAAATCCTTGGTCGTGAAGAAGGATATGTATTACTTCGTCTTTCATCTGGCGAAGTTCGTAAGGTATTAGCTACATGCAAAGCAACAGTTGGTGTTGTTGGTAATGAAGAGCATGAGTTAATCAGCATCGGTAAAGCAGGACGTGCTCGTCATATGAATCAACGTCCAGAAGTTCGTGGTTCTGTTATGAACCCTAATGATCACCCACACGGAGGTGGTGAAGGTAAGTGTCCAGTAGGTCATCCATCACCAATGACTCCATGGGGCAAACCAGCTTTAGGTCTTAAGACTCGTAAGCATAAGAAAGCTTCTAATGCTTTAATCGTACGTAGAAGAAATGGTAAGTAGAGGGAGGAATAAGAATGGCTCGTTCAATTAAAAAAGGTCCTTTTTGTGATGAAAGCTTAATGAAGAAAGTTTTAGCTGCTAAAAATCAAAAAGGCGATAAGAAAGTAATTCAAACTTGGTCTCGTAGATCAACTATCTTCCCTGATTTTGTTGGTCTTACAATTGGTGTATATAATGGTCGTACTCATGTTCCTGTTTATGTAACAGAAGATATGGTTGGTCATAAACTTGGTGAATTCGCTCCAACAAGAACATTCAAAGGTCATACAGCTAGTGACGATAAAAAGGCGTAAAAAGGAGATATAAAAAATGGAAGCAAAAGCAATTGCAAAAACAGTTAGAGTAACTCCTCGTAAGGCTCGTCTTGTTATCGATTTGATTCGTGGAAAGGACACTAAGGAAGCTCAACAAATCCTTAAGTTCACAAACAAGAATGTCTGCGAAGATGTACTTAAAGTATTAAATTCAGCATTAGCAAATGCAGAACATAACTATAATATGGATATGGATAATCTATATGTTAAAGAAGCATATGCTACTGATGGTATTAGAATGAAGAGAATGCTCCCTCGTGCAAAAGGTAGAGGCGATGCAATCGTTAAAAGAACTAGCAACATCACAATCGTTGTTGCAGAGAAAGAAAGCAAGTAGGAGGTAAAACATGGGTCAAAAAGTTAATCCAATAGGCTTAAGAGTCGGCGTTGTTCGCGACTGGGATGCAGCATGGTATGCAGATAAGACACAAGTTTCAAGCCTACTATTAGAAGATCTTAAGGTACGTGAATATCTTGAGAAAGCTTATAAAGGCGCAGCAGTTTCAAGAGTAATCGTTGAACGTGTTAGAGGCGCTAAGAACGGTGATCGTATTAAGATCACATTATTCACTGGTAAGCCAGGCGTAGTTATTGGCCAAGGTGGAGAAACAAAGAACAAAGTTGTTGAATCAATTAAGAGAATTACAAAGAAAGATGTAATTTTAAATGTTATTGAAGTTAGACGTCCAGAAATTGATGCAACATTAGTTGCACAAAACATTGCTGAACAACTTGAAGCACGTGCATCATTCCGTCGTGTACAAAAGGTTGCTATGGCAAGAGCTATGAAATCTGGTGCAAAAGGATTTAAATCAGTTATTTCAGGTCGTTTAGGTGGCGCTGAAATTGCAAGAAGCGAAGGATATAACGAAGGAAGAGTTCCTCTTCAAACACTTCGTGCAGATATCGATTATGCATTTACTGAAGCTCATACAACTTATGGAAAACTTGGTATTAAAGTTTGGATCTATAAGGGTGAAGTATTTGAATATCAGTCAAAGGATCTTGTAATTTCTAAAGGTCAAAAAGAAGCTGATAAAGCAAAGAAGGATCATCAAAACCGCAGAAATTCAAAAGATTTCAAGGGTGGTAAGAAACCTTTTAACAAAAAAGCTTCTGATGCTAAAGCAGCTGAAGCTCCTGTAGAAGAAGCTGCTGAAGACGCAAACGGAGGTAAATAATTATGTTAATGCCAAAAAGAGTTAAATATCGTCGTCCACATAGAGTTTACTTTCATGGTAAAGCTAAGGGCGGTACAGAGCTTGCATTCGGTGAATTTGGTTTAGTAGCAACTGAAGGTTGTTGGTTAACATCAAATCAACTTGAAGCAGCCAGAGTCGCAATTACTCGTAAAATGGAACGTGGCGGCAAAGTTTGGATTAAGGTTTTCCCTCATTTAAGCAAAACTAAAAAGCCATTAGCCGTACGTATGGGTTCAGGTAAAGGTTCTCCAGAACTTTGGGTAGCAGTAGTAAAGAAGGGCGTAATTTTATTCGAAATCGCAGAGATTGAAGAAGCTGTCGCTCGTGAAGCTTTACGTCTTGCATCTCACAAGTTACCTTGCGGCACAAAAATCATAAAGAGAGGTGACGAGCAATAATGAAAAGAACAGATATGAACAAAGAAATTCGTAAGATGTCTGCTGAAGAAATCAACAAGAAAATTGCTGATTTAAAGGAAGAATTATTCAATTTAAAGTTTCAAGCTGCCCTTGGAAATATTGAAAAACCAGCTCGTATGAATGAAATTAAAAGAACAATAGCTAGAATGAAGACTATTCTTACTGAAAAGTCTAATGCTAGTGCTAAGTAGGAGGCGGACACATGGAAGAACGTAATATTCGTAAACATTTCGAAGGTGTTGTAGTTTCTGATAAGATGGATAAAACTATCACAGTTGCAGTAGATACTTTCGATACTGAAAAGATTTATATGAAACGTGTTAAAAAGACAACTAAGTTCCATGTTCATGATGAAGAGAACAAGGCCAAGGTTGGCGACAAAGTTGTTTTCATGGAAACAAGACCTCTATCAAAAACTAAAAAGTACACTCTTGTCAAGATTGTAAAGACTAAGGAAACTATTTAGTTAGTTTTGAAAGGAGATACACATGATACAGCAAGAAACAAGATTAGCCGTTGCTGATAATAGCGGTGCTAAAGAATTGTTAGTAATTAAAGTTTTAAAAGGTGCAAGACATAAGTTTGCTACAGTTGGCGACATTATTGTTTGCAGCGTTAAAGAATCTCTTCCTAACGGACAAGTTAAGAAGGGTGATGTAGTGAAGGCAGTTATCGTTAGAACTAAATATGCATTAAGAAGACCTGATGGCTCAGTTATCAAGTTTGATGAAAATGCAGCAGTTTTAGTTCGTGAAGATAACACACCTCGTGGAACTCGTATTTTCGGACCTGTTGCAAGAGAACTTCGTGACTTAAACTTCATGAAGATCGTCTCTTTAGCACCCGAAGTACTATAGGAGGTAGAAAATGGTTATTAAAGCTGGAGATACTGTAGTAGTTATCGCTGGTAAAAATAAATTTACTAAAGATAAAAAAGGAAATTTAGTTCCTACTACTGGTAAAGTTTTAAAAGTTTACCCAAAAACTAACAGAGTTTTAGTTGAGGGTGTTAATATTGTAAAGAAGCATCAAAAACCTACACAAGCTAACCAAGCTGGTGGAATCGTTGAAATGGAAGCTCCAATCGACGCTTCAAACGTAATGCTTCTTGACCCAAAGACAAATAAACCTACAAGAGTTGGTATTAAAGTTGATGAAAAAGGAAACAAAATCAGAGTTTCTAAAAAATCTGGTTATGAGTTTAAGTAATCAGGGGAGGAATAATTCGTGAATCGTTTACAAGAAAAATATCAGAATTCCGTTAAAAAGGAATTACAAGAAAAATTCAATTACAAATCACCAATGCAAATCCCTGCACTAAGCAAGATTGTCATCAACATGGGTGTAGGTGAAGCAGTTCAGAACTCTAAGGTTCTTGACGATGCAGTTGATGATTTAACTCTTATTGCTGGTCAAAAGCCAGTTGTAACAAAGGCTAAGAAATCAATCGCAAACTTCAAACTTCGTGAAGATATGCCAATTGGATGTAAGGTAACATTAAGAGGAGTTAGAATGTATGAGTTCTTCGATAAGCTCGTTTCAATCTCACTTCCTCGTGTTCGTGACTTCCGTGGTGTAAATCCAAATGCCTTCGATGGCCGTGGAAATTACACTTTAGGTGTTAAAGAACAATTAATCTTCCCTGAAATTGATTTCGATAAGGTTAAAAAAGTACGTGGTATGGATATCGTTATCGTTACCACAGCCAAGACTGATGAAGAAGGACGCAGCCTATTAGCATTAATGGGTATGCCTTTCAGAAAGTAGGAATAGGAATATGGCAAAGACATCATTAGTTGTTAAGAATCATAGAAAACCTAAGTATAAAGTACGTGAATATACACGTTGTGAACGTTGTGGTCGTCCACATGCTGTAGACAGCAAGTTCAAATTGTGTCGTATTTGCTTCCGCGAATTGGCTTACAAGGGACAAATCCCTGGCGTTAAGAAGTCAAGCTGGTAATTAGGTAGAAGTAAACTTTTATAGGAGGATAGAATATGACAGATCCAATAGCAGATATGTTCGTTCGTATTAAGAACGCAAATCAAATGCGCTATGAAACAGTAGAAGTTCCAACTTCTCAAATTAAGCTTGCAATTCTTAATGTTATGAAGAATGAAGGCTATATCGCAGATTATAGTGCAACTGAAGGTACTAAGAGTGTTACAACAATCACTTTAAAGTACATGGATAACAAAGATAGAGTTATCAAAGGAATTAAGAGAATTTCTAAACCAAGTCTTCGTCGTTATGCAGGAGCTGATAAGCTTCCATATGTATTAAACGGACTTGGCACAGCAATCATTTCTACATCAAAAGGTGTAAAATCAGACAAGGAAGCTCGTAAGCTTAACCTTGGCGGCGAAATCATTGCTTATATTTGGTAGTAAAAAAATTATATTTATTTAAAACATTATAGGAGGTGTTTTTATGTCTCGTATTGGTAATAAGGCAATTAGCATCCCTGCAGGCGTTACAATTAACGTTGCTGATGGCAATGTAGTAACTGTAAAGGGCCCTAAGGGAGAATTAACTGCTAAATTCAATAGCGAATTAGAAATTAAAGTTGAAGCTAACGTAGCTGAAGTTAAGCGCCCAAATGACAACCTAAAAGCAATACATGGTACAACACGTGCTCTTTTACAGAACATGGTTACCGGTGTTTCAGATGGTTACAAGATTGAACTTGAAATCGTTGGTGTCGGCTACCGTGCTCAATTACAAGGAAACAAAGTGTCACTTTCAGCAGGATATTCACATCCTGTAGAGCTTGATATCCCAGCAGGTGTTAAAGTAGAGCTCCCTAAGAACACTAATATTATTATTACAGGAATTGATAAGCAGATTGTTGGTCAATTTGCGGCAGAGATTCGTGCTGTACGTCGTCCAGAACCTTATAAAGGTAAAGGTATTAAGTACAAGGATGAACACATCCGTCGTAAAGTTGGTAAGACTGCGTCAAAATAAAGAGAGGAGTGCTAGTATAATATGGTTAAAACATTCAATAGAAATGAATCTAGACAAAAGAGACATCTTCGTATTCGTCAGAATGTCATTGGAACTGCTTCTAAGCCAAGACTTAATGTCTTCCGCTCAAATAAGCAAATCTATGCTCAATTAATCGATGACGAAGCTGGTAAAACTTTATGCTGTGCATCTTCACTTGATAAGGACCTTAACATTAAGTGCGGTTCTAATATTGAAGCAGCCGGCAAGGTTGGCGAAGCAATTGCAAAGAAAGCAATTGATTTAAAGATTGAAAATGTCGTATTCGATCGTGGTGGTTATTTATATCATGGTAGAGTAAAGGCATTAGCAGAAGCAGCAAGAGCTGCCGGATTGAAATTCTAGGAGGATAACAAAATGGCTGAAAATGAACAAAGACAGCATGGTAAAGCAAGAGAAAAAGCTATTCCTGAATTTGAGGATAGAGTAGTTGCAATTAACCGTGTTGCAAAAGTTATCAAGGGTGGTAAGAGAGTCCGTTTTGCTGTCCTTATCGTATTAGGTGATAAGAAAGGTAGAGTAGGCTTCGGTATGGGTAAAGCTGCCGAAGTACCTGATGCTATTTCTAAAGCAACAGCAGCTGCAAAGAAGAATATGGTTAAGGTATCTTTAAAGGATACTACTATTCCTCATGAAGTTCTTGGTGTTTATGGAGCTGGTAGAGTTGTATTAAAACCAGCTGCACAAGGTACAGGTGTTATCGCCGGCGGTCCAGTACGTGCAGTACTTGAACTTGCAGGTATCACAGACATCCTTTCAAAATCACTTGGTTCAACAACTCCTGTCAATGTCGTAAGAGCTACAATTGAAGGTTTAAAGCAACTTGAAACAATTGAACAAGTTGCAGCTCGTCGTGGCAAGACAGTTGAAGAAATAAGAGGTTAGTGTCATGTATAAAATCACATTAATTAAAGGTTTAAGCGGCCGTAAACCTAATCAGGTCGCTACATGCAAAGCTCTTGGTCTTACAAAAATTGGTAAGACAGTTGTTAAAGAAGAAAACGACGCAATCAAGGGCATGATCATTACCATTGCTCATATGGTAAAGGTTGTCCAGGAATAGGAGGTAAAAGAATTTATGTTAGATCAATTAAAACCAGTTCCTGGTGCAAGACACTCAAAAAAGCGTCTTGGTAGAGGTATCGGCAGCGGTTTAGGAAAAACTGCTGGTAGAGGAACTAAGGGTCAAAACTCACGTTCCGGTGGTGGAACACGTCCAGGATTTGAGGGCGGTCAGTTACCATTGTTCCAGCGCTTACCAAAAATTGGATTCAACAATATATTTAGAGTTACATATAATGTAGTCAACATTGAACAATTAAATGTATTCAATGACGGTGACACAGTTGATAAAGAAGCGCTTATTGCAAAAGGTTTGACAAAAGATAACGAGAATGGAGTTAAGATTTTAGGCAACGGCAAGCTTGAAAAGAAGCTTACTGTTAAAGCAGCTAAATTCTCAGCTTCTGCTAAGAAAGCTATTGAAGATCTTGGCGGAGCTTGCGAGGAGATCTAATCTTGTTTGATAAAGTAAAAAGAATTTTAAGCAATCGTGAGATTGTTTTAAAAATAATGATTACATTTGCAATCTTACTTGTATTTAAGGCAGGAACATTTATTCCAATTCCACTCATCGATACTACAACAATAACTAGCATGATAAGTGGAAACGAGTTCCTAACAGTCCTCAACGCCTTCTCAGGTGGAGGACTTTCGAACTTTTCAATTCTAGCGCTTGGTATTTCACCTTACATCACTGCATCAATTGTAGTTCAGATGTTACAAATGCTTATACCAAAGCTTAAGGATTGGGCAGAAGTGGGAGAGAATGGTAAACAAAAATTAAATCGTGTAACAATATATACAACTATCGTTGTTTCAATGATTCAAGCATTATTAATTATTTTCTCACTTGGTTCTAAGCCAGCAAATATTTTAGGTAATGACTTTATTAGATATAACAATGCTTATTGGCTAATGTATATTTATATGGCAGTAGTAATTACAGCAGGTTCTGCATTCACTATGTGGTTAGCAGACTTAATTACACGTCATGGTATTGGAAATGGTTCTTCAATGATTATCGCTGCAGGTATCATTTCAACAATCCCAGTAATGTTTACTACTCTTTATAATAAATATCTTAGCCCATCAACAGGCTTAGGAATTTTCTATTTCGTATTAATCACTGTATTATATATTGCAATGATTATTGCGGTAGTCTTCTTTGAAGGCTCAATTAGAAAAGTACCTGTTCAATATGCTAATAGACAAGCAGGAAAACAAGGTGCTGAAATTCCAATCAAATTAAATTCAGCAAGTGTAATGCCAGTTATTTTTGCTTCGACAATACTATCAATCCCACTTACAATTGTTGGTGTTATGCAATTACAAACATCAACATCAAGTGCAGCTTTCTGGATTGATCAGGTATTCTCAACACGTCAGCCTATCGGTATAGCATTATATATAATTATGATAGTGTTCTTCAGTTTCTTCTATTCATTTATGGAAATTGATCCTGAAAAGATTGCAGAAAATCTTGAAAAAGGTGGTGCATTCATTCCAGGCTATCGTCCAGGAGAAGAAACAAAGCAACAATTATCTAGATTATTATTTAGAATTACGTTAATCGGTTCGACTTATCTAGTAATACTAGCCATGGTACCGATTATCATTGCAAAATCATTTGGTTTTAGTTCTCAGGAATCTTCAAAGATTGTAGTTGGTGGTACTTCACTTATTATCATAGTCGGTGTTGCTATTGAAACACTTAGACAGCTTGAAACTCAAAGT
>JAEEGF012022621.1_pt1 | contig 13622 bp, 8 predicted proteins | sample 9134171 | NCBI WGS metagenome assembly JAEEGF01 (sample SAMN16246542, study PRJNA631951) | gut metagenome | biome: gut microbiome; feature: rumen; material: AP-attached | host: Bos | place: Iran: Karaj | collected 2018-10
CTGCGGACTCTGCGTCTCTGCGCCTCTGCGTTGAAAGGCGCCGCGCAACCCCTTCGCCTCTTCCTCCGTAGTCCTTGCATCGAGAAACGACACTGCTTCCTCTCCAACTCCAAACTCCTTCAGCAACGGCAATGTCGTATCCCTCGCATAGTCGCCAGTCGCAATTATCTTACTCGCCTTCCCCGCCTTATACAATCGCGCCGCTTGCCAGACGCGGTCCGCACCAGCTGACATCTCGGCATACTGGCTCAAGTTCGTCTCGGCACCCATGCCACCGCCCAGCAAAATGATTGCATCGGCTTCAGGGAATGTCTCGACCATTGGCACCCGGCCATCCACCAGAAACTCCCTCTCAAGCGGGGCGCCGACAACCCATGTCATAATCGGCGTCATCCAAAGCCACAACCAGGCAACCGTAAGCACACCTATCCACTTTGCCAGCCGCTTCCGCCCCAGCCGAACACAGACAACTGCGATAATTCCTCCGGCAATCGCCCCACCGATGGGGCTAACGAGAAATCCGACGATTTTATTGATGTAGAACATTTAGTCAGTCACCAAGGGATTATGAGTCCCCTGCGTTTATCTTCCGTGTATTCAGTGTATTCCGTGGTTCAAATCTCTCTGCGCACTCTGCGTCCCTGCGCCTCTGCGTTAAAACATCTTCACGCTCTACACGGCTACCATTCTTCACCTTAACCCTCACCCTAACCTTCACCTAACCGTATAGAGCACCTTCCCTCATCGCTATTGCTGAACGTCTAAAACTTCCCAATGTCCACCTTTGTCTGGGCCAATGCGCCGCAACACACCAAATGACTGGAGAACCGCAACGTGTTTTGCCACGGCTCGACGCGATATCCCGATTTGTTCCGCCAATTCCGTCGTGGACATATTAGGATTTTGCCTAAGAGTCTCTAAGATTTTCTGTGAACTTTTCTGTGAACCTTTCTGTGAACTTTTCTGTGAACTTTTCTGTGAACCTTTCTGTGAACCTTTCTGTGAACTTTTAACAGAGACATTTACAGGGACATTTACAGGTTTAACGCCTTTACGGTAGATTATTGTTCTCACTGCATTCGGCCAATCCTGAATCACCAGGTCACGAAGACCAGCTTCCTTGAGCCCCTGCCGAATACGAGGAATGCCGCTACCCCAATCCTCAATGATATTCATGTATGACAGCGCAAGGGCAAGCGCCTCGTTGCGGCAATCCGAACAGCCTTCCAACATCTTTTCAACGGTGACACCCCGTTTGAGCCTTCCCGGGGAAGTAATCTCAAGCCGATCATCATAGATTGCGACCGTGATTGGGCTTGCCTCGGCGTTGACATACGAACGATGGACAACGGCATTCGCAATAAGTTCACGAATTGCCCCAGGGGGAATCTCGTATGTATCCTTGCGGCGCACGTTCGGGAATGTGGCACCCAGATTAATCTTCGACAATACATACTTGTACGCCTCCTCGATCTGATCCTGAACCGCCATCACGAATTCCCGGCGGTCTACAAAAACCGCACGCGTGTTCCCACGGAACAGACCGCACTTCACCACTGGAGATAGATGATCGTCATCGGTCAGCAGAGCAAAGGCATTCGTCGGACGCAACTGCCCCTTCACATTTTGCAGGATGCCCCATTTCACGAGCTGCGCGGGCTTGACCGGCTTGACGAGTTTTCGTTCTGCATCATCTTTTGCATTCTCGACAGCAATCTCATACATTCTACTGCAGAGTGCATCAATCTCTTTATCAGTAACTTTGAATCCACGACACTCACGGCTGTCATAGCTGCGCCCCGTGCCGTCTATGCGCAAATCCTGCAAAGCATACTCATCTGCAACCCGCGTAGTCGCATCGAACCGCACGAACACACCATCCACATCACCCTTGGCTTTGATGTAGTACGGCGTCTGAAGTCCCTCCTCGACATCAAGCACGATAATAGGCTTACCCTCTATCGTCGTGATGTTGATCTGAGCAGGCAACGGTGGGCAACAAGAGTTTGCAAGCGCATCCGCAACAGCATCCTTCAATGCGAAAAGATTGCCGCCAAGCCCCTTAATCTCGCCTGCGTTGGTCACGCCGAACAGAACCCGCCCGCCCCGGCAATTTGCGAAGGCGACAGCCGTCTTAAGCCACTTGCCGGAATCGACATTCGGAATTCCCTTGAATTCCAAACGTTCAGATTCACCATTCTTGATCTCATCTATCAAATTCATATACAGTATTCTCCGCTACCGGTCATTTTCGAAACATCATTATTTCCTCACCTTTCACCACAACCTTAACCTCTTCACCTTCACCTTAACTGCTTCTCTCCCTCTCTCACCCCTGCAACACCCTCTTCTTGATCATCTTCGCTGGATTGCCGGCGACGCTCAGTTCATTCTCTCATCGCGTCTTCATAGGCGAGTTGGTCGAAGGCCTTGAGTCGTTTTGGCATTTCGTGTATTCAGTGTATTCCGTGGTTCAAATCTCTCTGCGTACTCTGCGTCTCTGCGCCTCTGCGTTAAAACATCTCCAACATCTACACGGCCACAATCTTTGCGCTCTTTGCGTTCTTTGCGGCTAAATAATTCCCGCCGCACACCAGCCGAATCCCCATCAGCCCCATGAGCGCGACATTGCCGATCACCTGGTTCGCGCTGTGGCCCAGCACAACAACCTGCAACGGCGATAGCAGCGCCAACCATAGCCCCAGCTCAATCCAAATCCACCACTTCCTCTCTTCTCCCTCTACACGCTCTACACGATCTCCACGGCTAAACAACTCTATCACAAGAACCGGGAGCAAATACAGCATCGCGTAGTAGTACATGTTCCCCGCTGCCCACAACATCCCGCCAACCATCAGAAGATAGTCGCGGCGCTTCGCACCGAATATAAGAACAGCAAGTCCAAGAAGCTGACTAAGCCTCGCGACAACCATCATTCCAGGCCAAGGCGATGTTACATCAAACCCAAGCACAACCCTCGCAGTCCGCCACAGCTCGATCATTCCGAAATCGCTGGCACGAAGGACGAATTCAGAATGCTCAGACGCATTCCGCACCATCGCGCCAAGCGCGGCAAATCCGTCGCGGTCGAAGAACCACGGAACAAACACCAGCGCCGCGGCAAATGCGCCGCTGAAGAGAACCGGTTTCCAGCGCCATTTCGTGAAATAAATGATCCCAAGTACACATGGCGCGATCTTCATCGCAGCTGCGACGGCAAGACATCCGGCGGCGGCCATACTCTTCCACTCGCACTCATCGTCCCACCACGCGAGAAAGATTCCGACGCACGCCGCGCTCAACCACACGGGATTCCCGCGCTCGAGGTTGAAGATGAAAGGCATCGACAGCGCAAGCAGAATCGGCTTCCACGATCTGCCGACGAGACACAGCGAAGCGAGGAATATCACGCCCGCAAGCGCGCTCCAGAGATATCCGCCGACCCGTGTTGCCGGGAACGGTGCAACGGGCAGAAGAGCGATCTTCGGATACACCTTGTCGCGCCAACCAGTGATGAAGAACTTTTCAGACCCGTCGGTATACCAATCGCTCCAGACGACATCTCGCTCGTCGATCTCAATCGGCTTGCCCTTCCTGACATCGCGCCATCCGGTCCACTGCTCGGGATGGCCTACATACCCCTGCTCCCAGCACATGCGCGGCATCCAGAAGTCATAAAGCTCTTCCCCGCCCTCCTCATAAAAGAGCTTGCGCTGTCCCAACACGCCAAGCGCTGCACACACCGCCCAGACGGTGAAGAGCGCGATCAATGAATATCCTAAAAACTTGGCTTGCATTTAAACGTCAGTTGTTAACCACGAAATACACGAAATACACGAAAAGTTTTTAGCAATGTAGAGATCTTGTTTGGGTTTAGCCGTGTAGAACGTGTAGAAACGTGTAGAGATTCTTTTGATCTTGTTCATCAATCATATAGTAAATCTTATACAGAAGGACCGTTTTATTCGGTTGGTATTACATTCTCATCATCAATTTCCTGCTGATTTGCAAACTGTGACAACTGCAGATTCGACATGGCATCGACACATGCTTTCAATTCTTTATTTTCTTCACCAAGCAATATATCGATTTGCGAATTTACCCGAAGCGTTTTTCGCGCGCATTCCAATTTTGACAACATAGGAATAATCACTGTTCTATCCTGGTGTAGATAAGCCCTAATATCGGACATTGTGGTCGCTAGACTATACCCTTTATTTGTCCCAGTAATAACAAGCCCCTCTCTTCGCAACCCGCCTATCACTTCGCTCAAAAACGCCTTTCTTCCTATTGGCCTCGAGGCACCCCTATTGACCATGTCTATCAAATAATCACAATAAACTGTCCGACCCTCAACCTTAGATTCTATAAGACGTTTTAAAACCTCGCATCTGCGAAGCTCCTCGATTTTATCAGAGCCCTCATATCGGGCAATAAGATTTGCTGCAGTCGCCAACATTGTCTGGCAAATGCGCTTATCCATCTCATCATTTGACGCTTCAACTGGAATAGACTCTGGCACAGAGTAGAGTACTGGCCAACATTTGAGCGATATCTCCTTCTCTCTAAGCATGCCGCGCAGCTGCATATGCTTTTCGTCAATATTCAGCCCCCCAACAAACCATATTCTCAATGATCCAGATATGATATCGGCAACCTGAACAAGTCTCTTCCGCTCATCCGCCTCGCGATGAAACTCTCCCCCCGAGAAAAAGTCTGCCCTGCGCGTAAAATAATCAAACGCGCTGCTTTGATACACTTCCCCTCCATAAGAATCGACATAAGCATGAACCTTCCAACTGCTAGACCGTGCAACTTGCGAATACAAAAGTCCATTAATGTTCTTGTAGAACACTTGCTTATATTGCAACCCTGATTTTTCGTCTATGCTCTTTTTATCAATGACGATAGCTATGTATTGGAAAGGCACTTCTTTAAGCTCTCCGAGCAACCTAAGCCTGCGATCTATGTTATATCCAATCTTGCTGCTTTTTAATGGCTGTCCATTGTTGAACCTTTTGCTAATCACGTCAATCATTGAATTTAATGTATCAATCTGCGATGCTTCTACTATAATTGCAGCAGAGACATAATATCGTTGATCGGTTGTGTTGTCATCCAGAAGGGTGCTGCCCGACTCATCGATAAATATAGCTATCTCCCGTTCCTTCATCCTGATAATAGTTAACAGTGGTTCAAATCTCTCTGCGTCTCTGCGACGCTGCGTTAAACTTCAAACATCCAACATCTACGCGCTCTACACGTTCTTCACGGCTACCATTCGCCACCTCAACCGACTCTCTTCATCCGCCCTATCTCCCGATCCACTATCCACCGATACCACAGCCCTTGCCAGAAGTGCCAGCGCCAACCGGCGATGCTATCTAGGAAGCCGAGTTTGAGAAAATAGCGGATGCAGAAGTAGACGACGGCGCGGAAGTACCGTGGCAGAAACGTGATTTTAGCCGTGTAGAACGTGTAGAGTCTAAGTCAATCATATACAACTGATCTCATATAGAAGGGTCTGACACTTTTATCCCATTCACTTGAATTTCAGAAAACCAGTATAGTTGCTCTTCTTGACATACTCTCGTTTCAGCATAGGAATTCTATTCGTTAACGTCTGCTCATATACTTCATATAATTTTTCTGGAACGCATGGGCCAAACATATATGTCAGCGATTCAAACGGCAGCTGTTCACAGCCAATAAAAATATGTTTGACATCCGAAAGCTGATTAGCAAAGTTATCATCCTTGATTTTTACGATTATACGCGTCTCTTTCTCATAGCTCCAGTCTATGCTTTTTATATAGCCAGTTATCGTTTTTGACTTCTCCAAATCTTTTATCCCTTTGGATATTGCAACATAATTGCCGCCTACAACATATTGCGGCTTTTCAATTGGCTTCTCGCCTGTTACATTACCACCATATATCACATCTGCCAACGATATATCATAACTGCCAACAGGCAACGTAATAATCTTACCTGCTTGGCTATCGCCTTCACGGTAATAAACTTTCTCCCCACCATTCCTTGCACGTTCAATCCAATCTATCAAAACATCATGAGGGAACATTATTCGTACAGCCTCGTTATCAGGCTTGCCATAGAGCCCCCACATCGCAGCACATTCATTTTCATCCGCCTGAAAGCACATAAGGAATGTTCGTTTCCAAACATCCTCTTGACCCAATCGTTTCCATTCGAGCTGATCGTTCATGTGCTCATCATCACCTCGAGTAAGCCGTATAGACGCCCCCCGCTTTAAATCATGTCCTACTATATGCAACAACCCTGTCAGCGTTGTGTAATGCATATACGAAACATGATTTTCACCAAATTCGCACAACCGTTCAACCAACGCATCTGCATCGTTCGCGCCAGAAAAACTCTTTATAGTAGGTGCTACGATTTTTGACCGCTTCCTTGCGTAATATCGGCCTTCTGAATCAGAATGGAAGTGCTCAAGAAGCTTCAATGCCGTTTCTGAGCCAAAACGGACATCAAATCCAAGCATACTATCGGTTTGATGATCTCTGACATATCGCTTTAATTCCGAGATAAATGAAACATCCTCGAACGATTTTGCATATTGCGATGGACTTGCTGTAAAACCGCCCTTAAAAGAATACCACATCCGCAAAGTTCGTCTACATTTTTCGGCAGAGTCATCATCCAATCCTTTGACCAAAAGATATTGTCCAAAATCAGCGTCGCCCCAATTTGACAACCCCAAATAGGCATCCATTAATCGGACAAATCCAAGCGGATAAATCCTATGCTTGACGCTTATCCGTCGATAAAATTCTACGACTTCCCGCGCCTTCCATGCAAACTCCTCGCATTGTCTCAATGAGAATTGCCAAATTATTTTATCTAACCATTGTTCAGAAAGAATCGGAAGGAATTCTTCTGGCCAATAAAGGTACAGCACATTCAACAAAACAGGAACAGGAAATATGCTTTTCAGTTCTGCACTGTACTCATCCCCTTTGCTCCGCACAAAATAATACAGCGGTTCCAACACCTCCTCTTGTAAAATAGAATCTTCGCGCGAATAAAAACCATGGACATTCCGCCTGTCTCGCCAAGTATCCCACGCAATACCACTATCAAATCCATAACACTTATTCTGAAGCCTGAATAATCCGCCTGAAAGTGGGTGCGACATTGACGTTATCCAAGAACAGAAAGACTCTTCCTTATTTGCCTTTGAATAGTATTGTGTCAGCGAGATAGATCTCAACTTATCGATTGGAAACAATCTATTAAACTTTTCGCGCAGTTGTTCTCCAAGCACAACCTCCTTCGCAGGCTGCTCAATATTCAGAGAATCAAGCCAAAGAAGAAACTCTATGTTGTAATAATCCATGATAGATGATCAATTTGATGTCGCATGTTTCATCCGCCCGATCTCTCTATCCACTATCCACCGGTACCACAGCCCTTGCCAGAAGTGCCAGCGGAAACCGGCGACGCCGTCAAGGAAGCCGAGTTTGAGGAAGTAGCGGATGCAGAAATAAGCAACCGCGCGGAAATAGCGCGGCAGTTTGTAGTAGGCATCCTTCTTGGCGGCTTTCTCGCCCGTCGACCGTTCGCCCGACAGATAGGACTGTGCTTCGCGCTTGGCATAGTTGCGATGCTTTTCCTTCCATTCTTCAAACGAAATAAGCGAATGGTCGACAAAATCATTCTCGAACTCAACCACCCTTCGCTGGACGACAATATGCTCATCCATGATCTTCATGTCGCTGCGCCCATACCCTTTGCGAAAAAGCCGCAGAATCTTCGTTGGATACATGCCTCGCTTTATCCAGCGATTGCCGAGCCACCCGACAACATGCCGCCGCTTCAGCACCACACCGTCGACATCATCATCCATCTGCGGCAATTTATCGCTTATTTCCGAAATCAATTCATTGGTCAGGTACTCGTCTGCATCCAACCGCAAAATCCACTTCGTTTCAATCGGCAGATTGTCCAGCGCCCACTGAAACTGCGCAGCCTGGTTCCCTGACCATTCATGCTCCACAAGAAAGACGCCGTTGCCACCCCCCTTGCGCTCCAGCGCGGCATTTGGTATACTTTCTTGTGTAGACGGATTGGAGCCTGCCGCGACTTGGCGATGTACCACCGTCTCTACAGCCTCGGCGAGCGGCATTAACCGAGGCGCTTTTTTTATCCTTTTCGACGACGCCTCAAAAGTGACTTCGGTCAGATTCGCGTCAATGTTCCCAAAATCGTCAAGCCGCGTAATAACGTTCACAACCCGCCCCAGTACGTCGTCCCCTTCAAACATGATGGCGTCGTATCGAGCATTCACATTTCGCCTGACGACGCACCTTTCAAGTCGCAGTGTCGATTCCAGCACATTGAACGCTTCAATCTTGTGGTAATTCAGCCACCTTTCGTTGTATGTTTTGCCGGGCAACCGCTTGCCGCCACTCGTCACCGCATGAACCGAATACTCCGCCCATGAAACAGCGTTGTCCTCGTTTCTCCTTCTCGCCCTTTCGTCGGGCGTAAAGTAGACGCACCGTCCGTCGGACAACTGCACGATCTTCCGCGAGAAGTCCCTGAAAAACCGAATCGCACCATCACGCATGGCGGCGCGTCCGTCCGCGCCCTTGAACCGATACTCCCCAGCAGCAAGCTTCTCGTCAAGAAGCGCGTCCAGCGCAGCGACAAACCGCTCTTCCGAAACATCCGCCAGCCACTCCTCCACCTTCTCCAGTGCGCGGCGCATGAATTCATCGGCAGAAGAAATGATAAAATGGGCCTGACCTATTTTATCATTTTGCCACACTATATTCTGCGTTCCGTCGGTGGAGAAGCAGTCGACGACAAAGACTTGGCGCGGCAAAAGTGCCGCGATTCGCTCCAGGCATCGCCCGATGTGCAGCTCCTCGTCCTTAGTCAGAATTATAACGGCGACGTCAAGCATCTTTCATCTCACGTTTACTTATGAACTTGCCAGTTTGCCTGCAATAACTATAGCAGAAATACACATCACACACATCAATGCAATATGGCACAGAATAGACAACCAACGCCGAAGCAATTAGCTACATCAACATCTCAGTCTTTGCTCCACGCAACAATGGATCCGCATAATCCACTGTTGCCCGTCTGCCTGTGCCATAATGTTCTTTTACCGGAACCCTCATTGATGGTGCTTGAAATAGAGCCAGCCAATCCGCTTCACCCAATACATCAATGTATATTTCAAAGTTTTCTTCCAACTCACGTAGCAGTTCGCAGACGCATCAAACGAACCAGTCTCTTGAAGAATCTTCATAAATATTTCGCGGCATCCCGGCTTTGCCGGAGGATGCATCAACGCCATATTACGACTTTGCGCTAAATCAATGTCGTATTCACCCCCAGCAAAAACATTCTCAGACAACAATTTCTTCCAGAGAGTCTTCGCTTTATCTGTATTCACCAACACTAATGACGTTCCTTTGTTGTCGTCATATTCAGGATTACTCGCCGCGACCCGCCAGCAATCTGCAATGGTAAAATCACTAATTCGCTTTAGCTGAGCAAATGGACACTTGTAACACCCATCTCGCAGAAATGCATTAATCGAGAATCCATGGAAGTAGGGATCAAGCCATGGAATTACTCTTTTCTTTACGCCATTTTCAAACTCATACACTATATTCTGAAAGTTCCAACCTTTGTCCTTGTTTCTGAACTCATATCGCGCAAGCTTACTGTTGTATTTCTTCTCCAGCCCTTCTACATACGACTTCCATACATCTGCAATCGGAGTCCCGTGGCAAACGAAATCCACCAACAGAAGTTTCTCGTCAATGCCCTTTGCCGCCGCCCGCATTGCAGCGCACTGACAAGGTGTCCCACAAAAAAGCACATCCAGTCCTTTCGACAATGCCACCTTCGCGTCCTTAATGGCATCTCCCACATCACTTTCAACGTACTTGCTTTGCCGAAGGGCAGGCAATTCAGCAAGAGATGTCACCCCAATATGCCTAACCGACTTGAATTCATCACTCCATGCCGCTCCATAAACAATTCCACCTTTAGAAAGCACTTCACTCGCAAGCACCGAGAAAGCACCGCCACTCGTACTATTGGCACGTACCTTTTCATCAGCGTGCCAAACCGCATATGATGCTTGCGACAACGAGAACTTGCCATCTGCATGTGATATGAGGGTGGAATCCCCTTCAACGCTTCTTCTAAGAAATCCCACGGACTTATCCCGCGCATCATCAAGTCGTTCGTCGATTGCGATCCAATCCAGTTCACCATTCATGCTAATCTCAGCGACATCCGTTGCCTGCACCAACCTATGCTGCAACGATAGCATATTCAGCAAAGACTCAATTCTGCTTGCGTTTGTCATCCCTCTCGGAACAACAGAGTACAAGGGCTTATGATTTAGAACGGCGAATGCCGTGCCGTGGAAGGAATTTGTCACAACGCTCTGCGCATGAGCGAATAGCCAAGCAAACTCGCCTGGCCCATACGCGCCATCTCCAATTCTTACTACTCGCCAATCTTCTTGCTCCGCCCATTGTCGAGCAAGGTCGACCGTCTCCTGCGATGCAATAAGATCATAGAGAAGTAAATACTTGCATGTCGGCGCATCTTCTGGCCGAATTGCGACTTTCTCCCAATCGTTAGCAGTAAGTAACAACGTAGGATCGAGTACATGCGCGACCTCAGCATTTAGCGTCATCGCATCAACAATATCCGCGCCTTTCTTCTCTCGCAACCCAATATGAGAAAACTTCTTAAGCCACTGCTTATATTTGTAGAACACTGGGCCGCTCAGCTCGCTCACGCCAAAGCTCGAAGCATAGCTAACGCATCTCGCCTTCTGTGGCACAAAGTCCAGAAAGTATGGCTTGATGTTGGAATACAATCTTGGATTCCACACCTGATCGCTTCCGACCATGTAGACGTCATACTTTGGCGGATCGTTATAAAGGCTCTGAACGCTGCGATACTCTTTCCCGCATTTGACATTGGTCTCAAACCATGAATCAAATCGTCTATGGCGTTCCGCTCTTGCCACACGGTTCCTCAGGGATTTCAGCCTCGTCACTATCGGGAACAAGAACTCTTTGACTTTATTCGTAATCGAAATCGGAAGTACCGGACGCTCTCCTCTGCCGCCCAAATGTCGCGGGTGCTTGTAAAACAAATAATCAATGTTCTCCGCATCATACCCCATTGAGCGAAGCTTCGCCCCCAGCGCATACGCCTGAAGGTCTGCGCCAAAATTGTCGCACTTCTGAATCGTTATGATGCCAACGCGCGTCATTTCAAGATTGACTCGTACCCTTTTACCATCACCTTCACTACTGCATCCCAGGTATACTTCTCTTCGATAAGTTTCCGCCCACGTCCGCCCATCTCGCGACGTTCAATATCCGACAATGCTAGCGCTTCCTTCAGGGCATTCACGAGCGGATCAATGCCTATGTCAATCCACCAGCCACATTTACGATCTCCTAATTCCTTCCATGGCGTCCCCTTCGTCGTGATTACCGGAACACCCGCCCAAAGTGCCTCGGCAACGACGATCCCAAAATTCTCACTATACGACGGCAAGACAAACAAATCTGATCTGCGATAAGCTTTCCATTTGTCGTCATCCATCAACCCTCCGGAAATGATAAAATCATCACTAAGCCGTAATTCTTGTATTCTCGCCTTTACTGTATTCAAATACCCACCGCCGTCTGTTCCTACCAGTTCCATCTTCCATCCTTGCGGCCGAACTTTAGCCCAAGCTTCCACAAGATTCAAGAGCCCTTTCTTGTAATGAAATCGACTTAGGAATAGCGCACGCCGAAAGCCTTCTTCATGCAATCGTTGCTTCGGCAAGTCTTTAGGGGCATTAACGGCATTGGGGCTTAAGATGATGAGTTTGTCAGGCCACATTTTCCTTGCTTGATTCGCTTCGCTATCCGCTGTGCAATGAATGGCGGCCGAATGTCTGAAGTCCGATCCTTGGTATGTCAAAAGCGCAATTTTCTTCTTCAACCACTTTTGCTTTAATGACCACTCCTCAATTGTACCCCTTGGAGCCAAAACATATGGCACCCCTTTCTTTTGTGCAGCCCTGACAGCCAAATGCAATGTCCATTGCCAAATGCTATGTATGTGCAGAATATCAGGTTTAAGCTCGTCAATGACGCGCTCAACCGCCTTTTGCATTCCAAACCAATTTTTCTTGCCAGCACATCGATACTTACCATCCACACCTTCTACCCACGGATCGCCTAACGGCTTCATCGCCATCAACCAGGCATCTACACCTGCCGCATTCAAACCAGCAACAAGCCCCTGAACTGATCGCGCTGGGCCACCGGCATTACGCGACAACGATGACACTATATGAAGAACTTTCATAGCCTACGCCGTTATTTCAGTGCCAACACCTTCTTTGGTGAATAGCTCAAGAAGTAATGAGTGTCTTATCCGGCCATCAACCAGATGGACTTTCTCCACACCATTTGAAATGGCTGCAACACAACCATCAATCTTCGGAAGCATTCCACCGACTATTACCCCCTCTGATTTTAGTTTCTCCACTGACGAAGTATGAAGTGTCGACAAAAGCGTCGAATGATCGTTAACATTGAACAACAACCCTGGCATATCAGAAACCAAGACGAACTTCCTTACCTTCAGCGCCTTCGCAAGTGCTGCCGCCGCAAGATCCGCATTGACATTGTATAAATGCTGGTCTTCAATACCAGTACTTATCGGCGTTACGACAGGGATAATGCCGACGTTGAGCATTTCATTGATCGCTCTCGTATCTACAGAAACAATCTCTCCGACATATCCGCGATCTGGGTTCTTGATTCGGGTTGCTCCAAATATCCAGTTCCCATGCAGCGGGCGAGCATTTACTTCTTGCCTCAATAACCGCTTAACAAGATAGGGATTTACGACATTGTTCAGCGTTCTTCGGACAACCTCCATTGTCTGCTCGTCCGTAACTCTCTGGCCCGCCACAAACACCGGCTCCTTGCCCATCTCCTTAATTGCCTTCGTTATCGCCTTTCCGCCGCCATGCACGACCACAATCCGTATTCCCGCCGAACGAAGGAAGGCAATATCTGCCAGTATTGAATCTAGATTTTCCTCTATCTCTGCCACAGATCCGCCAATTTTTATCAGCATTGTCGCATCTCTGAAGCGAAGTAGATACGGAAGCATCTCAGCTATGAAAGATGCTCTCAACTCCTGTAATTCTATCTTATTCATTTTCGTCTACTTCATTTTCTTCTACAACTAAGCGTATTTTGCCACTTGGCGCCTTTGCAAGCTCTTTGGCCTCTTGCACAGTTATGGACGTTCGCGCAAGCCCACTCATGTGCGCTGCCCTTTTTATAATTTCATTCCGCTCATCCTCACCCAAGGGGGATAACGTTTGCGCGACAAAGACCACCTGCCCACTCTTTCTGTTAACGCGTATCTGATACGCTATAATCTTGTCAAAACCTTCCGCACAAGTCATGAAGCTTTGCCCGTGAAACTTGATTCCATTCCCCATATCCACTTCATCGCCAGTGCGCCCATATACCTCGTCAAATTTGCTTACTGTTCCATCCCCACCGGTGTTCTCG
>JAEEGF011198733.1_pt1 | contig 13621 bp, 8 predicted proteins | sample 9134171 | NCBI WGS metagenome assembly JAEEGF01 (sample SAMN16246542, study PRJNA631951) | gut metagenome | biome: gut microbiome; feature: rumen; material: AP-attached | host: Bos | place: Iran: Karaj | collected 2018-10
GCCTCGACTACATTGACGACGGCCTCTGCGTCGAATACGCTCAACGACAAATGCTAATGCTCGAACAAAAAGTGAGAGCTCATTACAGGTACAAAATGATATTGCACCTGATATTGTTTGCGATTGCCGCAATAATTGCATTTGTGATAGCTGGTTTATTAAGGTAGTAACAATCTATAAAAATTTGTTATGGAACTCGTACTCAATACAACAAACCCTTCGATTTCATACACCATCATTGGCATACTAAGACGACGTTTCCCTGGCTGCGAAATACTTGGAAACAACGACAAAGTCCACGTCCGGTTTAGTTTCCTCGTTAGGGTCAATATTGCCATATCCCGTAGGCGAAATACCACAGTGCTGGATTTTTCAAACGGATGCGACGACTACTTTGTGGTGGTGGCGTGCACAGGAGTCTTATTGGGCGTATTACTCCTGGCGATTCTATCAGGCAATTATGTCGAAAAAGTTTACTCGGCGGTGGAAAAAGATATGGGAAAACTACTCGCCGCTCAAAGCAATGCTGCATTTATGCAAGAATCATCCATACAAGCGGCATCAGGGTCAATCTATGAAATACAACTTGAACCTCACACCGTAGAAGTCAATGAGCCACCAACGAAGATGTTCCGCTCTCCCTTGACCCTCAGCGGACGAATATCCAGAACGGAATACATCATATCGTTGGCGATATTTGCTGCATACGCATATCTTCTGATATTGTCGCGAGAACTGATAGGAAATGTGTTCTTCACACTAGCTTGGATACCAGCCATCTGGTTTTTGTATGCGCAGGCATCCAAACGCTGTCACGACAGAGAGCTCCCGGGATGGAAGCAATTGATACCGTTTTACCATCTGTGGCTGACATTCCTTAAAGGCGATGAGTCATACAACAAATACGGGTTCCCACCCAAAGGCTTCAATGGTCTTGCCGAAAACTACATAATCAAAGAATACGATTCGCACGAACAGACAGACAAAAAACGCAAAAAGTCTTTTATCGCTTTGGCGGTTGTGTGTGGCGTATTGTTGCTAATTGGTACAATCACAAACGCTGTGAATAAGTATTACGAAGAATTAAAACAAATAGAAATCCAACAAAAAAAACAGAAGAAAAAAGAGGCCGTCTTAACAAAATTCAACAAGTTCATCTCCGAATATGACAAGTTTATGTTGGGAAAAAGTATTGAAAAAATCCGTCTCTGAAATCCAGTCTTTAAGCTCCTCCACTGACTTGCAGCTTCTAACTGCATCAAAGGTTCTCTCCTTTTCTAGTATATCCATCCAGGCATTTTCTAAAATAGAAAATGCCGCTGATTCTATATCATTGACCATCTTAAGTCCAGCTTTAATCTCCCAGATATAATCCTGCTGAACAGGAATTTCTGGAGTAATATGATTATCCACCTTTCCGTCTAATCCAATTACCTGTATTTCGTATTTACGTTTTTCAGGAATAAGGCCAAGATTACCCTCAGCACTATGAATCACCACTCTGGTAACCCCTGACTCAGGTATGTACTCTGTTGTAAATTTCGTAGTAACGTAATCGCCCTTCTCAAAATTCTTACTACAGCCATCATCCTCGAACATGGTAAATTCACCATTTTCGCCAGCACCAATAAGAAGCTTTAGGCTGGCAGGATTGCTTACATCATTTCCTGTATTTAAGGCCAAAGGAACTATTCCACCAGCCTTAATAAGAACTGGAATGGAATCAATAGTTCTATAAAGATTTTTTCTGCCACCTGTATATCTGTAGCCTGTGAAAATATCGTACCATACTCCATCCGGAATAAGCATATTTGCCTTTGACATTCTAAGCTTCTCATCAGACTTTTCAGTAATATTTCCTACCAAAAGATTGTCACCAAAGAAGTATTCGTTACCTACTTCATAGGCATCCTTTTTATCGTTTATACGATAATACATTGGTTCTATAAGCATCTGCCCATCAGTGTACATCTTGTAATTCATTGAATAGATATATGGAATCAGCTGATGGCGTAGGCGCATGAATTCTCCCATAACCTTTCTATAAGGCTCCTTAACATTCCAAGGCTCCTTGTTAAAAAATGGACTACAGCTACTATGAAGTCTCATAATTGGTGAAAATACACCAAACTGAATCCATCTGATAAGGCGCTCCTCATCCTTATCTCCCATCATATGACCACCAATATCATGGCTCCACCAACCATAACCGATATTTGATGAAACAGCAGTAAAATATGGCTGGAAGTCCAAACTCTTCCAGGTAGCTACAGTATCACCTGAAAATCCCACAGGATATCTGTGACTTCCCACACCGCCATAACGAGAGAAAATCATTCCACGGCGATTATCCCTGTTTGAATCTTCGTAGTGATAGTGATTTAAAAGGAATAAAGGATCCACAGCATTTTCTTCACCTGTTCCCTGCTGCCAGTCAATCCACCAGAAATCTACTCCATCATCCTCGTAAGGATCCATCACAATATCAAAATAAGCTTTTCTAAATTCAGCATTTGAAAAATCAAATTCTATAGGTCTTTCACTGGCAGCATCCACTCCCAGTCTTTTAGCCATTTTTTCATACATTGACTCAAATGCTCTGATTCCATCTGCAGGATGTAAATTTAGTGTAGTTGCAAGTCCCCTTTCTTTTAGCCCCCTCAAAAAGCCTTTATAATCCGGGAATAAATCCTTGTTCCAGCTATATCCTGTCCAGCCTGTTCCGTACTTTGGATCAACATCTGTTACATGCCAATCCATATCCAAAACAGCCACAGAAACAGGAATGTTTTCCTGTTCCATTTTATCTAATAGCTGATTATACTCCTCTGCAGAATAGGCATAATAACGACTCCACCAGTTACCAAGAGCGTATCTTGGAAGCATAGGAGTCTTTCCACAAAGAGTGAAGAAATCCTTTAATCCTCCTCTGTAATCCTTTCCATATCCAAAGAAATATAAATCCTGGCATTTCCTTCCTCTTGCTACAAATTCTCCATCAACAAGCAGAGCACTTTCACTGTCATCCAATACAGCAAAGCCTTTTTCTCCGAAAATACCATAATCGAGAACAATTCCACCGTCTGCGTTATCTAGTGTACGGGCAGCACCATAAAGGTTTCTGTCTGAATTGCCATATACAATGCTATAATGCCAAACCTCCCCACTTTCCTTTAACTCTATAGTAAGACCATCAGGGGAAAATTCCTTCCCGTCGTATTTAAAAATCAAATCATCTGTCTCTAAAATCAGTAATCCATCCTTGTGAAGGGTTGTGTACTCCACCTTTGGAAATGCTCTATTTACCACCATTTGAGTTGGGGCATCCACAAAATCATAATCCTGCTGATACTCCATTCTTATAAGCCTGCTGGTAAGCACAGTAATTCTATATTTATTTCCAATTGTCATTGTCGACCTCTCTCTACTACTTAAATCAATAATCACAGAGCTCGAACCTTTTGTTGGGAAAAATAAAAAAGATAAATAGAATTTTAGACAACAAAAGGTTTTCGCCATAATAAGCGAAAACCTTTTAACCCATGCCCGTATTATACGTTGCTCAAAATATAATTGCAACCATTATTTTAAAGAGATGTAAATTTCTGTGTTGTGTCGTTCAGCTGTTCAGTAACCTCAGTGTTCTTGTCCATGGCCTTGAAAATGTTCTTAATACCAGTAACAATCTCAGCTGAATTTTCAGCACTCATTGTAATTGCTGTAGAGCTTTCCTGTACAGAATTTGTAATGGTATCTACAGAATCTACCATATCCTTCATTATCACGTTGAGGCTTTCTGCCTTTTCGGTAAACTCTGTAAGCATTTCGTTCATAACCTCTGCAGTATGGCCATACTTTTCACCGGTATCTACGAACTCATCGTAATCGCCAATTACTGTGCCATTGATGAAATCAAGTACTTCCTCAGCATTAGAAGCAAGTGTGTTTACTGCATCTGTTACTTCACTGGCAATTTCCTGAATAGTTGCTGCTGTCTGTCTTGAATTTGCAGCAAGCTTACTGATTTCATCAGCAACAACTGCAAATCCCTTTCCTGCCTCACCTGCTCTGGCTGCCTCAATGGAAGCATTAAGAGCAAGCAGATTTGTCTGGCTGGCAATATCCAAAATATCATTTGTAAGATCACTAATCTGACTAACCTTCTCAGAATCCTTAACAGATTTCTCAAGTGTAGCAGAAAGAGCAGTCATCTTTTCTCCTACATCAGACTTCTTAGTGTTTACCTTAATCTGAAGCTCATCTGCCTCAGTCTTAATTTCGTTAGCAGTATGTGAGCCTTCCTCAGCCTGATTTGTAATCTTCTCTGCAGCATCCTTAACATCCTCCACACTCTGATTAATAGATGCAAGAATACCTACTACAGATTCCATATTAGCTGAAAGTTCTTCGAGAGCTGCAGAAGAACTTGTTACATTGTCATCCGCAATCTGAAGCTGAGAATTAACCTCCTCAGAGCTTTCTGTAAGGACAACTGTACCATCCTTTACATCCTTCATGATTCCTTGAAGGGTCTCGATGAAATGATTTATACCATTCTTAATATATATAAGCTCTGATTTCGTCTTTGTATTAACTCTCGCTGTAAGGTCTCCCTGTCCCTTTTGGATATTTTCAATAATTCCATTAACCTCATTACTAATCTGTCGAATTCTTAAAACGATACTGCTATAGCATATGATGAAGTTAACTATGATAAGTATGATAATAACTACTGTACCAATGAGTGCCACAATGTAACCCTTGCTAAGCAAATCCTCCATACCAGCTTTAGTAGTCTCAGCATTTGCGCTAATCGCAGAATCAAGTACCTTTGTGGAATGAATTATCGCTACCTTTTGGATTTCAGCCTTATCAAAAAGCATTGCATAGGCATTCTCCTGATCCCCTGCATCACATTTTGCGATAGCATTATCAATGAATTTGCACATTCTCTGATACTGGCCACTAATCTCCTGAAGCTGTGCTGTAGCAGCTTCATTTTCATATGAGGCAAAGTCGGCATTTAAATCTGAAATATCCTGTTCAATATTTGATTTTGCCACCTGAATCTGAGGCAATAATGCTTCCTGTGTTTCTACCGAGCCAGATGAGACATATCCTGTAACCTGGTCGTATAATGTCATAACATCTGTTTTTAAATTTGCCTCATGAGTAGTTAATTGCATCATAGAATCAAACATTTCTACACTACTATTTGTAGAACTGCTCATAGCTCTCATAATAAAAAGCATAACAACCAGGAATGCTATAAGCATGGCAAGATTCAGGGTTGATATCTGAACTATAATAGAATGTAATCCGCCTACTTTAACTTTTTTATTCTCGTTCATTATAATCCCCCCTTCTCTACAATTTAGCATACCAGGCAGCTAAGGTTTCATTAACGTCATTCATAAATCCTGTTGCATCGGTCTCACCATTTGCATACCTGAAGAAGCAATAGCACAAGCCTCCTTCACTATTTCCAATTCCACTAGGTAATTCCATCCAGTGCCAGTTAGAAGTCTTGCCATCTGCAAGATAGCTTGATAAAACACTTGCAAAAGGATCTGCTGCCACGTATTTGCAATCTGTAAATGGGCTGACAAATCCAGCTTCCTCAACTAAAATCTTCTGTCCTGTATCCTCGGAACACCACTGTAAAAATGCCTCAGCCGCTTCTACATTACCTTCTTTAACAACACCCCACCAAGAAGGTGATGAAGTGAGGATTGTGTCCATACCATCCTCAAAGGCATAAGGTGCCATACCAACAGGAAAGCTACCTGCTGCTGCGTAGGCTTCACTTGAAGAAAGGGATGCGCCTATCCATGAGCCCTGTGTAATGAATGCATATTTACCTGATGCAAAGCCATTTACCTGATCATCATAGGTTCCTGCAATCAGTAAATCTGGATTTGAATATTGATTAAATAGGCTTACCATATCGGCAAAATGCATGAATCTATCAGCATCAACAGCCTTTGTTTCCTTTATCTTATCGATATAGGTTGTATCATCTCTTGCCAATCCTGAATCTATATATGTTCCAAAAACATGGTTTCCAGCTGACCATCCCAGATTTACAGGCTCAGCACAATATGCCACAACTCCATCCAGCCCTAGCTCCTCCTTGTGTGCTGCTACTGCTTCGAACGCTGCTCTCATGGCACCAGGTCCTGTTATAGATGCTGGATCAACACCACATTTGTTTAAAATATCTGCATTATAGGCAAGACCAATGGCCTCTGTAGTATACGGAAAACCAATAGTACCGTAATCAGCGTCCACATAAGCTGCAGAAGTCTTGGACACCCATGCCTGATCACTCATATCAACAAGCATACCTTCCCAGTTTGAAAAGCCAGACGCTTCACAAGCGATTATATCCGGCATTTGGTCAGACAGATAATACCCCTTCAACATTGCTTGTGCGTCAACACTAGGTCCCGAAGAAAGTATCTCAACGTGAACACCAGTCTCAGATTCATATTGCTTTGCCAAGTCCATAATTTGGTCGTTAACCTCTGTTTTAATGTTCAACATCGTTATAGATGTACCTGCAGCACTTGCACCATCTTCTGATGCTTGTTCTTCCTGCTTACCACAACCTGAAAAAATGCTAGCAAATAAGAGAATTAAACTGAACCAAATACCTATGCGTTTTTTCATATGTTTACCCCTCCTGCCATATAAAAGCGTAACTCCACAGCTTCAGTATACGAAACATAATTTAAAAAACTGTGAATTATTTGTTGGTAAACAAAAAAAAGGACCTCATTTCGAGGTCCTCAAAAGGAAACACTATTCCTTTACACCACCAAGTGCAACACCTGCAATGATGAATTTTGAAAGGAATAAATATGCAATTATGATTGGTACAATTGCAACCGTAATCATCATATAAACCTTGCCCATGTCAAAGTTCATATAGTCAGCACCACGAAGAGTGGCAATCAAAATAGGTACTGTAGCCTTTTCCTTAGACTGAAGGATAAGGGCTGGAACGAAGTAGTTGTTCCAAGAACCTACGAATGTGAAAATAGCCTGTACTGCAACAGCTGGCTTCATAATAGGGAAGATGATTCTGTTGAAAATCTTCATCTCTGAACAACCATCAATTCTTGCAGCCTCAACAAGTGAAAGCTGAAGATTTGACTGAAGGTAGCTGTACATAAAGTAGAATACAGCAGGGCTTGCAATTGAAGGTAAAATAAGCGGAATCAAAGTATCATATAATCCCATATTGGTAATAAGACGAAGGAAACCAAGTGCTGTAACCTGTGTAGGCATTACAAGAATAATCATAATGAATGTAAATGCCACCTTCTTGAGCTTGAAATCGTATACGTAAAGGCCGTATGCTGTCAAAGCTGAGAAGTATGTACAGATTGCAGCGCAAAGGCTGGATACGATAATACTGTTTCCAATACCCTTCATCATTGGGAATGTACCGTCATTTGCAACTGCACTAAAATTCTTGCCGAAATAATTCTTTGGAAGTGCTGAAAAGCCCTTCTGTAAATCTGCATGTGAGCATGTAGAGTTAATAATCAAAATGTAGAAGAAGAATAAACACATAAAGGCAAGAATGATTAAAACTAAATGTGCAATGAAGCTTCTTGCTACGCCGGAAATATTTTTGCTTGCCATTACTGCTTTCCTCCCTTCATAGCCTTCATTCTTTTCTTAGCAGCCTTCTGCTCTGCCTTTGCATCATTGTCCTGACCATTTACCATCTTATAAACAACAAGACAAAGAATACCACTGACTATGAACAGGTAAACTGAAAGTGCACCTGCACGACCATAATCTGGAGCGCGAAGAAGGTTGTTGAGCCACATAATAAGTGTGTAGCTTGTTCTGTTTGGATTTCCCTGTCCGTTTGTAAGGATCTGAGGAACGTCGAACATCTGAAGACCACCAATAAGTGATGTGATTAATGTGTATGTCAAAATAGGTCTGATAAGTGGCAATGTAATATGGAAGAATGACTGTCTAGGTGTGCAGCCATCGATTGATGCAGCCTCGAAAATATCAGGGCTGATACCCATAATAGCAGCCATAAGCATAATTGTAGTATTACCAAACCACATAAGGAAATTCATTAATGCAATAAGAAGTCTTGTTCCAGTAGGGGTACCCATAAAATCAATTGGTCCATTTACAATACCAAGTGATGTCAAAATGCTGTTAACAGGACCTGATGTTGAAAATAATGTAAAGAACAACATTGCAAAAGCTGATGCCATAATAAGATTTGGTAAATATATCACCACTTTGAAGAACTGTTCACCACGGATTTTTAAGCGAGCATCTACAAACCAAGAAGCAAGTAAAAGCGCAATTATAATCTGAGGAACAAATCCAATCATCCAAAGGGTAAAGGTATTTCCCATATATGTGAAGAAATCCTTGCCCATGACATTGATATAGTTATCAAATCCCACGAAGCTTGGTCCTACAATACGAAGACCAGAGCGGTAATATTCATAAAAACTATACCTAATCGTGTCTAAAAGTGGTATCAATGAAAAAATTAAATAAGTCGCAAAGAAAGGTAAAATAAACAGATAGCCATACTTTGCACGGCTTATACTCTTTCCTTTTTTCATAATATTAAATCTCCTTAGAAAAGCGGGGCAGACATTGCCTGCCCCATATATATTGGGATGAATAGAGAATATTATCTTTATTCTGGCCAGTTTACAGCTGTGATATCTGGATATCTTTCCATGATAGCCTTCTCGAAGTTAGCCTTAGCTGTCTCGTAGTCAACCTGACCCTGGAAGTAATCACCGAATGAGCTCTGGATAAGCTCTACACAACCCTGATCGTATGGTGAAAGTGTTGTCATCTGAATAGATGAAGCTGCTGGCTGGAAGTACTTGAATGGATTCTCTCCACCAAGGAACTCTGCTCCAAAGCTGTCATCCTCAGCGATTTCCTTCATACCAGACTGTGTATTTGTGAAATCAAGGTAATCCTTTGTAATCTTCATAAGGTTATCCTTGTTAGCTGTTACTGCAAGCATGATTTCCTTAACGTGCTCTGGGTTATCTGTACCAGCACATCCGTGAACGAATGAACCACCCCAGTTGAATGCCTGTGGACCATCTGTTACAGCCCAAGCACCTGCATCACCATCCCAGTTTGGATTAAGAACGAAGTCGATACCCCAAGCTGGAAGTAAGAAACCAAATACCTTAGATGCTGAACCCATTGACTTGTTCCAGTCATCTGTCCACTGTCCCTTAACATTCTTATCAAGAAGACCTGCATCAAGCCATTCCTTTGAATCGTTAATCCAGTTGATAATCTGTGGATCTACGTTAATCTCTGTTGAGCCTTCCTCTACCCATGGAGCGGAAATGCTGTTTCCATAAGCACGGAATGTATCTGCATAACCTGCAAGTGTATAGTAACCCTTAGCCTTAAGCTCCTCACCAGAAGCCTTCATTGTAGCCCAATCAGCTACCTTTGCGTGGATTTCATCTGGATCATCTGTTCCGAAAGCATCCTGTGCAATGTCTCTACGATAAACGAAAAGACAAGGGCAAGCCTGCCATGTAGAACCTCTCTGAACACCATTAGCATCAGAAGCTACTGTCTTTGTGAAATCATACTGATCTGCAAGATCCTTATCTGGATCAATACCAAGATCTGTAAGTGGAATTGCTACATCTGCTTCAGCATCTGTGTACTTTACAACATAATCTGTCTCTGAAAGGAACATATCAATCTTGTCATCATCAGCTGCTGTAGCCTGATTTAAAAGTCCCTCGTCAAGCTTTGACTGGTATACACCATCCTGGTTAGGATTTACTGTCCAGTGAATCTCTGTACCATCAGTAAGATATGTGATTGTACCATCCTCTGATGTGTGATCAACCTTATCATATACAGCTTCTACTCTTGTTCTGAACTCGTCGTTCCAGCAGTAAATGTTAATTACTTTTCCTTCCTCTCCTGCTGCAACGTAGCTGCTGTCCGCACCAGCCTCTGTAGCTGCACTGCCATTGTTTCCAGCTGCGTCTCCCCCGCAAGCTGTAAGTCCTGCTACCATAGAAAGGGCAAGCATAAGACTAACTACTTTCTTTTTCATTACGTATTCCTCCTTTTAAATAACTAGAAATGGGATTGTCCCTTAAACGATTACTATATTAATTTCTGGGGCTTTTTTTTAATATCAAATCCGTTGTAAAAATGATAAAATCATGCTATGCTTTAAAAAATTTTTTATAGCTTGCCAGAGTCCCAATCCTTAGAGATTGTGGCCTACAAGTAATCTCGAGGTATTTATGAAACAAGATAAAGATATTTTTGTATTTGATATTCACGATGACGAGGATGCTATAGTTCATCGTCATCAGAATGCAGAATTACTTTTCTATCAACAGGTAGCAAAGGGAGATGTTGATGCCATTCGTGAAAACTGTCTTAATCACGAATTTTTAAATCAGGCTGGAGTAGGAATGCTTTCAAAAGATCCTCTTCAGAATCTTAAATATCATTTTGTAGTTTCTGTTGCCATCATCTCACGCCTTTGTGTTGATAATGGCATGGAAATGGAAAAATCTTATAGACTAAGCGATTTTTACATCCAGCGTTTGGATGATATTACTTCTATAGAAATGATGGAACAGCTTCACGATAAGATGGTTACCGACTACACTTATAAAATGAAGATTATCCGTCAGAATGCAGGACTCTCTCGCCCTATGACCGAGTGTATGAATTACATTTACTCTCATCTAAAGGACCGAATTACAGTAAAGGATCTTGCAGAATATACCAACAACTCTGCAAGCTACATCTCACGTCTTTTTAAAGAAGAATTGGGAGTTTCCACCAGTGATTATATTAGAAATGCAAAATTAGAGGCATCAAAGAATCTTCTTAGATATAGCGACTACTCGCTGGTTGATATTGCAAATTATTTTTCATTTACATCACAGAGTCACTTTTGCCAGTTGTTCCAGAAGGAGACTGGGTTAACACCAAAAAAGTACCGCGAAAAATATTACGGTACTCACTGGAAAGGAACAGAAGGTGACATTATGAACTACCATGACTTATAGTCCTAATGTCACTTCTACTACGTTATTCGATTTTAAATTTTCTATGATATTTCGATTTATGACTACCTTTGATTCGCTTACGTTAATATCCTCACCATTCAATTTCGCAGATACGATATTATAGTCGCCGCAGTCGAGGTTTGATGGGTTCGTAAATGCGATATCGAAGCGCTTATCTGCAAAGTTTAGGCTGATTGAAGCCTTGCCAGATTCATCGAACTGGTCTTTTGTCAGTGCTGGTGCAATTACAAGATCTCCTGCCTCTCCCTTTACACCAAATACTTCTGTAATCATTGTAAGCAGATACCAGCTGGCAGCGCCTGTAAGATAAGGATACTTGCCACGGCCCTTAGCATCAAAGTACTCTGGGATTCCTGGGTACATATGACTAACGTTGAAATTCATTGATGCATTTGAAAGTGCTGAAAGCGCCTTATGACCTGCCTTTGCAAAGCCTCTTTGATATAAGGCATTTGCGTACATAACAGCCATATGTGAGAATACTGCACCATTTTCTTTCTCGCCATAAGCGAAACCAAACATTCTTCCTAAATCGCCCTTAAGCTCTTTGAAATCTGTGTTAAGTCTGTATCCACCTATTTCTTCTCTATATAAATATCTATCAGCAGCCTTTGTAATAGCATCAATCTGCTTTTCTGTTGCAACATTTCCCATAATTGCAAATACCTGACCAGTAAGCATCATTCTGGTCTTCTCAGAATCACTGTCATAGCACTCTACTCTGCGGCAGCTGTCATCATAATAGCTGTTAAACCAGCCCTGGCCCTGCTCACCTTCAATCCATTCCTGAGAATTAAGATGATTTGTAAACCATTGAGACATTTCCATAAGCTTTGAAACAAGTGTCGATACAGGAATCATAATCTGCTTTCCAGAAATATTTCCCTCAACTAATTCACAATACTTATTTAATAAAGCTGTCTTATCCCCAACAGATTCGTAAATCTGAACATAGGAATCAAGTAATGTATTAAGCTCTGATGCAATGGAGATTGTATCAATTCCAACATTAAGTGCATACTCTGAAATAAGCATTGATAAATCCTTAAGGTTTCCGGCATAGGCATATGAGAATGCAACACTTTCACCATTTTTTGATGCCATATCAAGAGCATCATTCCAGTCAGCTCCACGAAGCTTTAATACATTATGCTCTCCAACCTCGTAGAATGCACAAAGATTCTGAACAAGAAGATGTTCTATAATAGAACCTTCATAAACCTTGCCATCCTCTGTGTACTGCTTATTTCCTTCAGTCTCGAATTTCTTATCAATAAGATTTCCTCTGTGAACAATAGAATCCTTAAAGTAAGGAACCTTCTCCTTGAGGATTTCGTAATCTCCTGACTGATGTATGTAAAGAAGCAGAGTCTTTAGTGGCCAATATGCGTGGTCCATCCACACTCTTGCGATTCCATTTCTGTCAGCAATGAAGTTGCCCAAGCCATCTCCGATGATAGTAGCATTGCTTCCGTCCATACGAACGCCGCCAAAGTTTGCAACGAGCATCTTTCTAACATCATCTGGCTCCATAAAGAGAAGTGCAAGACAATCCTGCCATAAATCTCTCCATCCTCTTCCACCTCTTCCATAATCGTGATATGGAAGGAATGAACAGCCATAAACTCTTCTAAGGAATGGCTGGAATGCAACCCAAGCCATAAACTCATCAAAGTCCTTGTTACCTGTGTGGAAGTTTACATTGACCTTGTTTGCCCAGTACTTCTTAGTAGCCTCAAGCTCTTTTTGTACATCTTCCTTAGTAACTATTCTCTTTTTAACCTCATCAAGCTCTGATTCATTTTCTGCTACGCCAATTAATACCGTATATACGATTTCTTCCTTTGGCTTAAGAGTAGCCTTGGCAAATTTTAAGCCACCAACTGCCTCAAGTCCGGCAAAGTTTTCCCCAGCGCCGCATCCTGCTTCCTGACGATATACACTTCTTGGCTTTGAAAAGCTACCGCCCTCACCTATAAACGACTCTACTGTTGGGAAGAATGACTCAGGCTTATTGCCATTCTCATCATATCCTATTACAAAATATGTCTTATTATTAAGTCTATGTCCCTTCTCATCGAAGGACATTGTAGGTTTTACAGTTACACCATCTTCTATAGTAGAAATTCGATGGAGCATTGATGTTACATTTCTATGATCACGAAGGTTATCCGCAGAACGTCCAAAAATAGGAATTGCTGCGATAGGGGTTATAACCTTTGTCTGGTCGGAGATATTTTTTATTGTTACTGACATGACTTCAACATTTAAATCCACTGGGACAAATGATGTAATCTCTGCCAATACACCAAAGTTGCTATTTGCTCTTGTGGCTGTATGCCACATGAAGCCAGCGGAAACAAGGCTTTCATCCTGCTCCATAGTGAATTTCTTACTCTCCTGCTCTGCAGAAGTACCAACTGCTGACCATACAGAACCATTATCCATATACAGCCAGAAGTTACGGCCATTTTTATTATTGTGAAGATTCTCCACGCTCACTGGCTCAAGAAGGAATG
>JAEEGF011325823.1_pt1 | contig 13621 bp, 11 predicted proteins | sample 9134171 | NCBI WGS metagenome assembly JAEEGF01 (sample SAMN16246542, study PRJNA631951) | gut metagenome | biome: gut microbiome; feature: rumen; material: AP-attached | host: Bos | place: Iran: Karaj | collected 2018-10
TTGTCGGACTTGCTTCGTATGGTCAGGCGTCTTACGAGAAAGAGTACAACGGCGGCATGGGCAGCAACGGACTGACCTCTGCCCGTCACGACGTGTTTGCGCATTATCTGGCTGAGAAATACAAGGAGACATACGACCCTTCAACTCCAGAGGAGCTTATTTACTCAGGAAACTACAAGATTACTCAGGAAATTGAGAAACTTGGCATTGACGCCGGCAAGCTTGTCCTTTCTCCAACAAGAACATACGCGCCAGTAGTGAAGATGCTGCTCACAGAGCTTCGTCCGCTCATTCACGGAATGGTGCACTGCTCGGGTGGCGCGCAGACCAAGATTCTGCACTTCGTGGAGAACATGCACATAGTTAAGGACAACTTGTTCCCTATACCTCCGCTGTTTGAGATAATACAAAAGGAGTCGAACACAGACTGGAAGGAGATGTACAAGGTGTTCAACATGGGACATCGTCTTGAGGTTTATCTGCCTCAGGAGTACGCTCAGAAGGTTATCGACATAGCCAACTCATTCAATATTGACGCCCAGATTGTAGGACGCTGTGAGGAAGGCAAGGGCAAGAGCCTCACACTGACTTCTCCTTACGGAACATTCGAGTATTAATAAGTTTGACACGCAAAACAGATTAGTATGTTGCAATCAATGACCGGCTATGGCAAATCATCGCAGACAGTCGGAACAAAAAAGATAACAGTAGAAATCAAGTCGCTGAACAGCAAACAGATGGACCTTTCGACAAGAGTTCCATCGCTCTTCAGAGAAAAGGACATTGAGATAAGAAGCATGATAACGAAGGCCTTGACAAGAGGCAAGGTCGATATGTTCATGACTGTCGAAGACACAAACTCAAGCATAGCAACCAAGATAAACAAGGATGCAGTGGAAAGCTACTGCAACCAGATAAAGGAAATATCGTCTTCTGTGGGATTGCAGCAGCCTGACTTCTGGTCGGTTGTGATTCGTCTGCCAGAGGTGCTCAAGACCGACAATGTGGAGGAACTGAGCGACGAAATGTGGAATGCGGCAAAGAAGGCCGTTGACGAGGCTGTGGCCCAGCTCGTTGAGTTCCGCAAGCAGGAGGGCGCGCAGCTTGAGAAGATTTTCACAGAGAAGATTTCAAACATCGGCGCTCGTCTTAAGGAAGTCGAGTTGTATGACAAAGATCGTGTCGAGAAAATCAAGGCTCGTCTGCGTGACAACCTCGAGACTCTGACTAAGGACTATGACAAGAACCGCTTCGAGCAGGAACTGATTTTCTACATCGAGAAGCTTGACATAAGCGAGGAGAAGAACCGACTGAGCAACCATCTTCAGTATTTCATGAAGACAATGGAGACAGAGGAGGCGCCAGGCAAGAAACTCGGCTTCATAGCTCAGGAGATAGGCCGTGAGGTGAACACTTTGGGCTCTAAATCAAACCAGAGCGAAATGCAGATTCTCGTGGTGAAGATGAAGGACGAGCTGGAGCAGATAAAGGAACAAGTTCTGAACACTCTTTAAAAGCGATTTATGCATAAAAAATAGGCGGTCATTGACCGCCTATTTTTATTTCGTGTATTGTGTGAACACAAAAATGGCTGCTTCCAGAAGCAGCCATTTTTATAATTGTGCCGAAACTTTTTACTTAGCGTAGCTTACAGCTCTTGTCTCTCTGATGACGGTGATCTTCACCTGTCCAGGATAAGTCATCTCGTCCTGAATCTTCTTTGCGATGTCGTATGACAGCTTTTCAGTGTCCTTGTCGTCGATCTTGTCTGCGCCTACGATTACTCTAAGCTCTCTACCGGCCTGTATAGCGTATGTCTTTATTACGCCAGGGTACTGGAGCGCGAGGTTCTCGAGGTCGTTAAGTCTCTTGATGTAGGCCTCCACGATTTCGCGTCTTGCGCCTGGTCTTGCGCCAGATATAGCGTCGCAGGCTTGAACGATAGGCGAAATCATGCTGTTCATCTCCATCTCGTCGTGGTGAGCTCCGATTGCGTTGCAGATGTCTGGAGCCTCTTTGTACTTCTCGGCGAGCTTCATACCAAGTATTGCGTGTGGCAATTCTGGCTCGTCGTCAGGCACCTTTCCTATATCGTGGAGCAGTCCGGCTCTCTTCGCCTTCTTTGAGTTCAGTCCGAGTTCTGATGCCATCACGGCACAGAGGTTGGCTGTCTCTCTTGCGTGCTGCAGGAGGTTCTGTCCGTATGACGAACGGTACTTCATCTTACCGATGAGTCTTATCAGTTCAGGGTGGAGACCATGCACACCGAGGTCGATGGCAGTTCTCTTACCTGTCTCAACGACTTCCTCCTCGACCTGCTTCTTGACCTTAGCCACCACTTCCTCGATTCTTGCAGGGTGGATACGTCCGTCGGTCACAAGCTGATGGAGCGCGAGTCTTGCGATTTCTCTTCTCACAGGGTCGAAGCTTGAGAGCACGATTGCCTCAGGGGTGTCGTCCACGATAATCTCGATGCCTGTCGCAGCCTCCAGAGCGCGTATGTTTCTACCTTCGCGTCCGATGATGCGTCCCTTCATCTCGTCGTTCTCGATGTGGAACACAGTCACGGAGTTCTCGATAGCTGTTTCTGTGGCAACTCTCTGTATTGTTTGAACTACGATTTTCTTTGCTTCCTTGTTGGCTGTCATCTTGGCCTCGTCCATGACTTCGTTGATGTAAGCCATAGCGTCGGATTTCGCCTCGTCCTTCAGTGCCTCGATGAGTTTCTCCTTTGCCTGCTCAGCCGAGAGTCCTGAGATCTGCTCAAGCTGCTCCTGCTGCAAGTGCTGGAGTCTGTCCAGTTCCTTTGACTTCTTGTCAACCACCTCAAGCTGGTTGTTGAGGCTTGCTTTTACGGTCTCCAGTTCCTGGTTCTTTCTGCCGAGTTCGGCTTGCATCTGCTTCTGTTGCATTTCTCTCTGCTGCAGTTTAGACTCGGCCTGCTGCATCTTCTGGTTTCTCTGGTTCACCTGTTTCTCGTATTCTTCCTTGAGCGCCAGGTATTTCTCCTTAACTTCGATGAGCTTATTCTTCTTCAGCACTTCTGCCTCGGCTTTTGCGTCCTTCATCATCTTGTCGTAGCTTCCTTTTCTCAGGAATCTGACAACAATCCATGTCGCAAGTCCGCCAACAACAAAAGCTGCAATTGCTATTATTACTGTTGTTACCATGTTTTGTTTTGTTAGGTTTAAAAATTCTATATATAAAAATACCGCCAAATGCAGCTCTGCAACAAGGTCTGCATAATGACGGTGCGTTTCTTTAATGTTTTATTAGACAGATGTCCGGAGCCCTGAAAAATGAGTCTCCTTTGCCGTTGCTCTATTTCTTCTCCGTGTGCTGGGAGTTGAATTGGTTTAGTTCGTTGTTTATCTGTTCAAGACTGTTCTGCAGGTCAGCCTTGCCGTTGTTCAGCTGTGCTTTCTTGCAGTTGAATGCCTCGCTCAGGCAAGCCATTATTAGAATCTTCTTAGTGTCTTGTGTCTCGCTTGTGCCAGCAAACATCTGCCTGTACTGGTTGATAGTTTTCACAACGCTGTCCTGGGCTTTTCTGTAGAGTTCTTCCTCTTCTCTTTTGATAGTGAGAGTCAGTTTCTCTCCCATTACGCTAAGAGTGATTTTCAGTTCATCATTCTCCATCTGGCATCAAAAATTCACTGTCTTATTTCAGTAGCGATAAACATCTGTCAATATCACGCACCATTTGTTTCAGCCTTTCCTTTGATTCCTTTCTCTGCTCCTCAGTGGCAGAAAGCAATCCGGCGTCAGTCAATGTGTTGCATTTGAATTTCAGCTCGTCTATTTTTTTATTTGCACTTTCCAATTTGCTTTGCAGTATGACGATTTGGCTTTCGGCCTCGGCTCTTTTAGCCGCTTCGCCAGCGTAAATCTCTTTTAGTCTGGCAATGTTGTCAGACAGGGATTTTATCAGTTGTGCATCTTTTTCAGTCATATTAAAAGCCGAAAATTCTTTACAAAGATAGGACATCAAGTCCGAACTAAAAAATATTTGCCCGTTTTTAAGTTTGGCGACATTGCCATAAAACATCAGACCCGAACAACCGCCGTTGTCCGGGTCTGATGTGTATTAAAATCAATCAACCTTGTATTTCTGTTTTTTTTCTGATGCAAAATTATGGCTATAGCGTATGCCGGTCAATACCAATTTGTTGGTATTTCTCTCCATTTTTATCACACGCGTGTTCAGTTATGACGCTAAAATGCGGATATTTGCATATCGAAAAAACATTTAGGAATATCATGAGAAGAGACCATACCGAGGAACTGAAGGCCTTCGAACGTCTGTTGGACATCATTGATGATTTGCGCGAGAAGTGTCCGTGGGATTCGAAGCAGACTTTCGACTCTCTGCGCCCTCTGACGATAGAGGAGACTTACGAGCTGGCGGATGCCATAATGCAGAAGGATTATCCCAACATAACAAAGGAAATGGGCGATGTGCTTATGCACATACTTTTCTACGCGCGTTTCGGCGACGAGGCAGGGCAGTTTAATTTCGTTGATGTGTGCAACAAACTGTGCGATAAACTGATATACCGCCATCCGCATATTTACGGAAACGTCAGCGCAGAGACTCCGGAGGATGTGGAGCGGAACTGGGAAGCGCTCAAGACTAAGGAGAAGGGCGGCAACAAGAGGGTGCTGTCTGGAGTGCCGGCGTCGCTTCCGAGCCTTATAAAGGCTTACCGCATACAGGACAAGGCGCGCAACGTGGGCTTCGACTGGGAGGTGAGAGAGGATGTGTGGAAGAAGGTGCGCGAGGAATATGAGGAAGTGCAGAGCGAGATAGACAGCATGGATGCTGACAAGATGACAGGCGAGTTCGGCGACCTGCTTTTCGCCATCGTGAACGCGGCGCGCTTGTATGGCGTTGACCCCGACAATGCGCTTGAACGCACGAACCAGAAATTCATCAAGCGATTCAATTACATCGAGGACAAGACAAAAGAGAAAGGCCTCGAGCTTAAGGACCTCGACATAGACGATATGGATGAGTTGTGGGATGAGGCTAAATCGGCTGACTGCTGAATAAGGCTACATTGTATTTAAATGACTATCTTTGTTCGTTATTAAAATTCGGCGGCTTTGAAGCAAATCTTGGAAACGGAAAAAGCGGAGCGCTCGACGTATGTGGCCACGATGGGCTACTTCGACGGCGTGCATCTGGGACATCAGTATCTGCTGAGCCAGCTGAGAGCGTGTGCCGACAGCAAGGGCAAGCCGACGCTTGTCGTTACCTTCGACAACCATCCGCGCACAGTGCTTTCGGGCAAGCCTATGCCGCTGCTGACGACGACGCAGGAGAAGCTTCTGCTGCTGGAGCGGCAGAGTGTGGACGCATGCGCGTTGCTGCACTTCACTCATGAGATGGCGCAGATGTCAGCCAAGGAGTTTATGCAGAAAATACTCGTTGACTGGCTCGGCGTGGATACGCTTGTTGTGGGTTACGACCACCGTTTCGGACACAACAGGAGCGAGGGTTTCGACGACTATGTGCGTTACGGCAAGGAAATGGGGCTGAGCATCGAACCGGCAGAGGCCTTGCGTCTGAGCGGCGGCGAGAGCGTTTGCTCGTCCAGGATAAGAGAGTGCCTGTCCGAAGGCAGTATTGACAAAGCCAACGAATACCTGTCGCGTCCTTACTTCATGACGGGAACAGTGGTGGAAGGCAGGCAGGTAGGCAGGACGATAGGCTATCCGACGGCAAATCTGATGCTGGACGACGCCTCGAAGCTTGTGCCTAAGGACGGAGTTTACGCCGTAAGGGTAGTGGTCAACGATGTCCATGCCTACAACGCCATAATGAACATAGGCACAAGGCCGACGCTGAACGACGGTCGCGGCCGCACGATAGAGATTCATCTTCTGGATTTCAGCGGCAGTTTGTACGGTGCGAGAATGAGGGTGGAGTTCATCGGCTTCATACGCGACGAACGCAAATTCGACAACTTCGAGCAGCTGAAGCATCAGATTAGTATAGACAAGGCAGATGCCATAAAAATATTCCGATAAATGAAAAGTTCATACAGCAGTGGCAGACATTACTTAGAGAAACTGATAGAGCCAAACCTACAGTCGGTTGCGATGATATTCGGATTGTCGATTGTGCTTTGGTTGCTGGGTTACGCGTTTCAGCCTCAGGAGTTGTGGAATTGCGAGCCGTCGAGCCACATCGACGTCATGCTCGGCGAACTGATTGATCCGACATCCTTCGCTGGATATTTCTTCGGATGGGCGTCGGTCCTGATTGTGGCTGTCATGCTTTTCGTACTCAACGAGCGCGACAACATGATCTCGCAGCGCACGATTCTGCCGATATTCTTCTATGTGGTGCTTGTCGGCACTAATGTCAACGCCCAGTCGTTCGTCATGTCGAGCGTTTCCAATGTGTTTGTCATACTTGCCATGCACAGCGTGTTCTCCGGCTACCGTCAGCGTTTCCCGGTGCGTTCGTCGTTCAATATTGGCATATACATAGCTTTGGCGTCGGTGTTCTGCGAGGAGTACCTTCTGCTCTTGCCGTTCTTCCTGCTCGGCATGCTGCTGCTTAACACCCTTTCGCTCAGAACTTTCTTCGCGAGCCTCGTCGGACTGATAGCGTCGTATTTCTTGATTTTCGGCATTATGTTCATTGTGGATGACAGTATGGCCATTTCCTTGTACGAGGAGTATGTGTCATATTTCCACCTGCCTTCTCCGGAATACGAGATAAGCGTTGTCATACTGCTGTTCTACGGCTCGCAGTTCTTGTGTCTGTTGTGCGCGGCGTCAAGCGTCTTCAGCCGCAATTATGTGGACAATATGAAGGGCAGCAAACTTCTTGGCGTCACCATCATGCTGATGCTCGGCGGAGTTTTTATGTTCCTGCTGTTCTCCAACAAGATGCCGTCGTTCTATCCGCTTATGGCGATGCTGGAATCAATACTTTTCGCTCATTACTTCACACTGCATAAGAGCATGGCTTCCAAGATTGTCTTTCTGACGTTCATCTGCTGTTCTTCGCTCTATTTCCTCAATTCCGTAATCTTCCAATAAAGTGTTAGAGGGACTTTGTGTGTATGGCTATCTGGGGCTTTTCATAGCTTCGTTCTTAGCCTCTACAATCATTCCGCTGGCGTCGGAGGCGGTTTTCACTGCCGTTGTTTGGCAGGCTGGCGCCGACCCTCTGATTTGCGTGTTTGTGGCTACGGCCGGCAACACATTAGGCTCTCTCACATGCTACTGGATTGGCACGTTAGGCAAGATTGAGTGGATAAAGAAATGGCTGAGAGTGGATGAGGATAAGCTCTACAAGGCGGTGGGCAAAGTCAGGAAATGGGGAGTATGGCTCGCGTCCTTGTCGTTCCTGCCGGTCGTTGGCGATTTGATAGCCATAGCCACAGGGTATGTCCGTTGCAACGTGTGGGCGGTGTCGGCGCTTTTCTTCGTCGGCAAGCTGTTGCGTTATTTAGTCTGGATGTTTGTTCAGAATCAGTTCCTGTTCTCGTGATTAGGCTATGCGCCTTTCACAAGTCTGGCGGCGTTTTCGGCGCAGAGTTCACCGTCTATACCCGATGATGTTATGCCGCCTGAATATCCCGCGCCTTCTCCGCAAGGAAACAGTCCTTTGATGCTGGTGTGCTGCAGTGTCTCCCTGTCTCTCGGGATGCGTATTGGCGACGACGACCTCGACTCCACGCCGAGTATCACTGCCTCGTTGGTCACGAATCCGTGCATCTTGCGGTCGAACTGCTTGAATCCGTCCTGAAGCCTTTTGCCTATCGAGTCCGGCAGCCAGAAGTGCATTGGCGAGGAAATCGCGCCTGGCAGATAGCTGCACTTAGGCAGCGACGACGACAGCCTGCCTTTTACGAAGTCGGCAAGCCTTTGCGCCGGAGCGGCGAGTCCCAGTCCGCCGTTGTTCTTGAATGCGAGCTGCTCCACATGCTTCTGGAACATCAGCCCGGAGAAGTTGCCGTATTTGCTCCACTCTGTTTTCTCCAGGTCTTCCGGCCTTATCTCCACAACGATTCCGCTGTTTGCGTATGGCGAGTTTCTCAGCGAGTTGGACATGCCGTTGACGACGATGCCGTCGTTTTCTGTCGAAGCCGGCACTATCTGTCCTCCCGGACACATGCAGAACGAGTACACGCCTCGTCCGGCCGACTGTGCCACGATGTTGTAGGCTGCTGGCGGCAGATATTCGCCTCGTTCCTTTCTGTGGTATTGTATGCTGTCTATCAGTGCTTGCGGATGCTCCACTCTCACGCCCATGGCGAAGCCTTTGGCCTCGAGCGCGATTTTCTTGTTGTCGAGCATCTGGTAAACGTCTCTTGCCGAGTGGCCGGTGGCGAGTATCACGGCGTCGCTTCTGAATTCTCTTCCGTCCTCGCAGACGATGCCCTTCACGCATCCATTCTCTATCACGAGGTCGGTCATCTTGCAGCAGAAATGCACTTCGCCTCCGTACTGGAGTATCGTCTTGCGCATGTTCTTTATTACGACCGACAGTCTGTCCGTGCCTATGTGCGGATGCGCCTCGTAGAGTATCTCGTCCTGTGCGCCGTGGTCGTGGAATATCTGCAGTATTCTGTTTGTGTTGCCTTTCTTTTTGGAACGTGTGTAGAGTTTGCCGTCGGAGAATGCTCCTGCGCCGCCCTCGCCGAAACTGAAGTTGCTTTCCAGGTTCAGTCCTTTGTTGCGTGACGCCTGGGCTATGTCTATTTTTCTTTCTGAGACGCTTTTGCCTCTCTCCACGATAATCGGCTTGACTCCAAGCTCAATCAGTCTGAGAGCGGCGAAAAGTCCGGCAGGGCCTGCGCCCACGACTATCGCCTGCGGCTTTGCGCTTACGTCCTGATACTTTATCTCCTCGCAGATGCGTGGCGCACCTTCTTGCGTCTCGTCGATGTACAGCCTTACCGACAAGTTGATTTTCGGCATGCGCTGTCTCGCGTCAACAGTCTTGTGCTCTATGCGTATGCTTTTCACCCTCTGCGGCTGTACGCCTGCCTTGGCGCAAGCCTCGTTTTTCAGAAGCTTGTCGTTGGCGGCTTGCTCGGGCGAGAGTGTTATGTTGACGCTTTGCTGCATAGTCTGGTCTTATGCCTTTTTCTCGTTGCTTTCGATTGTCTTGAGAATCTTCTGCAGCTCCTTCTTCATCTTCTCGATGTTCTTGTTCATCTCGTCGAGCAGAGGGCTCTGCTTCTTCGAGTTGGCAGGCGCGAGGAACAAGATGTTGTTCTCGGCTGTCTTAATGTCGTTTCTCAGCTTTTCAGCTGTACGGCGGAGCTTTGCGACATCCACAGGGCGGTTGTCGTCGTCGATTTTCAGTGTGTCGAATATGTTGTCCACTGCCTTGTGGAACGCCTTGTAGATTTTGTCCTTTTCGTCGTAAGGCACGCGTCCTATGGCATTGAACTCGCTGATGAGTTTCTTTATCGCATCGGCGCTGCTCTTGGCGCTGTCCAGAGGCTTGAAGTTCTTTATCTGCTCAATTATCGCCAGTTTCTTCTGCAGGTTTTCCTGCTCCTCTTTCACGTGCATTTCGTAGGCTTCCTTGCGCTTTGTGAAGAACTCGTCGCATGCTGCGGTGAATTCCTTCCACATAGTCTGGTTGTCGCGCGCAGGCACAGGACCGATTTTCTTCCATTCCTCCTGCAGCTTGGTTATTTCCTGTTTAGCCTCTTTGCCGTTGCTGCTGTCCTTCAGTTCCTTGACTTTTCTTATGATTTCCATCTTCAGCTTCTTGTTGGCTTTGCGCTCTTCATTTATCTTGCCGAAGTATGTGTTTCTCGCCTCGAATATTTTGTTGCATGCGCTGCGGTATCTCTCATACAGGCTTTCGGATATTTTTGCAGGCGTGTATCCTGCGTTTTTCCATTCCTGCTGTATTTCCTTCACAGCATCGACCACCTTGTCCCACTCCGCAGGGCTTGCTATGTCGGAGTATTCGATGGCTTCAGCCTTTTTGCAAATTTCTTCCTTTGCTTTCAGCGCTTCCTGCTCTTTCTGCTTCTTTTCCTCGAAGTATGCGTTGTGCTTTTTGTTTATCACCGATGAGGCCTCTTTGAATCTTGTCCACAGTTCTTCACGCAGTTCCTTTGCCACAGGTCCGGTCTGTGTCCATTGCTCATGCAGCGCCTGCAGCGAGTTGAATGCGTTTATCACGTTCTCCTCTTTGTCGAGAGCCTCGGCCTTTTCGCATAATTCGGTCTTTATCTCAAGGTTCTTCTTGAAGTCGTATTCCCTGAGCTCGATATTCATCTTCAGCAGGTCGTAGTACTGCTCGTTTATGCTGTTGTATTTTTTGAAGATGTCGTTCTTGTCGGTGGCAGGCACGTCTCCAGCCTCTTTCCACTCCTGTTGCAGAGCCTTGAAGTCGTTGAAGTGCTCGTGTATCGTTTCAGGATTCTCCACGAAAGCCTCGATTTTCTTTATGATGCTTTTTCTCTTCTCGAGATTCTCATCCTCTTTCTTCTGCTTGGTATCCAGGAATGCTTTTCTTTTTTCCTGGTATTTGTTGAGCAGACCCTTGAATTCCTCCTCCATAGCGTTGAAATCCTCGCTGTTGTTCTCGTCGGCGGTCTGGTTGAAACGGCAGTTATTCAAAGTGTAGTAAAACAACTTTTTCAGCGATGTAGCCTCTTTGTTCGTGTCGTCGCAGTTCGATTCCGCGATGCTTTTCATCTTCTCTATGATTTCCTGAAGGCTGATGTTTTTCTCTGTGTTGTTTTTCTCTAAAGATTCCATGATTAGATAAAATAATTACAATTTTTATAAGTGCGTTCAAGTATTGCTATTGAAGACAAAGGTAATATTAAAATCATTCAGAAAAAGGCAATTTTTGAAAATCATGGTATTTCATGCCCCGAAAGTTGTGTCTTGTTTTTCGTAAAAATGGATTTATAGTTTAATTTTTCATCTATAAGTTTTGTTTTTATGCCTAATCTGCATACTTTTGCACTTGAATAAGTAGATTTTTTCTTGAAAAAATTACGCCGGATATTGTTTTTGTGGGTTATGGCAATGGCTGCCATGACTGTTTCGGCTTCCATTGGAGGCTCGGGAACAGTTGACGACCCATACACCATAAATTCGGCTGAAGACCTCAAAGAGCTGTCGGACAATGTCCGTGGCGGCGAATCATACGAGGGCAAATTCCTGAAACTCACTAACGACATCGACCTCTACGGCTACTCCAACGAAGGATGGCAGCCTATAGGCTGGAGCAAGAGTTCGCTCAAGGGCATCGCATTCTGCGGAAACTTCGACGGCGACGGACACGTTGTCAGCGGACTGTATTTCGACCAGAAGAAGCACAGCCAAGTCGGATTGTTCGGCTATGTCAAGTTCGGCGTGATTAGCAACCTTACGCTGAAAAACTGCATGGTGCACGGCATGGAGAATGTCGGCGCTGTGGTCGGCTGTATGTCCGACGGCGCGACGCTTAAGAACGTCACAGTCGAGAGCGGACGTGTGTCTGGTGTCAGATTCGTGGGCGGCATCGTCGGTCAGATGTCAAAAAACGCAGCCGTTGTGGATTGCGAGAACAAGGCTGAGGTCTCAGGACACAAGACATGCGGCGGCATCGCCGGATTCATGGACGGCGAGTCGGTTGTGCGAAACAGCGTCAACGGCGGCTCGGTCACAGGTTCGGTTTACAATGTCGGCGGCGTGGCTGGCTCGGTCACTAAGAACTCACGCATCGAGCAGAGCGCCAACTACGGCGTCATAAAGTCCGGCGGCCAGAGAACTGGCGGCATCGTCGGATATATCGAGAACTCGACTATCTACATGTGTTCCAACACAGGCAAGATACAGATGGACGACGACTATGCAGGCGGCATAAGCGGCTACGCGAGACGCACGAAGATTTCTTCGTCGGTGAACGCGGCAGTCGTGGAGAATAGCAATCCACGCGGCAAGGCGCAGTGCATCGGCGGCATAAGCGGATATGCGGCAGGCAGCTCGGAGATAAGCCAGAGCCTGAACTGCGGCGATGTGATAGGCGGCGATGAGTCGGGCGCCATAGTCGGATACAAGCGAGGAGTGGAAGTCACTAACACATACTACGACGGTCAGATGTGCGTCAGCCGAAACGCCTTCGGCAACAAGAAGAAGGGCGTGGCGGACACCACAAGACTGTTCACCAGCCAGATGCTCGGCGACTCGCTCAAAGGCAAGCTGAACGGCGAATGGGAATTTACCGACGGATTCTACCCGAGACTCAAGGGCGACCGGACCAAGGAAGTGGCGTATGTGGCATCGGCTCCGCTGATATTCCGCGACACGACCGAAAATGTTTACACCATATCCGACTCGTTCGACTTGAGCCTGCTCGAAGGCACAGAATGGCACTCGCGCAGCAATGCCGTGTTCGTCAGGAAAGAGGAACTGGAAGGACGAATACTCGAAGTGGGGGAGGACACGCTCGTGCTCGAGAAGAACGGCGTGGAACTGAGGTCCATCCCGATAAAGACAAAGCACAGAATACCATACACCGAAATCATAGAGGAAAAAGATTTCACGATGGACATAAACGCGGACACTGCGCTGCACATGAAACCAGGACTGCCTAAGGGCACATGGACAAGCGACAACGAGAGCGTCCTGACCGTGAACCCAAACACAGGCAAACTGATAGGTCTGCACAAGGGCAAGGCGAAGATAACCTGCGCTCTCTCCAACGGCGACAAGCAGACAATCACAGTAACTGTGACCGACGACGAGGGCGACATGGTGAAGGCTGACGAGCTGGCTAACGAGATAGCAATACACTTCGAGTTCAACAACGCATGGGACGGCAAGATGAACGAGAAAGAGCAAACGGCATACGACGAGCTCGTGGAACTGATGAAGGAGCGCGACGACCTCAAGATAGCGCTCGTGGGCAACACTTGCGACATAGGCTCGCGCGAGGTGAACGTAAGAATGGGAATGCTCCGCGCCACCACGATAAAGAAATGGATGATTCGCAAGGGCGTCAAGGAGGAGAACATCGAAGTCCGCTCCATGGCTTACGACAACCCAGTGCACGACAACAAAACGGCGGAGCACCGACGGGAAAACAGGCGTGTGGCAGTGAAGATATTACGAGACTAAGAGATAAACAAAAAGGCAGCCGAATGGCTGCCTTTTTTGTTTGCGTCATAACCAAGGAATACCGTATTCTAAAAGAGATTCCTCTGCTGACAATAAATCCTCTTGTGGGAGTATATGCTTTGCCTTGATTAATTTTTCGAGGTACTTCTTTCGTGTGTGAATATTCTCCAATTCTTCTCGTCTAGCCTTGCTCATGGCAAGAAACTCTTCCTCTTTTTCAATACCCAAATAACGTCTGCCAAGTAGATTTGCCGCAATGCCAGTAGTTGCGCTGCCGCTGAATGGGTCGAGAATCCATGCTCCAGGTTTTGTGCTTGCTTGTATAAGGCGAGCCAGCACACTTAGTGGTTTTTGTGTGGGGTGCTTTCCGCAAGATTTTTCCCATGGAGCGATAGCCGGCAATCTCCAAACGTCTGTCATCTGCTTGCCTTCGTTAATATCCTTCATCAATTTGTAATTGTAGAAATGTGGCACATTCTTAGATTTGCGTGCCCAGATGATGAATTCTGTGGAATAT
>JAEEGF012221940.1_pt1 | contig 13618 bp, 8 predicted proteins | sample 9134171 | NCBI WGS metagenome assembly JAEEGF01 (sample SAMN16246542, study PRJNA631951) | gut metagenome | biome: gut microbiome; feature: rumen; material: AP-attached | host: Bos | place: Iran: Karaj | collected 2018-10
AACTTACATTTATGATACATATGCGAAAGAAACTATTGTTACTAGTGTTCGCCTGCTGCATAACGCTGACGGGTATGGCACAGATGGATCCTTATCCTACTTATCCAAACCCAATTCTTTGGGCTGATGTGCCCGACCCCGATGTGATTCGTGTCGAAGATAATTTCTATATGGTCACCACCACAATGCACCAGTTCCCTGGAGTGCCCATCATGCGTTCGAAGGACCTTGTGAATTGGGAGACCATCGGCTATGTAGTGGACCGATTGACTGATTCCCCGCGCTACGATATGCAGGGTGGCACAGTCTATGGGCGCGGCCAGTGGGCTACGTCGCTCAAATATCACAACGGGAAGTTTTATGTCCTCTTTGCTCCTAACGAGATGGGTGATATGGGACGTTCCTATATCTATTCTGCCGTGGATCCAGCAGGTCCGTGGGAACTCGTGTCGCGTCTGCCGCATTTTCACGACTGCTCGCTGCTGTTTGACGACGATGGCCGTGTCTATGTGGTCTATGGTACGGGAGAATTATGTGAATTGAAGCCCGATCTTTCGGGTGTCATCGAAGGAAGTCACATGAAGATCTTTGAGCGTGAAGCTGATGAAAAAGGCCTGCTCGAAGGTTCGCGCATGGTGAAGCACAATGGCAAATACTATCTGTTGATGATTTCTCAGGTTTGGGCACCCGGTCGTTATCGTCGCGAGGTGTGCTATCGTGCCGACGACATTCACGGACCTTACGAGAAAAATGTGATTCTGCAATCCGACCTCGGCGGATTCCCCTACGTCGGACAAGGCACCATCGTGGATTCGAAGGATGGCGATTGGTATGGCATCATCTTCCAGGATCATGGTGCCGTGGGACGTGTCATTACGCTGATGCCCTGCCGTTGGCTGGATGGTTGGCCCATGTTGGGCGACGAATATGGCAAGGTTCCCGAGCGTATGCGTCCTGTGGTCAAGGGGCAACCTGTGACACCGTTGATGATAAGCGACGATTTCGAAAGTCCGACATTGGGACTGCAGTGGCAGTGGAATCACAATCCGAACAACGAAGCCTGGTCGCTCACCGAACGTCCGGGATACCTGCGTCTCAAGACGAGCCGTATGGTCGAAAATCTTTATTTGGCACCCAATACGCTCTCACAGCGCATGATAGGTCCCGCTTGTACTGCTGAGATTGAACTGGACTTGTCACATCTTAAGGATGGCGATCGTGCCGGCTTCTGTGCCTTCAATGGGCATAGTGGCGTTTTAACTGTCACTAAGCAAAAAAGGAAATACGTGCTCACCATGACCGAAGAGGTCATCAATATGGACGGGCAGGAGAAGCAGGTGACCAACGTGGAGGTGACCGAACGAGAGCGTGTGGAGTTCAAGCAGGGCACTGTTTGGTTGCGCATCGATGGAGATTTCTCCTTGGGACGCGATGTGGCAACGTTCTATTACAGCCTCGACGGACAGCAATGGAACCGCATCGGCCCTGACTACCAGATGCGTTTCGACTATCAGCGTTTCTTCATGGGCACGCGTTATGCCATCTTCTGCTACGCTACCCGTCGCAAGGGCGGTTATGTGGATGTCAACGGCTTCTATTGCAGCAGCCATTCCGAATAATCGAAAACTAAAACAGATAATAAATGACATGAGTGGTCGCATAGCTCAAAATTATAGAAAAATTAAATCAAAAAATTATAAGAAGAACGGGACGAGAATGGTCGCAGTTTTTTGGACCATCTTTTTTTGATAATTTTAAAATCAATTTTCTTATAATTTTGAGCGAAGCGACCCCTAACAAATATACATACTTTATATATTATGGCCAATTTCAACGATATCATCAACAGTGAGGGCCTCACGCTGGTCGATTTCTTCGCCACCTGGTGCGGCCCCTGCAAGACGATGCACCCCGTGCTCGAGCAACTCAAGGCGGAGTTGGGCGACAGCATTCGCATCATCAAGATTGACGTGGACAAGAACAACAGTCTTGCATCCAACTATCGCGTCCAGTCGGTCCCCACGCTCATGCTCTTCCGCAGGGGGGAGCAGTTATGGCGACAGAGCGGTGCGTTGCCCCTGAGTTCCCTCAAGAACCTAATCGGGCAATTTCAATAGAGACTTCCATCCTTCGGAAAGTGATCTTCAGTTATGAAACCTATCTTGCATCGTTGGCATTCTCTTGTCTGGCTGCCGGCGCTTGTCCTGTGCCTGCTTCTCTCCGCCTGTCGAAGTGGTAATCGTGAGGTCACTGCCTCGCTCGACCGCATCGAGCAGGTGGTCGGGCAGCATCCCGATTCGGCACTTGCCGAGCTCGTCCGCCTCGACAGCCTGCTTGATGCGGGTGCCGTGCGCATCGAGGGCGACCGTCAGATGGCGCGCTATGCCCTCCTGAAGACGCAGACTCGCGACAAGAACTACATCGACGACACCAGCGACAGCCTCATCCTCCGCGCCGTCCGCTACTATGACGAGCATGGAAGCAAGCGGGAGCAGATGCTGGCGCACTACTATTTGGCATGCATCTTCCGCAACTCAAGGGATTTTGGCAGAGCCTACTCTTCCTATCTGTATGCAGCAGAACAGGCTACAGAACTAGAGAACCACACGATAGCAGGTATGGCATACGGCAATATCGCTAGTATCTGTAGGGAATTGTATAGTGGGGAGGATTTGCTTTATACCGATTATTCGTACCATAGTTATCAGTTGGCAGGCGATTCCGCAAGAATGGACTGGGCACTTATGCAGAAAGGTATAGCACTGAACTACCAGAATAAGTATAATGAAGCTGAGGCTATTTTTGAGAGGCTTTTACTCGTGTCATCAGATCTGCGACTCAGGCAAGTAGTGAGTTCTTACTACCTCTACCAGAGCGTGAAGCAGAATCGATATCAGAAAGCAGATTCGCTTATTCAACTGCAATCCTCCCCCAAATATTTAGTTGATTATCTGTGTCGTGCAATTGTTCTCGAGAATCAGAATCATCAGGAAGAAGCTGATAGTTGCATGCAATATGCCAAAAGATTGGAGGCCACAAGTGCTGACCAAGTTCTGGTATTAGCTACATATGCCGACATTCAGAACATGCGGCATCAGTATAAGGAATCAAGTCGGACGTTCGCTCGTCTGGCTTGTCTGACCGACTCCATAGTACGAAGTGTCAACACCGCATCGGTTTCTGTAATACAACGCGACTATGTTCGGTTACAGTTGTCGCACTCCGAGGTTCTTATGCGCGAAAAAACCTTCCGTTACAAAGTCGTGTTGCTGATGAGTGTACTGATAATGCTACTTGTTGGCATCATTTTGCAACAAAGGTTCAAGAGAAAGGACTTACTCATACAGCACTATCTTGACATTGTTGCCCAACTTGGGCAAGAGATGGAGAGGGAGCAATCGTGGCGAAAGCAACAAGAAGCCAACCGAATAGCAGAGGAGGCCATTTCGCGTGAAACAGAACGCCACAAGAGAAAACAGATACAGCAATTATTCAAGGAGAGAATTAGGAAAATCAATCAGATATACTCTCGGTTGTATCTTTGGGGTGAATCAGTCATCAAATCGGAAAAAGAAAAGATTTACAAGGACGCATGCAAAGAAATAGCGGCAATCCAGAAACCCTCATTCATAAATGGACTAATTGTGTCCATCGATGAAAGTTTTGACGGAATAATAAGCAGAGCAAGAGAAAGCGGTATAGTCAAAACAGACGAGGACTATAGTATGCTCTGCCTCCTCGTTGCTGGTTTCTCTGCAAATGCCATCTGTCTGCTTTTGTCTTTCGACAATCGGAATGTCATCTATAAACGCCGCCAAAGGATTAAAGAGAGAATTCAGCAATCATCCTTCGCCTATAAGGCAGATTTACTCCAGCTGATAGAGTGATGTCAGATTTTGAGAAAATCGAAAAAAACTTAAAATTATAATTCTTTAATAATCAACATGAAAGTTCGCCGTTTTGGCGAACTTTTTTTGGGTATGTCAGAGGTTATTTCAAAACTAATGAATAACTTTGCATCGTAAAACCTTTATACAGATGCCCATTTTCCAACCCCCAAAAACAATTATTATTATGAAAAAAGCGAAGAAAAAAACTACACTCATGCTTATGGCGTTGGCGTTGTTTGCACTCGCAAAGGGAGAAAACACTCCCGTTCCCGTCAATCCTCTTCCAAGCAGTGAAACTTATCCTCGTGTTCCTGCACATGTTCCAATCCGATGCTACTATTCGGACGGCGAATTGTTTTTCTCCTTCTCAGCCACTCTTGGCACCGTGGAGTGCGAGGTTGTCCGTGTGTCGGACAACGAAGTCTTCGACGCCATGTTCTACGCAGTCAGCGGCGGCTTGGATAGCCTCTATGTCTCCACTGATGCTGATGATTATGAGATTACCCTCACTTGCGCGGACGGAACTATATACTATGGTGAATATACTATAGAATGACCGCTTGTACGTTTGGGTTTACGTCAGCTCTTTCTCCACTTTAATAATTTAATAAAGCATTTCTATGAAAAAGGTATTTATTTTTGCATTTCTGATCATAGCTCCATATACAACAAGCCTATCCCAAAACTTGGTAGATCCAGTCAATCCAGGCTATGACATCTTAGTCCTACCAACAGCTTACACTTACGATGACTGTGGCAACCGAATTAGCCGGAGTCTTGTGGCTCCAGTAATCCAAGACTCGCTGCCGGGTGTCATTGTATGGAATGTCGGCGAACTTGGCGGAAAAACTGTCCAGCTTACCCCACGGCCGTCACAAGGCGAATTGACGATTGATATCATTGGCTATGAACAAACGGACAATTGCGCAATCGGCATTTATGATGCAAATGGGCACACCTTGACGACGCAATCCATCAACGCGGCTTCGACTGATATACAATACAACAGAGTCCAGAATCAAACAGATATTATTCATCTCAAACTCAATGGAGAAACTGCCGCCTGGATGATTACTGATTCAAATAACTAATAAAACCATAAAACGAATATTATTTATAAGTACAATAATCTGTGCGTTAGCACAAGTAACTGCGTTTGCCCAGAATGAGGTGGTAGGTACGCCCAAGGGTAGCTTTTCTGTAAGTCCCACAGGAGCTGCAGTTTATTCTATTGAGATAGACGCTCCACAAGGGATTGGAGGCCTTCAGCCAAAGGTTGAAATCTGTTACAACAGCCAAGCCGAAGATGGCTACGCCGGCATCGGCTGCGGAATCACAGGTATATCGTGCATAAGCCATGCGCCAAAGGACATCTATCATGACAATGCGGCAGGCGGTATCAGTTATGATGCCAATGATGCATTATATCTGGACGGAAAGCGACTTCTCCTTACATCTGGAACAGCTTACACATCAGGAGCGACCTATACCGTCGAATCTGACCCATTTACGGTGGTAACTATTGTTTCAAGTAACAGCGGTTCGGGAATTAGTTTCCGTGTTGATACGCCCGATGGATTGAGATCATATTATGGCGCTACATCAAATTCCCAATTGAATATCAATTCCACCAAGACACATTCGTGGTATATCAACAGAGCCGAGGATGCCCGCGAGAATTACATTTCCTACCAGTATTTTCAGGATAACAACTGCATTTATCCTGATTATATTTTGTATGGCATGAATAATCTGGAAACCGGAATAAATAACAAGATTTCATTCATATACGAGAACCGCACCACGGATGTCAAACCATTCTACATAGGAAATTTATCTGGTTCGGTCACCAAGCGTCTGAAAGAAATAAGGTCTTCCACTGGCACCAGTGTCTTCAGGAAATATGTGCTCTCCTACAATAATCAGGCCGACGGGCATTCTCGACTAGTCTCTGTCGTCGAGAAGAACGCTACAAATGAGTCAATGAGACCGATAACAATGAGCTGGGATTATCTGCAGAAGGATAGCATCATACCCGTTCAACCCACAATTCAACTAATACAACCTTCTAATACTTTAAATTTCGAGGAACGGAATTTCTTAGTTACTGATATGAATGGAGACGGAATTGATGACATCATTCAATTATCTCTTCGTAATGTTAATCAAAGTGGTACTATTCGTCAGACCTGTGCCTTTGTTCATTTTTCAAGATATAGCACTAATGGTATATATTATAATAATCCTATAAGTCTATTCTTCGATGAAGAATACAATATTGATGACTGGACAAAGTTTTCAAATGGTAGAGCTGGTGTGGATTTTGATGGTGATGGGCTATCGGATCTTATGATACCAACTACACAAATATTGAACCATGAAGGATTTGATGGTTTCTACATACAGATTGCCTTCGGTAAACATATAAGCAATAATAATCTGATTGGAGCTAGCTATGGACATCGGCTATACAACACAAGTGGAATACCCCATTGGCTTGCTGCTGACTTTAATAATGATGGTCGAACAGAGGTGTTCTATGTGGAGGCAGGAAAATACAATGGCAGCTACAACAGCTGTTATATCTATTTTACGGACAGCATCGGAGGGTTGCAGCCCAACACCATAGAGACAAGCCTATCGCTTGACCAGGATCCCGAGTCAATCCAGCAGGGGGACTTCAATGGAGACGGACTTATCGATATTATCGTATTCTTTGATGATGGATACAGGGTTTTCTTCAACAACGGCAATGGGGCAACTTCATATCCGTTCAGTATGTCGAATTCCCATTATGGCACGAATATAGATTATGCGAGACGCATCTATCCTGGAGATTTCAATGGAGACGGAGCCATCGATTTCTTCATAAACGAGCAGGAGGCAGCAGAGTGCTACTTCGCCTTCGGGCACAATGACGGCACCTTCACCAAGAATCTGGTATGCACTTTGGACGGCGACCTTCGGGACAAAGGTACTGGATTGGACAACGAACGATTTACGATTCTCGTAACCGACTTCAATAATGACGGCCGTTCGGATATTATAATTGGGAAGTCAGATTATGAGCGCCACACGAATTTTTTCATCACGTCCTATTCTTATAGACACACAACTTATTGCTGGAAGCAATCAACAGGCACGTCATTGACGGAGGTGCAGCGTATTACTTTTGAGGATGACAACGATGGACCAATGGCTTCGCACTTCCTGCTCGGCAACTTCTCAGGCATCGGGAAGGAAGAGATATTGGGGTTTGGTCGCGACATCACGGGTGCTGACAGTTCCACGGACGCCAAGTTGCGCATCTACCGCTGTGGATATACACCCAGCGACGGCAAGATTGTCTCCATCACCGACGGCATGGGCAACTACACCAATGTCAATTATGCTACTATAACTGATACCATGGTTTATACCAAGGGTGAAGATGCGCTGTATCCTGTAGCAGACGTACAGGCTCCGTTCCATGTCGTATCGCAGGTGGCATCCTCAAGGGGAGCCATGGGCGTGGAGAATATGCGTTACAGATACGGAGGGCTCAAGGCTCATCTGCAAGGCAAGGGACTCTTGGGATTCAGTACGACACAGGTCGAGAACCTCTCTGTTGGACTGAATACGACGACAACCCTTTCCGATTGGGACTCAGACTATTTCCTGCCCCTTAGTTCCACGACGGTCACGACTCAGGCGGGAACGACCTCAACTGCCGTTCAGCACTCGTCCTTGGTGAACTACTATGGCAACAACTTCAAGTGCTACGCTGATTCCGCAAGAATCACCGACATCTATGGGAACCAGACACATAGGACATTCGAGTTTAATCTCGACCACGGGTATCTGCTGAATGAGTTCGAAATCGACGTATCGACCGGGTCATACAAGCAGGTGGTCTATTCGGGCTACCAGTATAAGGGCAGGACTTATCTGCCGACCCTGATAACCCGCACGCAGAAGCATGCCGATGACCAGCAGGCGCACACCGGCCAGACTCGCTACACATATACAGCCAGCGGACTCCCGTCAACGGTCATAGAGCGCAGTGGAACAACCCTGCCGCTGACCCACAGCTATACCTATGACGCCATCGGCAATGTCCTGTCTGAGGCCGTAAGCGCCACGGGTGTCCAGACGCAGACAACGACTTACACGTACAATACAAACCGTTTTGTCAGTCGCACACTGACCACTCCTGACTCGACCGATGTAAGATACACTTACGACACGTTCGGGAACAGGCTGACCATGACTGACCATACGTACGGCACCGTTCTGACCACGCAGTATGAATATGACAACTGGGGCAACCTGACGCGAAGCGTGTCTCCGGAAGGCATAAGCACCTCCATAAGCAGGGGATGGGTCGGATTAGGCGGCTATTATGAAGAAGTCCAATCCGACGGCTTGCCCACGGTCACCACCCATTATGACTCCTACGGCACCAAGGGGCATGAGGAGAGCATTGGGCCAGACGGTGTCTCCATCAACAAGGTTTGGAATTACAACATACGCGGAGCATTGACGTCAGAACACATCTATGAAGGCAGCCTGGCTCAGTCGCACACCTACAGCTATGACGGTTTGGGGCGCAAGGTGGGCGAAACACTTCCATCGGGCCAGTCCTGCAGCTATTCCTACGGGAACAGGAGCGTAACCAAAACTACAGCAGGGCGCAACTATACCACCACCTACGATGCCTGGGGCAACATCAAGAGCTCCACCGACCCCAAGTCGTCGGTCGAATACACATACTATTCCAACGGCAAGCCAAGGGAAGTGGAGGCAGGCGGTGCCACATGGTACATGGAATATGACGAAGCCGGGAACAAGACCCTGCTGTCCGACCCCGATGCCGGTGTAACCGAATACAACTACGATGCCTTCGGCAGACTGACCAGCCAGACGGATGCGAACGGGTATGAGACGATCAATGCATACGACGAGAAGGGTCGCCTTGCCTCTACCACTATCGATGGGGCTGTCACTACCTATACGTATGGAATCTCGGGCAACGAAAAGAAGCGCTTGATAAGAGAGCAGAATGCCAATGGCTACATCTCTTATACCTATGACACTGTCGGCAGAGTAAAGACCAAAGAGCGCAATCTTACAGGTTCTGGTTCTTATTCTTTTACGAGATATACATATAACTATTTAAACCAACTGGTCTCCAGAACATGCAATAATCAGACCGAGCAATACTACTACGACAGCAACGGGTACAAGTCAGGCAGCACTATCAACGGTCAGGATGTATGGCAGCTCTTGGACTACAATGGCATGCAAACAATATTTCAGCTTGGAGACAGCCTGACCTCCATCACAGAAAGAAACCTCCAAGGAGTTACTCATCTCGCCTTAGTTCATGGCAATGATACCATCAGCAATTTCCGCTATGAGTACAATACTGCCACGGGCAACGTTACATCCAGAACTGGCATGCAGTCAGCAAGGGAGGACTTCGGATACGATAGTCTCGACAGGCTGACAGCCGTCACATCGTCGGGGCAGACTTTACTGCAAATGTCTTACGCTGACAACGGCAACATCTCAAGCAAGACAGGGCTAAGAAACTTCACCTATTCACAGACTCATCCTCATGCCGTGGAGCAAATTGGAAGGACTCCGCTGGCATACGGACTTGTTTCTCTTGCAACTACATACAATGAGTTCAACAAGATTGAATCAATTGTACAAGGTAATACATCGGCTTCATTTATATACGGTCCCGAACAAGAGCGCTGGCGATCTGTGCTTGCCAAGGGCGATATATCTCGCTCTATCCTCTACGGGGACGATTACGAACGTGTCACTGTTGGTGACACCGTGCGTCATTTCCATTATTTGGATGGCGGGGCAATCTACTTGATGGAGTCCGGCAGGCCAGACAGACTGTTGTTCTCGTGCTCCGACAACCTTGGCAGTATCGTCAAGTTGGTAGGCAATAGCGGAGCATCTGTCTTTGAGGCCCAATACGACGTATGGGGCTGCCAGACCGTCACCAAGAACCAGATCGGGTTCCATCGTGGATTTACTGGTCACGAGATGCTTCCTGACTTCTGCCTCATCAACATGAACGGACGCCTGTATGATCCAGCCATCGGTCGCTTCCTATCCCCCGACAACTATGTCCAGCTTGGAGATTTCTCGCAGAGCTACAACAGATACAGCTATTGCTTGAACAATCCGCTGAAATACAATGATCCAAGTGGAGAGTTCTGGGAAATGGTTATTGCCAGTGCATTATTTGGAGCCATCCAAAGCGGAGCAATGGCTGATATGAATGGCGGCAACTTCTGGGATGGAGCCTGGAAGGGAGCTTTGGTAAGCGCTGCTTCATATTCGGCAGGATTTGCCGCGGGGGGAGCTATATCTCGTTGGCTCAACGCAAAAAACTTGACGGGATTTGTAAATGGATTCGCTTCTGGTTTAATCAGGGGTACAACAGGGGGCTTTGTTGGGGGAGCAGGTGATGCTTTGTTAGATGGTTGTGGTATAAAAGGTATGTTACACGCTGGTTTTGTAAGCGGTGGAATCAGTGCCATAATTGATGGAACTGTAGGAGGAGCAACTGAAGGACTCAATGCCATACAACATAACGGAAATTTTTGGACAGGTTATGGAGCCGGATATGAATCCGTTGCTTCAGTCGATCCTAATATAGATATCCAGATTGGTACTGATATGGAATACTCTAATAAGTATGCACATGAATTTTATAAAAATAACTTTGGGGTTGATTTGAAATGTGTCAATCATCTGTATGCAGATGGAACTCTTCCAGATGGATATGTTGTTAACTCGAAAGGTTATGTTCAAAATTCTCGAACAAAGAAATTTGTTCATGGTCTTTGCAAAAGAGGACCTAGATACAATAGCAGATCTGATATATATATCTTTAAATCTGCATTTACAAGCAAGGAACAATTATATTTAACCATGGGGCATGAATTTATGCATGCTTATTATAATCTTCAAGGTCGACATAGTGAATACCAAAAACTACAACAACATGCATCAATATATAAATGGCAATATAAACAAGCACGAATATGGAAATTTAATGAAAATATATATTTAGGTAAAAATAATGAGTTTAGCCGCTATTTTAATAGTGTATATGATTGGCCGTTTGTCCTGATTTCATCACATCCTCTATAAATATATTGGCTTATGTAAGAAAGCACTACATTCATGAATTGATAAAATCCAACTATAAAAATCAAGTTCAACCAATCCTCCTCAAATTGTTATCCATAGATAGCAATTATATTCGAATTGTTGATTGTTAGTCCGATATAGAGTTTTTTTTACAATATTTTTATATTTCAATTTAGTTATTTGTATTTTTGCATAGTTTTTACTTGCACGGTTTTTATATGAAAAAGATATCCATTATAATTTCGATTTTGGTTTCAATACTATTATCTGTCGGTATTGTGCTTTTCGCCATCAATCATCACAAGTTTCAGATAGATTTGCATGATAAAGTACTGAATACTGGCGATTCAATATTCATATTTGACAATGTTGTGTTTAGTGATTCCGTTCTGATTCCTTATATCAAGGATTTAAAACTACAAAGTAAAAATAAGGTGGAACTCCCTAAAATAGATACTTGTTTGGTCGCTTTTAACCCAAAGGATTCTGTGCCAGATAGTGTATTCAACGTTTTCGCAAAATTCAATGTTGTCAATTATTGGACATTACGACAAAAATCCTTTGACGAATTGTATTACACTACAAAAGCAGAGGTCATTAAACAAATAAAGGAAGATTTCAAATTGTATTATTGTGGCCAAACCTTTATTTCAAAGTCTTTTGATAGTTTTCTGTTTTTGATGGAAGACAAAAATATAACGGATAAATACGGCTGGATAGATAGAAGAGTATTATTAATGAATATTCAAGATGATATTGTGAGGTCTTTATCCGAAATTTTCTATTATAAATTAGTAGATGACATCATATATGCTCAAACTGTTATTGATGACAATGGCATTTGTCATTATAAAGAAGTTAGTGTTGTTAGTGATTGTTGTGACGAATGGGGCAACCCGATAGAACAAATTGAAACAATAAATTTCAAATTCGATAATAAAGGCCATATAATTGTACTATGAATAGATCATATACCTTCAAAAAAAATAATTCAATGAAAAAACTATCAGTCCTATTTGCGGCCATAGTGCTCAGCGCAATGGCAGCAACAGCCCAGAACAAGGTGGGCGAATTCTCACTCAAGCCGATGATCGGCATCAATGTGTCGGACGTCACGACCAACGAGGAGGTTTCTTACAAAACCAAGTATGGCTTCACAGAAGGCTTGGAAGCCGAATATGGAGTCAAACCTTGGCTTGGCATATCTTTGGGTACCATCTATTCACAGCAGGGTGCTTGGTATAAAGCTTCTGCAATGGGAGAGGGAGTGAATGAGGCAGGCCATCCGGTTGTGACCATGCTCGCAATAGATGGAAGACTGAAGGCCGACTACATCAATCTGCCACTTATGGCTAACGTCTATGTATTTAAGGGCCTTGCGTTGAAAACGGGCTTGCAAGTGGGTTTCAACGTTCATGACAAACTGTCATATTCGGCATATTATGCAGAACTCTTGGATTTTAGAAATCAAGACACATTCATTATCGATTTTTCGAATAATGGCAACTCTTCACTCATTTGGACAGAGGGAACTGTTTCAGATGTCTGCAAGACCGTTGATTTCGGCATTCCCGTCGGCATCTCATACGAATACAAGAACATTACCCTCGATGCCCGATATTATTTCGGCCTCACGAACATGAATGATGTGGAGGACTCAGAGGTCATGCACAACCGTGTCCTCTCCATCACCTTGGGCTATAAGTTTAAGTTGTAAAAAAGAAGTATCGAGTCGTCAGTCCTTTCTCGCCCTATCCGTTGAAACTGAAGGCGCAGCATCACACGATGCTGCGCCTTCGGTTGAATAAGAAAATAAAAAAGGGTAATTAACCGAACAAATCGGAATGAGTTCCAGTCTGAAGGAACAAGAGGGTCAATTGATTATCGTTCTGTTCCCATGTCATTAACCAATCTGGTTGAATATGACATTCCCATTGATCCTGTCGGTCTTCGGACAATTTATGTGGATGATATTGAGAGGGTTGTGTTAACACTATACATTGCTGCTCTGAATATCTTTGAAAGCTTCCTCGCCTATTATGTTCTTGAACATATCGTCCACAGAGTCATAATGACTAACACGGCCATGTTTGATATCTTCCATAGCTTCTTTGTAGCCTTCCGTCTTAGTGATGTCATAAGGTTGAGATTTGGGTTCTCTCCGCACCTTTACAGAAGTTACTCCCATTATCATCTTGCAAGCTTGTTTTACTTTGCTAACCAAGCTTTCATCGTTTACTTGTAATTCTATTGTTGCCATAATCATATTATTTTTGCTGCAAAAATAAGACTTTTTTTTGATATTGACAAAAAAAATTGTAAAAAAATGAGTTGTTTCGCTAGTATATGTCTTTATGCTCCCTTTTTTATACTTCGAAAGAAATGAAAAAGATATAAAAGCGGGAAAAAATGTAAAAATATCGCAGAATGTCCCCTAACGTTCGTCGGAGGACATCATTCGATAGGAGTATGTCCTCTTACGTTCGTTGGGGGACATGCGTCGTCGGGAAGATGTCCTCTTACGTTCGTTGGGGGACATGCGTCGTCGGGAAGATGTCCTCTTACGT
>JAEEGF011389246.1_pt1 | contig 13615 bp, 17 predicted proteins | sample 9134171 | NCBI WGS metagenome assembly JAEEGF01 (sample SAMN16246542, study PRJNA631951) | gut metagenome | biome: gut microbiome; feature: rumen; material: AP-attached | host: Bos | place: Iran: Karaj | collected 2018-10
CTGTACTTAATAAAGAGTTCGTTATGAATTCTGCCAAAGCATACTTAGGGGATAAGGATCCGGCTGATACGACGTTCAGCCCGCTGTTTGGCAGCTTCGAGAACTTCCCACCGGTCTTCATTATGTCTGGAAGAAACGGCATATTATTAGATGACAGCATAAGGCTCAAGGCGAAGATCGATGAGGCCGGCGGCAAGGCAGAACTTGATATTGAAGAGAAAGGATGGCACGTGTATCTGCATATGCCGGGTCCCATGACCCGTAAGGCATTAAAGCGGCTTGCAGCGCATGTGTCGCATGAGATATATGGGAAGCGCTAACTGGTACAGGATAGACAACGTATCGAAAGTTTTTCTGGCCACTGCCGGAAAGCGTGACACACGTTCGTTCCGTCTTACATGCACTCTGAAGGAAGACGTTGATCCTGTTCTTCTCGAGCAGGCGGTCCTCTCAGCTATTGAGGACCGTCCCCAGGTGCAGGTGAGAATCCGCCGCGGACTCTTCTGGCATTACATGGAGGACACCGACCTTACGCCTGTGGTCAAGAAAGAAGATGATAGGATCTGTCCGGTCCTTTACGTTCCGTCTAAGACAATGCTCCACTATCAGGTGACGTATTTCGGAAAGAAGATCAATCTGGATATCTCCCACGTTCTGGCTGACGGAACAGGTGCCATGGAGTTCCTGAACATCATTGTGCTTGATTATCTTAAGCGGAAATATCCGGGCGAGCTTGATGACGTTACCATCAGCTCAGGAGCCTCTGAAGGAGACTTAAGCCAGGACAGTTACCGCCAGTTCTTCGGAAGCAAAAAGCTCTCACACGGATCTGCCAAGAAGAATGCATTTCACCCGGGCGGAATAAAGCTTCCATATAATCAATTGCAGTTTTTTGAGATCCATCTTCCGACCTCGCAGATACTGCCGAGAGCTAAGGAACTGAAGGTCTCGCTGACAAGTTATCTGGGAGCACTCTGGATGCTTGCCATCCGTGACGAGATGCCGCCGAGGAAGCGCGATCTTCCGGTGACCATATCACTGCCTGTAAACCTTCGTAATTACTATCCGTCGAAGACCGCAAGGAATTTCTTCAACAGCGTGAACGTGACGCATGTCTTCGACAGCGAGATCACGCTTGAAGATCTTGCGAAAGAATTCGATGCCGAGCTTAAGAGCCAGCTGACTGAAGAGAACGTCAAAAAGCAGATGGATATTTTCGAGACCATGGAATATGTGGCCTTCGTGAGGGTCGTGCCGTTATTCATCAAGCAGTTGGTCGTAAGGCATTTCACGAAGAAATCGGCCAAAACGGTCACCATGACATTCTCCAACATGGGTGTGCAGAAGCCACCGAAGCCTTTAGGAGAGCGGGTCGATAATTACAGCGGATTCTGCAGCACCAACACCATGTTCTCCACGATGTTCGGCTACGGCGATAAGCTGACTCTTGGCGTCTCATCGGCATATACGAACACGGGTGTCGTGAAGAACTTCGTCAGGTCGCTTTCCCAGTCCGGAGTGGATATCACCGTATGTGCGACGGAGGTGATCAGATGAGAAGATGTCCTTACTGCAACGTCGGTATTGAAGGCGATCTTGCGAAATGCCCTCTGTGTCAGAATAAGCTCTCCGGGACAGCTGAGGAATCCTGTTATCCCAAGTTCGAGGCGCAGAAAAAGCAGTCGCTCTATTACAAGATGCAGCTGGCAATCGTCTGGGGCCTCCTGATCGCCGGCATCGGCCTTGATTTTCTGGTAAGACTGAGGCTCCCGGGCTTTCCTGATCTTCACTGGAGCCTGCTCCTGGCCATGTGGCTTATAGGATTCGAGTTCGGGATCATGAGGCAGTTTAAGCCCGGCACGGGATCTGCAGGCAAGGTGACCATGATGGTAATCATCACGATCGCGATGTGGTGCGTCACTGCATACTTCTTCGGGCTCATGAAGGTTACGCTCGAACTCGTGGTGCCGGTCGTGCTGGCGGCAACGATCGTGGCGAACTTTGTGCTTGCTCTGATAGATAAGAACGGAAATACGATGGTATACCTCATCACGGGCCTCTTCATGGGAATCATACCGAGCATCATATGCTTTTTTGTGACTGAGAAAATGCCATTAGCCTGGGCTGTATGCCTGATGGTCAGCGTGATTCTTTTCGCTGCCGCCGCAATATTCAAGGGGAGAGCCCTTGCAGATGAATTCCAGAGGCGCTTCCATCTGTAAATCTCCGCGGCCCCTCCACACCCGGCATGGTATAATCACTGCATAGGTAAAACCTTAGAACGTGAGATAAACAGAAGTCCTTTATTTATTACGGAGGATAGCAAAATGAAGAAGATTTTAGCACTGATCATTTCGGCCACGATGCTTCTGTCACTTTCTGCTTGCGGCAAGCCAAACGCGGCACCGACATCTGGCAAGGAAACCACAACAACTGAGAAGGAAACCACAAAAGATACAACTGCCGGTGAAGATAACGGCGGTAATACCGATGCAACCACGAATAATAATACGGATCCGGGAGCCATTGTGCTGCTTCCGGGTGAGCTCTTCCAGTTTGATAAAGACGCTGACGGCGGCCCTGTGATAAAGGGTCTGACCTTGAAAGGCAACCAGTGCGGCACGTCTGAATTCAATGCCAAGGATCCGGACGTAAAGGGCATAAGATGCATTTTCCAGATGAACGAGTGGGCCGAGATCTATCTCGACTCGGCTGTCGCTGAAGGTCTGTGGGTCTACGTCTATAAGCATGCGGATGATGCAAAGGTCTATATGGATATGGCTTATACCGAAGAAGACACCAAAGTGGCTGCGACATGCACATTAACTAAACCCGAGGAGGAAGAAGCCCAGTGGGGTGCTTTCTATCTGAATCCTGATTATGCTGATCCCGGCGTCTACGATATCGTATTCGTTAAGGACGGCAAATCCATTGCGGTCATCAAAGCTCTTTTTGTCAAAGAGAGTTCGATCGATGGCAAATCAGATGATGCTCTCAGAGCCATGATGAAGGATTTCTGATCTTAAGGAAGATCACCACTGGCAGATAATACATAACATGACTTATTTTATTGAAGGTATACAGGGAAGCGGCAAAAGCACCCTTGTAAAGCTGTTATCAGAGAAATGTCCGGACCACAAAGTCCTTGAAGAAGGCGACTATTCCCCGGTAGAGCTTGCCTGGTGCGCATATATAGACAGAGATGAATATATCAAAATCCAGGACCGTTTCCCTGCGCTGAAGCCTGAGATCGAAGCGAAAACACACTTCGAAGACGATCACGCAATCGTCTGTTATACAAAGATCCGGACCGATGACCGGAGCTTCTATCAGGCTTTGGAACAATACGAGATATATAATGGGCGCGTATCCTTTGATCTTTTTAAGGATATTGTTCTGAAGCGCTATGGCAGCTGGGACGGTGAGCCTCTTATTACAGAGTGCGCTCTTTTCCAGAACATCGTGGAGGACATGATACTGTTCCGTGACATGACGGATGAGGCTATCCTGGATTTTTACAAGGACGTCAAGAAGGCGATAGGCGATAAGCAGATCCACATTGCTTATCTTAAGGCTGAGCCGGATGATATCAGAAGAAATCTTCAGACGGCGCGGCAGACCCGAGTTGACGATAAAGGCAATGAAGTCTGGTTTGCCATGCTCTGCGACTATTTCAATAACAGTCCCCATGCATTAAGATGCGGCCTCGAAGGCGAAGACGGCCTGGTCAAGCACTGGGTTCACAGACAGGAACTTGAGCTTAAGATATGCGAAGAGCTGTTTGGTGGCTGGTGCACGGTATTGCCGTCTAAATCGTACGGGGACAAGGATATTGATAAGCTGGTGCAAGTCAAATCCGATTAGCCTCTTGCAACATACCCCCATAGGGTATATACCGGTTTCGATAACATGATGACAGACAAAATCGCGAAAAAATCACGTTTTTGTCTGTCTTTTTACTGACTGCATATGTAGCGCCAGCTGACCGGCTAATTAAAATGCACTTTGCGTGCATGATTTTGCAACAACTGACCTGACCTGTGGCTGCGGCACACATCTTCCGTTAGACTCACATCAAACGGAGGTGTTCAGATGAAGAAAAACTGGCTGTCAACAAAATACCTGATTCTGTTCTTTGTACTTACTTTGGCTTGGACGTGGCTGTGCGGATTTATTCCTGTAATTTTCGGTTTCACGGGAACAGGCATTGGAACGTTCATGTTTTATTTCGGAGGCGGCGCGCCTTCTGTAGTCGCACTGTTCCTGGTGTTCCTTACATACCCGAAGGACAAGAGGAAAGATTATTTCAGAAGGTGTTTCAGCTTCAAACAGATGGGGTGGAAGTGGCCGCTCATAACAATCGCCATCTTCGCGCTGCTGTCAGTTATAAGCATCACTATCGGCGTCGGCCTGATGGGCAGTGAGATGCCTGATATGGACTACATAAAGGCCATAGGAGCCAACCCGCTGAATATATTTCTTGTCATCCTGCTGTCGCTCATCTCCGGTCCGCTCAATGAGGAATTCGGCTGGAGAGGCTATGCGCTCGACAGGCTGCTACTTAAGTTCGGATTTCTGAAGGGTTCCCTGATACTGGGGTTCATTTGGGCAATATGGCATCTTCCGTGGTATTTTACGCCGGGGCAGGCGCAGTACAACCTTCTTCAGGATTCGGTCTTTCACGCACTGATGTTCATACCGAGCGTAATGATGCTCAGCGTTTTCGTATCCTTCGTATATGTTAAGACGGGCAGGAGCATTCTCGCGGGTGCGCTGGTGCATATGTTTAGCAATTTGATCGGAAGTCAGTTATTATCTCCTTATACGACAGAGATCAGTATGCTCGTAAGGTATACTAATATGGTGTTCTTCCTTGGCGTGATCGTCTATGCGGCGTTATCGCGGAAGTTTAAGGAGGAAGCACAGGCAGTTATTGAAGGCATAGGAAAACAGGAAGAATAAATGCAGATCATAACGAGACAGGCTCCGGACAAGCCTCTCACCGTCACGATCGAGTATCCGGAATATACCGAGTCGGTCAGAGGCCTTGTTAAGCGTATCGAGAGTTTGGATATAAGCTTCAGCGCGTTCACAGATGAGCGCCGGATGCACATTGCCATGTCCGATGTGTACTATCTCGAGAATGTCGACCGCAAAGTCTTTCTGTATACCAAAAACGATGTTTACAGGCTGGATTCCTCGCTGCAGGAAGTAGGGAAGATCATAGAGGATTCGGATCTTGTCAGGATCTCAAGGACATGCATCATGAACGTCTCCCATCTTACGGAAATAAAGCAGCTTAAGAACAGCCATCTCGAAGCGACGCTCGACAACGGCGAGAAGCTCATAGTATCGCGCAAATATCTGCGCGACATAAAGAGGAGGTTCTAGATAAATGCCTGTCAGGAAAATACTTAAAGATACATGTATACTTGCGGCATTGATGATACTTGCGGTATTCACATTGTCGATCATCTGGTCGGGCGTAACTGCTGAGATCTCGCTCGTGCTCGCGCTCTTTGGACTCGCCTTGATAATTACGGTTGTGAACTACCTTTTCGATGAATTATTGTCACTGTCGATCGTGATGAGCTACATCATCAAATATTTTGTTTTCTCCGGTATCGTAATGCTCTTCGGCTTTATCGTCGGATGGTTCTTCCCGAGCAATTTCTGGATGGCATTTATCTATGTGGGCGTCGTGCTGGCACTTGCTTTCGCGATCGATGCTTTTACTGTTAAAAGGGACATTGGTTATATTAACGAGCACATCAGGAAAACTGTTTAACGAATTGTATGATTATAAATATTACAAAAGATCTTTATATCTGGTGACCATATAAAAGAAACAGTGTAAAAACAAAGAAAACGGGAACTTTACAACAGAGACTTCATAAAGTTATGATAAAGCAAAACCATTAGGAGGACATCAAAATGCAAATCATTGAGATCCCTGTTTACAGCGTCAGTGTTCAGCTCGAAAGCGCTCTCCGCAAGAAAGAGTATAAGGAAGAACATATAGCTCAGGCATATGGCATTCTGAGCGAGAAAAAGAAGAAGCAGAAGATGCCCGCCATTATCCTCGCTGCAGTTATCGCAGCCTTCGGACTGATCTCATTGATCGGTGGTATCATCGCTGACAATATTGTTATCGGAATCGTAAGCTTCGTTGCCTTGATCATAGTTGCAGGCGTTGCAGGTTACATCGGTTATTACACGATGGTCGGCAAGACCGCAAAGCAGTGGAACAACCTGCTGAAAGAGTTCTATCCTGACATCTGCGGGAAATATAAGCTCTGATCATTCTGTGCCGGAAAGGAGCAGTAATATGGCAAGCGTATTTAAAGTATATGGAATAGCAGGTAACGCCAAAGAATGGTATGCTCAGCAGTCTTTGGGAGATGTCCAATGGGAATACGATGAAGCGTTAGGTTATCATTGCGGAAATATATATGTAACGCCATACGATGATTGTGCTTCTTTCAAGGATACTTCGGAAACAGATTTCTTCGGATGGGGCGTGGAAAGCTGGATAAGGTTAGCCGGCGGGAAAGAGTTGATCTTCGGTCATTACGAAGAAGACAATGGTAATGCCGAGTTCATTCATATCAAAGATAATGCATGCATCAGAGAATACAGAGCATATGATTTTGAAGATGCATCAACCGATGAGGGCGACGAGCCTGTTTTCAGCAGCTGGGTCGACGTGGCTTCTTACGTTGATAGGAATCTGAACTGAAACCCTCTTTCAGGCATTAGATGAGTTTTGATGACGGAATGGTCATTCCGCCATCTATCCATTTTGAATACTTCAAAAGACCTGTCATAAGATTCCCCGGAAAACTCCTGTCCAGTGTGGAACAGGTATTGTTGAATATAACACTCCAATCCTTTTAGACGAACTTGAAAAAATTGATTTTCGACCCGTTGTAAGAAAAAGGTGTTCTGATCCGTCATATAGGTGAGATCTCAAATAACACCGGAGGCAAAAATTTTGAAAAACGAAGATGTAGTCAGATTATTTGATGCATATGCAGATGATCTTTACAGATTTGCCGTTTACTACTCGGGTTCGAAACACGAAGCAGAAGATATTGTTCAGGATGTATTCCTAAAACTCCTAGACGATAAAGTTGCTTTTAAACCCGGCAAGGAAAAGACTTATCTTTTCACAATGACGGCAAACAAATGCAGAGATTATCTCAGGTCAGCATCACGTCAGAAAGACGTTGATCTTGAGTCTGCGGAAAATGAGCTGCAGTATTTCGATGAATTCAATGAGAGAAACAAGGCCGTATTTGATGAACTCATGAACCTGGACGGTCAGTTCAGGATGCCTATCTATCTGCACTATTATGCAGGTTACTCTTACAAGGATGTCGCAGGAATACTGAAGATATCTGAATCAGCCGTTGCCGTAAGGATCAACAGGGGCAAAGCAATGATGAGGATAGGATTGGAGGAATATTTATGAGAGATACTTCAGATAAGATAAAGATGGATGTGGCAAGGAAAGCGGAAATGCGCGAGAAGCTTATGTCTTCGCCTGCTAAGACTACTGAGTTACCCAGGCATAATGTGAAGAAAAAAGTCGTAACGACTCTTCTGATCGCGGCAGTAGTGTCAGCTATGGGCATCACTACATATGCTGCCTTCGCCGGCGGGATCGGAGCTTTATCCTTCGGAAAAAGGGCATGGGGTCCGTCTATCGAAGAAGACATTAAGCATTCTTTGCCTCCGCGCGAGGAATGGTCGCTGCAGGGATATCCCGATTCGCCTGAATACAAGGCAGCTTTAGAGTGGCTTAATTTCGAGGCAGGCTACGACCGTGACTGGAAGATCCTGGATGAAGCTGATGCGGAACAAAAACGCACGGGTGTAGATCCATTTGAAAAATACAGTGCATATCTTGTTTACTCGCAGGAGATGGCTGATAAGATCGATGAGATCGCGGCGAAATACAAGCTTAAGCTTCATACGGGCTTTGACGATGGTGATGAGAAAGAACTCGAGGAGAGGGTCGGAGATATCTTTAATGACAACATCACAGGCGGCGCATACTTCTACGATGACGGTACATTCCAGATGGATGCACTTTATAAGAATAAGTACAATTTCCAGATAAGAAGATGCGTGAGAGGTTATTTGGATACCGTAACTGTCAATGTCGGAACATCTGAAGGCTTTGAAGAGCGTACATATATGACAAAGAGCGGAATCCCGGTCACGATCTCTACGGGCAAAGACGTCAGAGGCAGGAGAAGAACATTCATCACAGCAAACCTCGAAAAGAGTTTTGTGGTGATAAATATCATGCCATTTAACTACGATGGCGAGCCGAATAATTATACTGATAAAGACATTGAGGATATCGCAGATTCGTTCTACTTCAATAAGATGTGATAAAGAGAGTCAGGAGCAATCCTGACTCTTTTTTATATATGAAGTATTGTCATCCGTCTGCTTCGGAATTAAATTGATGTAAAGATTATCAGGCAATTAGATGTAGAATATTAGAACATTAGATCAATAGTTTTAGGAATAATGAATACCATGATAACGATACGTGAAGCCACAACAGAAGATGCAGCAAGACTTGTTGAAATCTACTCATACTATGTATTAAATACAGCCGTTTCATTCGAATATGAGGTCCCTTCAGTTGAGGAGTTTACCGAAAGAATGAGAAACGTAATGAAGAAATACCCTTATCTTGTTGCTGTAAAGGATGATCTTATAGTCGGATATGTGTATGCAGGCACATATAGTGCAAGAGATGCTTATTCCTGGACGGTGGCAAATTCCATTTACGTCGATAAGGACTATAGAAGACAGGGAATCGGCGCCATGATGTATGGTGAGCTTGAAAAGAGGCTGAAAGATCTTGGGATCGTGAATATGCTTGCCGGAAGTGCCTTTTGTGAGACAGAGGATGAATACCTTTCCCACGACAGTTATGAGTTCCATAAACACATGGGATATGAAAAGGTCGCCCAGCTGAAAGGAATCGGCAAGAAATTCGACCGCTGGTATGACCTTTTGTGGATGCAGAAAAAACTGTGACAGGAAATATAGAAACAGGCGGATTATAAGGAGCTGGTTATGGATAAGTTATTTATCACGCACTACTTTTATCCGGGGACAGACCCGTGGAAAAATATAATGCTTCTTCCTGAGGAGGAAGCTTTCCGCAAGGCCGAAGAACTTGCTGCCGCACATCCGGATACCACCAGTTTCGGCCGTTTCGCTGACTTTGAGAATTATTATCCGGCACGTAAGAAAGCGGATCAGTTTGTGCGTGAGAAGTTTATACAGTTAGGCGGAAAGCCGAAGCTCCCGAATCCATATTCATTTACACTTCTGGAGTGCGATTATCTCAGGGATTGGTTTGACAGCAGCGATAAGATCATTATCGGTCTGGACGATGTCCCGGAAGATCAGGTCAGCTTCACGCTTGGAGACAGTTGTGCCCTGATGATCCATGGAAAAGAACCTGTTGTCCTCACGAAGAAAATGCTGTATGAGCGTATAGAGGCATGTAACGGCTCAGTAGACGCTTTTCTCAAAGAATCTCTCGGCGGGTATGCATATGTTGAAGTTCAGCTGTGGGATAATCTGAATTTACTTTAACTTTTTGTAGTTTAACTAAATTTGTTGAGACCAAACGGCATCCTGGTCCATCTAATAGTTAGAGAATGGAAAACAGATCTCCATTCGGTTGTGTACACAAGGAAAGAAAAAGTAATGCAGATTGATGAAACAGTGAGGCTTGTAAAACTCGCAAAAAAGCACGATAAGCTTGCCTTTGCAAATCTGATGCAGGGGCATATGCAGGAGATGTACAAGGTCGGCCTGGCAATCCTCATGAATGACGAGGACGTTGCCGATGCCGTCAGTGAGACTATCCTTAATTGCTTTGAGAAGTTGGATACACTGAGAGAAGACAAGTATTTCAAGACATGGATGACGAGGATCCTTATAAACAACTGTTATAAGATCCTTGATGACAGGAAGCGTCAGACAGGGCTGGAAGAATGGGAAGAGCCTTCTGTTACTGACGAATACAATGTCGAACTCAAGGACGCTTTATCTTCTATCGATGAAAAGTACAGATCGGTCATCACTCTATATTACTTAGGGGAATACAGCACCAAGGAAATTGCTTCGATGCTCCATATCCCGAAGAGCACGGTAACTACCAGGCTCCAACGGGGAAGAGAGCAGCTTGCAAAGTACTATGGTGGTTAAAAGTTAATAGGAGAATGACATGAAAAGTAAGAATGTTTTCGAGAAAAACGCTAAGATTCCGGATATCGTACAGGAGAAAGCAAATGCTGCTTTCAGAGAGATATATACCCGTCAGGATGAGCCGGATACAAAGCCACAAAAGACATATAAACCAACCAGAGCAACGGTTATTAAGATTGCATCGACAGTTGTTGCTGCGGCCATAACCGTAGCTGTGTTATCCTTCGCGATATCGTATTTTGCCGGCCAGGGAACGGAAAATCCGGAAAATACGGAGAATTCAACAATTACGGCAACTGCCGTTATCACCGAACGGTTTTCGATCAGGGTTTGCGCGGCAGAGCTTAAGCCTAAAGCTCCGCTCCCGGTAAATCTGGATGTCAGCAAACAGACATGGGGTTATGGTGTTGACTGGGAAGGCAATGCAAATTATCAAATCAATCTTCCCATCTCGGTCGAGGGCGAAAACATCTCAAGCGTGACCTTCAAAGCAGGCAACTCGGTCATTGAAACCGTAAGTATTGACTGTCCTTCCATTGTAAAAAGCGGTTCAACCAAAACGCTTCCTGATTTCCGTTCAACTTATGTTGATGGTTATGACATGGCCGGACAGCCTATCGGTAAGACAGAGGTAGGATATTACGATTCGTTTACCGCAGATTATGACACGCTTCAGAATTCTAAGTACCTCTTAAACATTTGTAATTATCTGAAAGATCGAACGGATCTTTATTATGTGTTAGCTTACGCGGAAGGCGATGACAACACTTGCGCATCAGTTACTTATTTGTTAAAGGATGCCGAATTAACGGTCGAAGTCACTTTTAAGGATGGTACTACGGCTTCAAGGACACTGGGCTTTTTTGCCGATAAATATACGGCAACAGCCAAGGACACTGACGGAACAGAATACACATACACTACTATGCAGATCTTCTGCTACGACAAAAACTCTGCAGATGATGCTACAAAGCAGTTGATCAGCAACCAGATTGCCCGTGCTATCGAAATGAGCAAGGACGCAGAAGCAAAACACCCGATTGATGATATTAAAGCAAATCAAGGTGAACCCGTTGATGAGACGGAAGCAACTGTGAGCACGGAAACAACGGTCAGCACAGAAACGACAGTAAGCACAGAACCGACAATCAGTGCGAAGCCGACAATCAGTGCGACACCGACTGTCAGTCCGAAGCCAACTGAAAGTGAGGAAACATCTGCCAGCACAGAATCAACTGCTGCCACAGAACCGACTGTAAGCACGGAAGAAACTAAAAGCACAGAAGAGGTCAGCTCTACTGAGAACGCGGATAATGTCAATTCCGGTAATTAACAGGGAACTTGGTCTTCCCGGATCTTAAGTAAAGAATTAAAGCCGCAAATGGGGATATGAGGGTTGTCTCAAAAAAGAGGCAACCCTCTTATGTGACCATCTTGCTGATCAAATACTCACGTCCGTGCCCTGCCATCAGATAATGTTCGAAATCATACTTCATTTCAGCCGGTACTCTCAATAAATATCTTTAGATCTCTGCCTTTATTCTCACACGAAAACTCATATCCTTTCGACGAACGCACGGCCTCAAAAAACTTCTCCTTATCGTCGTTCAGAAGCTTAAGCTCGGTAATATCTTTGGGAGGCTTGTCGTAACTAAGGCACGTGCGCAGCTGGAAGAACTCTCCATTCCTGTCATCATAGCTCCACGTCAGAAAGAGCATCAGCCCGTCTTCAGCCGTGATGCATGAATATTCCAGAGGCGGTGTCTCCTCATTGCGTCCCAGTGACTCATACGCCTTGATGACATCCTCGAAGCTGCATCCTTCGTGCAGTATTTCCTGAAGATAAAACCTTGAGGACTTTGCCTCGATGAGCCCTGGGTTATTCCCGTATTGACTCATGAGTTTATCCATCTCGGCTTCGGGATCCTCACTTCCCATGGCTTTCCTGATGTCTGCTATCGCCGGATGGGCACTCGTGTTCATCGCGTGCACCATGCCGATCACGTCGTAGAGTGACGCAAGCAGTGCGAAGGCGATAAACGCACCTCCGATCGCAACGCACATCTGAACCCTCGCTGCGAGTCCTATCACGATAAGTATTATTCCGAGCAGAATAAATATCCCGAATCTGAACAGGGCAGAGAAGAATCCGGAAAGTATGACCAGCAACTTAAAGTTCTTCATAGTGTTCCTCCAAAAACATGGCTTAAACGCGAAGATATTTAAGATTTATGTCCGTCAATATTTGAAATTGTTTTGTTGTTATTGCCATATCTTATAACTCTTTCTCATACTCTTTTACAGGGAAGAGCTTAAAATCGTATTTATTGCCATCTCCTAAGACCTGTCCCATAAGGAAGCGGCCGCCATCCCCGGCGGTGTCATACATGTCATATGCGACTTCCCGTGTAATAGGGGCATTCCCGTCACCATAGTCGACAGTAATGAAATAGTCTTCAGAATCGCCGTTATCTTCGTCGTGATGGGTGTTTATATACCGTTCGGTAATAGTGACATCTACGGCCAAAACCATCGCATTCTCAGGTGCCGGTTTGCGGAGCGGTTCATAAGCCTTTTCGATTATCTTAAATCCGATAACGGTAATTGGCACGAGAATGACCGCAGCAATGATGCTGAGCAGATTCAGCTTTTTCTTCTGCCTGCCGAAGAGAATCGCGTATCTGATACACTCGGCGCCCGTAAAGAAAAATGAAAAAATAAACATTACTTCGAAGATCATTAACCAAAGATTGATATGTTCCTGATCTTCCGCGTAGTAGAGTTTGTATTCTTTCATCAGAAAGGCTTGGGTGAGGATAGTCTTACCGGTTTCAGGATTGACGTTATTCTCGTTCAGCGCTTCATATTCCGCAATGATCTCCTGCTGGTGGGCTTCGGAATTTCCTCCCAAATACCGGGTGACGATAAATATTGAACATAAGATGAGGATGATAAATATCACCACATCCACCAATTTAGTCAGATTCTTAAGTGTGATGGCGCTTTCCGGTTTCTCTGCAAAAGCAGGGGAGTCCGGTGTTTTATTAAAAGACGTCTTAAGGATTCTGTTTATAATGTTCCCGTAAATAATCAAAGGCACGATAATTACAAGCATGCATATGATCAGGCGTTTTATTCCTGCGATGTCAGCTGCCATATATATTTTCCTCCCCCATACATGACCCTATTCAAAGAACGATATGACCGGTCATTTGGATGTCCTCAAGAGCCATGCTTTTTTATCTATGGCTATTTACCAGCTTGTGACTGATATTTATAAATCTCCGAAATGAATAGTATCATATCGGCTCTTTAATGGCACTAGCCTGATGCCTCTACCTGATCTAATTCAGGCTGCTTTTATCTT
>JAEEGF010184359.1_pt1 | contig 13614 bp, 5 predicted proteins | sample 9134171 | NCBI WGS metagenome assembly JAEEGF01 (sample SAMN16246542, study PRJNA631951) | gut metagenome | biome: gut microbiome; feature: rumen; material: AP-attached | host: Bos | place: Iran: Karaj | collected 2018-10
ACAGGTGGGTTGGTAGGTCGGGTGGCCCGCGATGGCTCGCATACTGATTACAACGTGATACACGACTGTTATGTGAACGCAGACATCAGGGCCACCCGACTAAGTACCGCCATGGACGCCCCTTCGTGCGCAGGCGGAATAGTAGGTTTTATCCATTCCAATAACGGCACATCAGTGGCAAAACTCGATGTGGCACGTACCTATTTTACGGGTAACGTGTCCACCAGCCAGATAAGTCACACCTCTGGCTGTGCAGCGGCAGTCATAGGTTTCACAGACAACAACCGCAATGTCCGCCTACAGGACGTTCTGGTGCTGGCCAACAGCATCACAGGTGCAACGCCCAACTACTATTACTCCCGTCGGTTACCGGCAGCGTCCAACAACGTAGTTGAATACATGGCGGGCCTATATGTTCGCAAGGGCATACAACTGAACTACTACTCAGATAAAGGAGTTGGCGGACAGATACCGGATGGAATCATCAAGTTAATGGACGATGCCGTTTTCCGTTCAAAGGATTTCTATACAAATACGCTGAATTGGGATTTCAAAAATATCTGGACCATCAGCGAAGGAGAATATCCTGTCCTCAAATACGGCACAGCAGACATTGTTGACCGAGTTGAGTGTTGTGTAGGTCCAACCCTAAAAAGCTATGACGGTATATACGATCTGCATGGCCGGCTCCAGAATGCTGTCATAAATCCGGGACTGTATATCGCAAACGGAAAGAAATTCTGTGTTAAGTAACCATATTCATGTTTCGTAAGTTCTTGTAAAACAAATAATAATTATATCATGCAGACTATGCGGCACAAATATCATCACGTTCTAAAGGCGTTGCCGGCATTGCTGCCATTAGCAGCTGCCGCCCAAGGTGCACAGCGTCCTAACATCATGCTCATTGTAGTGGATGACATGGGCTATTCCGACCTCCAGTGTTTCGGCGGAGAGGTGGAGAGCCCCAACCTGAACGAGCTGGCCGCCTCAGGCATGCGCTTCACACAGTTCTATAATTCGGGGCGCAGCTGTCCCTCCAGAGCCCAGTTGCTGACGGGACGCTATGCCCAGACCGTAGGAATTACTGGTATGGGACAGAGCCTCACACGCGACTGTGTCACTATCCCTGAGGCGCTGAAGGACGCCGGCTATCACACCGGCATGAGCGGCAAGTGGCACCTGTCACTAACAAAAGGCATCGGCAACAATGCGGACCAGATGAAGTGGCTCTCACACCAGAGCTATTTCAATAACCGTCCCTTCGCCCCCATCGAGACCTACCCCTGCAACCGGGGATTCGACCAGCACTGGGGAACCATCTGGGGCGTAACGGACCACTTCGACCCCTTCTCGCTGGTTCATAACGAAGAGGCCATCTTTACCGATAGCATCCCCAAGGACTTCTACTATGCCGACTATGTGGCAGACAAAGCCATCGATATGATGGACGAGATGACAGCAGACGGCAAGCCATTCTTCATGTACGTGGCATTCCAGGAACCCCACTGGCCCGTTCAGGCCAAGCCCCAGGATATAGCCAAATATAAAGGAAAGTATGATGACGGCTGGGACGCCATGCGCGATCGCCGTTACCGTAAGATGACAGAGATGGGCCTTGTAAATCCCGATGAGATGCCCGCCGCCACCAATGCTTCCGGACGTAAGTGGGAGAACGAGACGAACAAGGCATTCCAGTCAGCCAATATGGAAGTGCATGCCGCCATGATAGACTGCGTGGACCAGAATATCGGCCGTATCATCGCCGAGCTGAAACGCCGCGGCATCTATGACAACACCATCATCATCTTCACATCCGACAACGGCGCCTCCAGCGAGAACTACAATATAGGCGACTTCGACCGTCACGACCGTACGCGCGACGGCCGCATGGTGGTACACAACGCACCCAATCCGGGCGGTCAGCTCACCTACAACTATCTGCACACCGGATGGGCAGGAGCCGTCAATACCCCATACCGCTACTGGAAGACAACCCAGTTCCACGGAGGAACCGCGGCACCCACAATCGTACATTGGCCTGCCGGTATGGCCAAAGAGAAGGAAGGCACCATAATGAACCAGCCCTGCACCTTCCTCGATGTCATGCCCACCTGCCTGGAACTGGCAGGAGCAACATATCCCTCTTTCTATGGCGGAAACAAGATAAATCCTCTCTGCGACGAAGCCCGCAGCTTCGTACCCCTGCTTCAGGGTAAGGATAAATGGGACGAGGAGCGCACCTTGTATTGGGAGCACGAGAAGGGAAAGGCAGTCCGCAAAGGCAACTGGCGACTGACAGCGCTGGCCAACGGAGGCTGGCAGTTGTTCGACCTGGCTCATGACCTTTCGGAAACCAATAATGTGGCTGCCGAGTATCCCGAGAAAGTTCGTGAGATGAAAACCTTATGGAACACCTGGGCCAAGAGTGTCGGGCTGAATATTTCAGAGGATAACTGAGAATAGTATTCATTTTTATTACCCCCTATAACAAATTCTGATATGAAAAGGAGTATATTCGTTTTTGCGATGCTATTGCTGGGCATAGTATCTGCATGGGGTCTTGACATAGACAAGTACCTTTATTACACAATTTCCCCCAGGAATAATCATGGTGCCTATATGAAGGACACCGGAGTAGATATTATCCAGTGTAATGCAGGACTGGATATCTATTCGTATTGGCGCTTCGTTCCTACGGGCAAGGAGGGCTGCTACTATGTGCAGAATCTCTATACTAAGCGCTATGCTCAAAAGGTTGCTGAGAAAAAGGAAGTAGTTGTGGTAATGGGTACTGAGCCGGTGGAGTATTTCATTAAGTCCGCACCGAGCGAGGGAACGGACTGTTTCGGACTTACCAGCACCGACCATAGCGACCTTACCTTTAGCAGCGCATCGTGTTTTGCGCTGAACTGGCACGAGGATAATAAATATGTGCAGTCCTATATGGCTGCCATCGGGACCAACCACAAATGTTTCTGGTTTTTCCGGGAGGCTGAGCCGCCCTCTTGTCTTGTCGGCTCACATGAGTATGAGAACGGTTTCTGCAGTATCTGCGGTGCCTTGGACCCTGATTACCTTAAGCCGGCAGAAGATGGCTTCTATGAAATATCCGACGGCGTTCAATTGGAATGGTTCTCAGGCTTGGTAAATACTGGCAAGAATGATGTCTCTGCACGCCTGATGAAGGATATTGACATGGATGGAATAGACCATACCCCTATTGCCAAGAATGCCGACCTGCGTTGGCGTGGAACTTTCGATGGGCAGGGACACCGTATTCTGAATCTGGTCATCAACCGTCCTACCGAAAGCGTACAGGGCCTTTTCGGGTACCTGCGCGGCAATTCTGACAGTAATACGTGTATCCGCAACCTCATTATTGACAAGAGTTGCTCCTTTACCGCATATCATCAGGTGGGCGCAATAGCGGGTTGCTCTCAGGGAAATCTGGGATTAATAACATTAGAGAATATTGTCAATGAGGCTGATGTGACTGCCGAAGGCGGTACCGATGTGGGCGCTCTGGTGGGCGGACAGACCGGAAATGCTCCTACGTGGCGCATCCGTAATATTGTCAATACAGGTGCAATCACCAGCACTGCCGACGAAGGATATGCAGGTGTTATTGCCGGTTATTATGGAAATAGCGCACAGAATTATCAGGAGAATATTGTCAATCTGGGCATAGTAAAGGGTTTTAATGCCGACAGCCAGATGGGCAGGCTCACCGGTACCATTATCAATATGTTTGATATCAGTGGTACAGAAGGGGCCGGACAAGGCCTGGAGCATGACTTCACATCAGATGATGTGGCAAATGGCCGCTTATGCTATGTTCTCAATGGTAATCAGAATAATATATCTTTCTATCAGACTATCAGTCAGGATTCCTATCCCGTTCCGTTTGCTACAAGTAAGCAGGTCTATCTGCAGGGTACTTTGCGTTGTGACGGTACCCCGGTTGGCGAAGGAGGCACTTATAGCAACTCTGACGAGGGCAGTGTCAGGCCACCACACACTTTTGTTGAGGGTGATTTCTACTGCACCGTCTGTGGAACTTTCAACGAGAACTATGTTACACCTGTGGATGGTGTTCTGCACATGAGCACACCGCTTCAGCTGCAATGGTTAGCGGAATATGTTGCTGCCAGACATGAGAATCTGCAGGTTGTTATGGATAACGATATTGATATGGATGGGGTGGAATTTGCCGGCATAGGTTCTCTTACGGTTCCGTTCCTGGGTCATTTTGACGGTCAGTACCATACAGTCAGCAATCTGGTAATGGAAAATGTTGAACACGACTGGTCCGGCTTCTTTAATTTCATACGGGGAGGCTCAACCATCGAGAACCTGCGTCTGGATGAGAACTGTTACCTGACCGGTGCCAAAGGCACGGCCATGATTGGCGGTTGCGGAATGGCGGGAGATGTTCTCTTGCGTAATCTGGGTTTTGAGGGTAATGTGGACGGACTTACTACTTGCGCAGGTGCTGTTCTGGGAGCAAATTCCCAGAGCATTGCCAAGCTGACGGTGGAGAATTGCTACAGTACAGGTTTCATATCAGGTGGCTCGGAAAGTGCTGCCCTTGTTGCGTGGCTGGGTAATAATGGTGCTGTCATCAGCAACTGTTGGACCTCGGCTTCCGCTTCTGGTATCCAGGGTGAGGACAAATATGCTTTCCGCCACGACAATGCCATAGTTACCAACTGTTTCAGCATGTATGGCACGCAGGCACAGCGTATCGGGGGTGATGAAATGGAAAGCGGTTCACTTTGTTACCGTCTGAATGGCGACCAGTCAACTGTCCGTTGGTATCAGAATCTCGACAATGGTCAGGAGCGGGATGACTTCCCTACATTTATTCCTACCCATGGAACTGTGGTGGTCAGGGCAGATATGCGCTGCGATGGTACATATGATCCTGATGTGGCGGTTTACTCTAACAGTGGAGAAGTTGTCATTCCTCCCCATACCTTCGAAGACGGTTTCTGTAAGGTGTGTGGAGCTGAGGATGCGGATTATCCTTTTATACGTATTTTCCCCAATGCCGACCATGATAACAATCAGGGATATATTAATGACCAGAGTAATGACGGTTCCGGCCTTGCCATCAACAATAGTGTGGCAGAGCATTGGAATCAGCGGTACTTTGACTCATACCAGCCTCTCACTGGTCTGAAGCAGGGAATATACAAGTTGCGTGTACAGGGATACAGTCGTATATGCAAGTGGGGAGCACTTGGAGCGTACGATAGCGGAGAGCTGGATGAGGAAATGACTCCGTTGTATCATAACAGCCAGTATTATGTAGAGGTTAATGGTAAGCGTCTGGCAAATCTGTTCCAGGATATAACTGACTGCGCACAGGAAGAATCCTTAGGCGGCGGTAACGAGAACTACAGTGAGGTTACGTCTTGCTGGGTTCCTAACTCGCTGGCTGCAGCCCGTAAGTATTTTGCGAAGGGCCTGTATTGGAATGCGCCTGTTTATTTCTATGTCGGAGGTGAGGAAGACGATGTTCGGGTAGGACTCGAAAACCGCCTTTACCTGGATGGCAACTGGACGGTATGGGATACCTGGCGACTGGAGTATGTGGGTGAGGCAACACCTGAGAATGTCAGCTTGATTAAGCACCAGCAGGAAGGTAATATCCAGCAGTTGGAAACCCTGACGGCACAATCAGCTTTAGAGAAGGCATACCACGAAGCTCAGGAGAACCTGAATACGGCTGTCGGTTTAGATGAAATGCTTGATGCCGCACATAGCCTCTCAACCCTGCCTCAGCAGATACGTATCAGTCATCTTGACTATTCGGACTATGTCAATGCCGTTACGGCAATACGTAATGACTTCGAGGGACGCGAAGACCTGTATGGCGAGTATGCCGACAGATTGAATTCCTATCTGTATGATTCGGAAGAGCCTTCGGAAGAGTTGCCTAACGGAAGCTATGAGTATATTACCGAAGAGCGTCTGCTTAACGGCGAACAGTTACGGGCCGAGGCTGAGTTTGTTAAGAATCTTTATGCTATGGCTGTTAAAACCAGCCTGGAGGAAGGCTCTGACCTGACAAATCTTATTGTGAATCCCGGAATGGATGAGGATGCCAGTTTCAAGGGGTGGGTGACTGCCACTTCGCGTACGGGCACCGATAATAATTTCTCCTGCCGTACAGGATTCCTGGATATTTATCCTGTGAGCGCAAGTAAGAGCACTGCCTTTACGGTTTATCAGGATCTGGAAGAGGGACTTCCTGACGGTATCTATGAACTGATTGTCCCTGCCTATCAGCGAACAGGTAATATCGGATTGGGAGATGTATCTGGTAATGAGATTGTGGCTTCCGATATCTTCATCAATGATTTCCATACCCCCGTATGGAATCTGTACAAGTGCATACTTCCCTATGACGAAGCTGTTAATGGTGTGAACTGCCGTATTGATCCGTCTGGTGACCCGTCCGCTCCACACAATGGAGAGGAGACACACTCCTATGACATTGATATGGGAACCGGTTGGGTTCCTGAAGGACGCCAGGCTATGAGTTTTGCATTCTCTGCCGGTCGGTTCGTGAACCATGCCTATGCCATCGTAGAAGGCGGCAAGTTGCGCATCGGTATCCGCAATACCGGATTACCCTGGTACGACGGCGGTGTAACGGCTTGGGGTAAATTCCAACTTATCTATCGCGGACAGAGCGATGAGGCTCTTCAGTCTATACTGGAAGGCTTCGAGAGCCGTCTTGCCGACATCAGTCTGGGTAAAGAGGAGTTTGAGTTTTACTTCAGCAATGAATATGTGAGTCGTATATCCGCTCTTATCGGCGAAGCGAAAGCAACGGATGATGCGGAAAAGAAGATGACACTCATAAAGCAAATTAATGCAGAGTTTAATCTCATCAATAGCAGCTATGCTACTTACCAGGAATTTCGTTCACTCATGAATTACTGTTATGAGCAAGGAGATGCTGTTGTGAATGAGGATCCTGACTTGAGCGATGCCCTTTACAAAAGAGGAGATGAGATCCAGGAGACTCTGATGGATTGCAAACTCACAGACGACGAGGTCAGAAGTTATATTACGGATATCAGGGATGATGTCACGATAGGAGGCGGTTTCTATGTTCAGGGCGATTTGGCGGATGCCGAGGGTAATGCGTTGCCTTATGCCGGCCTTAGCAAGTTATATCCGCTTCAGCGTCAGGAGGATGGCACCTATGTCGGCGTTTTTGTTACCCAAAACCGTGCCAACCTGGTTCATGCTGACTCTCGCGCCGGTATCTATTTTACCAGGTTCGACCAGTCCTTCAGATCCAACCAGCCTTATCGCCGTTTCGTAACACCAGAGCGGAACAGTCATCCCCTTATAGCAGGTGCTGCCCAGGACTATCAGATGACCGGGGCTGAGATGCGTGTGATACTTAATCCTGCAGACAGTACCGTAGTATTCGAGCCCATCAGGTATATGTGGAGTGATCGGGTATTTGTATGCGGCTCAATTATAGACAAGGAAGGTAAGGAACATCGCTGGAAGAATGACGAGGCCGCTCCCCTTGAGCATAAGGGCAATGGTTTGTATGCCGGCACGGTTCGTTTCTTCGAGGATTATATATACCCCGGATATGCAACGTTCCTGATTATGGCCAGCCGTTCTACCCTTGAAGATGTGGAGTATAGTACCGTTGTACGTCCGGGATGGCTCGAGGCCAGCTATACAGCAGTTGCCAACGAGTATGTCCTGACTGACGGTAAATTCGCCGATGACCTGGTGCGGGGATATGGTAATAACCACCGTTTCTGTCTTGAATGGACAGCCGGAGCAGAACCTGCGGATTATTATGTTGTATTTGACATGAATGCCGGTACGCTTTTGGTAACTGATGCTACAGGTGATGTGGAGGATGCCATTCGCGGAGCAGCTGCTGACGAAGCGTTCGCAGAAGGTATCTACGACTTGCAGGGTCGTAGGATTGCTTCCTCACAGGTAAGGAAAGGACTGTATATTATCAATGGCAAGAAGGTTGTTGTCGGAAAATAAGAGAATGATAGTTAATAAGTTAATTTGGGTTCCCAGTCTGGTCTGTTCCGCTTTGTATGCGGAGCAGACCGGACAACATCCCAATGTTATCATCATGTATATTGATGATATGGGCATTGGCGATGTCAGTTGTTTCGGAGGATCCTATACGCCGACTCCCAATATCGATCGTCTGGCGCAGCAGGGACTCTCTTTCACGCAGTACTATTCAGCGGCTCCTGTAAGCTCGCCTTCCCGCTGCGGTCTTATCACAGGTCAGTTCCCGTTGGAGCATGGTATCAATACTTTCATGGATACCCGGGCTGCCAACAGAAGGGTGGAGCAGGTGGATTACCTGAATCCTTCCGCCCCCAGTATTGCCAGAGCCTTTCAGCAGGCTGGCTACGCGACTGCACACATTGGGAAATGGCATCTGGGCGGTGGCCGTGATGTGACAGATGCACCTGGCTTTGATAACTATGGTTATGATGAGCATATCTCTACCTACGAGAGCCCGGATCCTGACCCCATTATTACTTCCACACAATGGATATGGGCAGCCTCTGACAGCGTAAAGCGTTGGAATAGAACGGCGTATTTTGTCGACAAGAGTCTGGATTTCATCCGTCGTCAGAACGGCAAGCCTTTCTTCCTGAACCTTTGGCCTGATGATATGCATACGCCCTGGGTTCCTGAGGTTTTTGCTGATATGCGCGACAGATGGGAGAGGGAAGATGCCTTCGAACCTGTACTGAAGGAGATGGATGTGCAGTTGGGACGTTTCCTTGCCGAACTTGACAGGATGGGACTGACGGAGAATACCATTGTCATCTTCACCAGCGACAACGGCCCGGCACCCAGTTTTATGCAGCGCCGTACCCTTGGCATGCGTGGTGCCAAGAACAGCCTCTACGAAGGCGGTATCAATATGCCTTTCATCATCCGCTATCCAGCCAGGATAAAGGCCGGTGAACGTAATGAGACCTCCATTATCAGCGCAATGGACCTTTATCCTTCGCTTTGCCGGATGGCTGGTATTCCCACTGAGAAGGGGTATAGAAGCAGAGGCGAGGATATGTCCGGCCAACTTTTGGGAAAGAACCGTAAGAGCCGTTCCACCGACCTGATGTGGGATTTCGGCCGCAACAGGTTTTTCAACTTCCCGGGAAAGAAGGAGAACCGTAGTCCTCATCTGGCCATCCGCCGGGGTAAATGGAAGTTGCTTTGCAACGACAATTGTACCGATATGGAACTCTATGATTTGGAAAACGACCGCAACGAGACAAAGAACCTGGCTGACCGGAATCCGCATCTTGCCCGCAAACTGGCCCGGAAGGTATGTGCCTGGTATGAGGAAAATAAGTTAAAGGGTACTAATGGAAAAGTACAATAGGGATTCCCGGCACCATAGGGATGTCAAACCATAAAATAGCTCCCAACACATGATAAGACAGAATCTATACAAAGGCAGTCTTTCTGCCATAGCACTGCTGACAGCATTCCCATGCTGGTCGGCAAAGAAGACCGACCAGCGTCCTAACATACTGCTTATTATGGCCGATGATATGGGCTATTCCGATATAGGATGCTACGGAGGCGAGATTCCCACTCCCAACATCGATGCGTTGGCAACACGGGGACTACGCTTCACGCAGTTCTACAATTGCGGACGCTCTTGTCCAACCAGAGCCAGCCTTCTCACCGGCCTCTATTCCCATCAGGCGGGTATCGGAGCAATGTCTGAAGACCCTGAACTCAAGAACGGAGAGGATCCCGAGCATCAGGGTGAGCACGGATACATGGGATTTCTGAACCGCAATTGCGTAACGATGGCCGAGGTACTAAGGGATGCCGGATATCATACCTATATGACGGGCAAGTGGCATGTCGGTCTGCATGGAAAAGAGAAATGGCCGCTGCAGCGAGGCTTCGAGCATTTCTATGGCATTCTGGCAGGAGCCACAAGCTACCTTCAACCCCGTGGCGGCCGGGGACTGACGCTTGACAATATGCATCTTCCCGCTCCGCGTCCGCCCTATTACACAACGGATGCCTTTACTGAACATGCCATCCGCTTCCTCGAAGAACAGCAGGATGACAAGCCCTTCTTCCTCTATCTTTCCTACAACGCCCCGCATTGGCCCTTGCAGGCCAAAGATGCCGATATCGAGAAGATGGCTGGGCGCTATGCGGCCGGCTGGCAAGAGACTCGCGAACAACGCAGAAAAAGAATGGTAGAACTGGGTCTTGTCAAGGATGAATGGGGACTGGCGGAATGGGAATCCAGAACCTGGGGCCAGCTTACCGAAGAAGAACAGGACAACTCTGCCTTGCGTATGTCTGTCTATGCCGCCCAAGTGTATTGCATGGACTATAACATAGGCCGGGTGATTGATTACCTGGACCGTAAAGGCCAGCTTGACAATACCCTCATCATCTTTCTTTCTGACAACGGAGCATGTGCCGAGCCCTATAGCGAGACCGGTTTCGGAAATACAGACGACATTAACAATCAGCAGCACTGGGTACAGCCCTCCTACGGCAAACCTTGGGCCATGGTGAGCAATACACCCTACCGGAAGTACAAACGCCGTGCCTATGAGGGCGGAATAGCCGCTCCCCTCATCGTATCCTGGCCGCGCCAAACGCAGCAATATGGTTCGCAGCTCAGGAATAACATCTGTCATGTCACAGACCTCATGGCTACCTTCATAGATGTGGCAGGTGCCGAATATCCCCGGTCTTATCATGGTGGCAATGAAATCATTCCGCTGGCGGGAACTAGTCTGATGCCCGCTCTCAGTCATCCGGAGAGGAAACTGCATGAATATATCTTCGGCGAACATGCCGACAATTGCTATGTAAGGTGGAACGACTGGAAAGCTGTCCGCGATGAAGTGACAGACAAATGGGAGTTGTATTTTATGCCCGATGACCGGACAGAGCGTCATGACCTTGCAGCTGAGAAGCCTCAACAGCTAAAGCAGTTAATCCTGAAATGGGAGGAATGGGCCAATACCCATAATGTCTTCCCCAAAGGCCATGGTGGCAGGGATACAAGATTAAAGGAATAACTTTCAAAAGAGGTTCCGGGTGTTTCAGTTTTCTCGGTTTTATTGAACATGAATATTTGATAAGAACAATACATAGCCCTCGATATTTTACAAGCCATCCCCATCAAATAATCGATGGGGATGGCTTGTAAAATCGTAGAAAAGGCTAGAATAATGGGATTATTTTTCCCCAATGCGTCACCCCACTTGCATCTTTATTCTTTAGATAAGTGAGATTGTACCCAATGCCCAAATGTTCCTTATTTCTCGATTAGCCAGTATTCCATGTGCTGGGCCTTACGCTTGCTCTTGAAGTTGAACTGAACGTCATTCAGGGTGGAGCCTATCTTCTGGAAGGGAGTTTCGGGGTCGAAGTTGGGGTAGCGCCGGGCCAGGAGCTGGCTGATGTCGCCCAGGCTCCACCAGCGGGCCTGCTCATTTTCCTTGGGGCAACGGAAGCTCTCGCCAATCATCTCCACCAGGTCATTCAGCCGCTGGAAGGGCTCGTTCTCCTTTATCAGCATGGCTATCTCGCTGTCGTTCAGCCAGAAACGCTCTCCCTTATTAAACAGATGAAGGGCCTGGGCATAAAGCTGCTCGTGACAGATATTGTCCTCGAAGTTGATGTTGCCATTGACTCCGACGCAGACAAAACGGCGGCTTCCCGTCGGATCCACCAGCGGCTTCATCTGGTTTGTGGTTCCGATGAAAGAGGTATAGCGCCTGAACTGTTTGATGGTCTTGCCGTAGGGCGGACGGAACTTGACGTCGCTTGATGACAACAGGTACTTCAGCACTATCTGCTGCGAACCGGTTGTCTTGTCGAACTCATCGATGTTGATGAGCGCAAAGCTGGTCAGGGCGATGTTCAGGTCGAACTCGTTCTTGAAGTTGATCTTGTCGTTGTAATAGTCGCGCAGCTCTTCCGGCAGCAGAATCTTGCAGAAACGCGATTTTCCGCAACCTTGGCGGCCTATCAGCAGCGGTGTTAACGCATTGCCGGACAGTTGTTTGTCGCTCTCGCGCCATTGCGCCACCATTCCTATGAGCCAGTATCTCAGGTACTTCTCCCAATTCGGCTGGTTGTTGGGCACGCGGGCAGCCAGTTCCTTTATATAGTCCTTTCCGTCCCACTTAGGCAGTTTGTCCAGCCAGGTGTTGACGGGGTCAAACTGCTCAATGCGTGTAGAGTCAATAAAACGGTTCACGTCGCGGTCCCATGATTTCAGACCTAACTCGGTGGCTCTCAGCGTCATGTCGTTCCGGACTTCCTCTGTCAGAGGTTTAAAGCGCTGGTCGTCACTGAACTTCTCGCGATACTCGGCAACGCCCGTCAGCAGGTTCTTGCGCATTTCGTAGTTCGAGTTCAGGAAAATCTCCGTCTTCATAGCCTGAATGGTATCTTCCGGCACGCTCTTCAGGGGCTTGATTTTGTGTTTCTTGCGCCATTCCTCCTGCTCGGCTACGCTATAGACGTTCTGGAAAATCATCTCTACCAGCAACTTGTCCCGGTTCAGTACGGGATGCAGCATGGTCATACCTTTGGCATGAGCCTTGGGAATACCCTGGTCCAGACACATCGAGACAATCTGCATCAGCAGGGTAGCCTCCCTGTCCTCGTCGGGCAACTCAAAATAATGTCCCATTACCTGTTCCACTATGAAGGTCCAGTTCAGGTGATAGGTTCTGGTAACGGTCCTGCCAGGCATCAGACGGTCTTCCTCCCTGCTTATGGAAACGGGCTGGGGTAGGGTATGATGACGGGTGTCGGCATAGAACGGACGGGCATCGGGATTGAATCCCGTCTCAGGGTCGGCACTCATATAGACCGTTCTGTCCAGGCGGGGCTCCAGGAATTCTATGTCGAAGTTGAACTGGTTTTGATAGGCGCTGCGAGCCGTATTATATATATTAAGGTGGAACTGACGGATCTGCTCCTTCTTGGGCAGACCGCCTCCGTATAATTCGCCCCGGCAGACAATCTTCACGCTCCTTCCTGAGCCGCCCAGAAAGCAAAGCATGGTCTCGGGCAGTTTCTTGGCAAGCTCACGTACCTCAACCGCCTTTTCGTACGTCTGCAGGTCATTCACCTCCAGCACCACCAGTCCGTTATAGTCAATCATTCTCCATATGCCCTTCTGGGTCTGGTAGTCGGCGGCAAAGCAGATACGCGGCAGCTTTACGCCCCCTTCCCATTGGGTGGATACCTGTCCGTCTGCCAACCGGTGCGGATTCATCAGATGATAAATCTCTCTGGTATGTTTTACGGTATGCATCATCTGACCGCTCTTGATGGCTGCTGCCAGGTCGTTCAGCTCAAAACGGTTAATAACTTCCTTCTTACCTTTCTTCTTTAAAACTGTTACCTTCATATATGTTGTGAATAATGGTCAAAAATCCTGCGAAGGTACAAAAAAATATTGAATTACGCAATTCTTCCTACTTCTATTTCCTCGTTTTACCAATCGCTTTTTTCAAATTTTTTTTCAAAATTTGCCTTTCAGCCTACATGCTTTCCCGCTTTTGCCTTTCAGCCTCG
>JAEEGF011141387.1_pt1 | contig 13610 bp, 6 predicted proteins | sample 9134171 | NCBI WGS metagenome assembly JAEEGF01 (sample SAMN16246542, study PRJNA631951) | gut metagenome | biome: gut microbiome; feature: rumen; material: AP-attached | host: Bos | place: Iran: Karaj | collected 2018-10
TGGGGGGCCGTAGTGCGGTTAAGCTTTTCCATTTTTATATTTTTCTATAAAGTTACTCCTTGTTTAAAGATGGCTATCTCGTGGTAGCCGTTTTTCTCGTTGTTCACCTTCTGCCCGCTGGCAACGGCCAGCACATAGTCGGTGAAACGTCCGGCAACAGCCTCCATAGGCTCATCCTGGGCCAAGGCGCCGGCGTTGAAATCTATCCAGCGCGGCTTGCCCTGGGCAAGAGGGGTGTTGGTGGCAATTTTCATAGTGGGGACAAAACTGCCAAACGGAGTGCCGCGGCCGGTGGTGAAAAGCACTATCTGGCAGCCGCTCGCCGCCAGTGCGGTGGATGCCACCAGGTCGTTACCGGGGGCGCTTAGCAGATTCAGCCCTTTCACCGAGAGCCTTTCGCCGTAGCGAAGCACGCCGCGGACAATGCTCTTGCCGCACTTCTGGGTGCAGCCCAGCGACTTCTCTTCAAGGGTCGATATGCCGCCCGCCTTGTTGCCAGGCGAGGGATTTTCGTATACCGGCATCCCCTGCTTTATGAAATACTCCTTGAAATCGTTTATCAGGGAGACGGTTTTTTCAAAGGTTGACGCGTCCTGGCAGCGGTTCATCAAGATGGTTTCGGCTCCGAACATCTCCGGAACCTCGGTCAGGACGGTGGTGCCGCCCTGGGCCACAATCCAGTCGGAAAAGACACCCAGCAGAGGATTTGCGGTGATGCCGCTCAGGCCGTCGCTGCCGCCACACTTGAGGCCCACGCGCAGCTCGCTCACCGGAACGTCTTCGCGGCGGTCGTTGCTGCAAACGGCATAAATCTCGCGCAGGCACTTAAGGCCGTACTCTATCTCGTCCTCGACCTTCTGGGTCACGAACATCTTTACGCGGCTTTCGTCCACAGGTCCCACCAGAGAGCGGAAAGCCTCCAGCTGGTTATTCTCGCAGCCGAGACTCACCACCAGCACACCGCCCGCATTGGGATGGTGCACCATATCGGCCAGGATGGTCCGGGTGTTCTCGTGGTCGGCGCCCAGCTGGCTGCAACCGTAGTTGTGCGGGAAGGCTATGACCTCCGCGTCGCCCTGCTCTGCCCTGAAGCGTTCCACAAGCTCCTGGCAGATGCCGTTCACGCAGCCCACCGTGGGGATGACCCATATCTGGTTGCGGATGCCCACCTGGCCGTCGGCACGGCGGTAGCCCTTGAAGGTGCGCCCTTGCGCCGAAGCGGGAATCTCCACCAGGGCGGGATTGTAGCTGTATTCGAGCAGCCCCTCCAGATTGGTCTTGATTGAGGCGTGGTCCACCATAGAGCCCGCCGGAGCGTCTGCCGTAACGTGCCCTATCGGGTAACCATATTTAATCACATTGTCTCCCGCACGGAGCCCCTCAAGGACCACCTTGTGGCCCCGGGGGACATCCTGCAGAAGGGTTATGCCCTCTACAACGTCGCCGCGGCGCAGGTCTTCCAGCGCCACCGCCACATTGTCGTCGGGATTGATTTTGATGTACTTCATCAGAAGTTGAAATAGTTTTTAGCGTTGTTATAGGAGATATCCTCTACCATCTTGCCTATGAAGTCCAGCTCCGAAGCGGGGAGTTTGCCCTGTTCCACGTCGCGGCCCAGCACGTCGCAAAGTATGCGGCGGAAATACTCGTGACGAGGATAAGAGATGAAACTGCGGCTGTCGGTGAGCATACCCACAAAGCGGCTCAAAAGGCCCAGGTTGCTCAGCGAATCCAGCTGGCGGCGCATTCCGACCTCCTGGTCCAGGAACCACCAGCCGCTGCCGAACTGCATCTTGCCGGGCACCGTGCCGTCGTTGAATGTGTAGGCCATTGTCATCAGCACCGCATTGTCCTTGGGATTCAGGCAGTAGAGGATGGTCTTTGCCAGACGGTCGGCCTTGGTCAGGCGGTCAAAGAACCGGTGGCCGGCGGCGGCCATATCCAGGTCGTGGATGGCGTCATAGCCGGTGTCGGGACCCACCGCCTCGAACATCTTGGTGTTGTTGTTGCGGATGGCGCCCACGTGGAACTGCTGCGCCCAGCCTGCCTCGGCATCCATCACGGCCTGGTCAAAGAGGAACGCGCTGCGGAACTTCTCCAGCTCCTTGGGGCTGGGAGCCTTACCCAGCAGCACCTTCTTGAAGATAATCTCTATCTCCAGCTCGGTGTAATCCGCTGCGTAGAAGGTCTCCAGACCGTGATCTGAGAGCTTGCAGCCCATAGAGGCGAAAAAGTCATGACGCTTCCCCAGCGCCTCCTGAAGGTCTGCGTAAGAGTCAATCTCCATTCCGGCCGCCTCGCCCAGCTGCTTCAGGTAGGCCTTGTAGGCTGCGGGGTTTTCTATGGCCATAGCCTTGTCGGGCCTCCAGGCGGGAATCACCTTGGTGCCGAAGGGCTTGGCAGCTATCATCTTGTGCCAGCGCAGGTCGTCGGCGGGGTCGTCGGTGGTGCAGACCACCTCCACGTTGAACTTGCGTATCAGCGCCTGTCCGCGGAACTCTTCGGTGGCCAGTTTTGCATTGCACTCCTCAAAGATTTCGCGGGCCGTCTTGGGGCTCAGGAGTTTGTCTATTCCAAACACGCGGCTCAGCTCCAGATGGGTCCAGTGATATAGAGGATTGCGCATTGTATAGGGCACTGTCTCGGCCCACTTGGCGAAGGTCTCCCAGGCGGAATGCTTGCCGCCGGTGAGGTAATCCTCGCTCACGCCGTTGCCCCTCATAGCGCGCCACTTGTAGTGGTCGCCGTAGTGGCCGTCCACCAGCCAGAGCTGGGTGATATCCCTGAACTGGATGTTCTCTGCTATCTGCTGCGGCACCAGGTGGCAGTGATAGTCTATTATCGGCATTTTGGCTGCGTGTGAGTGATACAGCTTCTGGGCCGTATCACTCTGCAGCATAAAGTTATCGTTGATGAAACTCATAACCTGTTATTTGCTATGGAACTCAATTTTGTAGAAGCGCAGGCCGTTGGTGTCGGGATAGATGGTCACGGCGCCGGCTACTACCTCAAACGTGTACTCCTTGGGCTCGGTGGATGCCGGAGCGGGAGTCTCGCCCAGCTGAACTTCGCCGCTGGCATCAATCACTGCCGGACGACGGTCGTCGGTGGCCGCGGAGCCTCCGGTATTGGAAGCCAGGACAGTCACTGTGCCGGGATTGTTCACGGTAAAGGTAAAGGTGCGGTCAGTTGCACTGCCCTTGCCGCCAGCCTGGATAAATGCGTACTCTACCTCATTGATGGTAGCGGTATTCCACTTGCTCTTGGCAGTGGAGGTCCAGGTGAGGCCGTCGATGGCCGATACCCAGTTGATGATATCGGTATTCTTGGCGCCCTTGGCTGCGAATTCTGCCCTCCAGGTTTCATCGTTGAAGTCCCACACATAGTCTTCTTTAGCGGGCTCGCCGCCGGAAGTCTCCATATAAGTGAATTCTATCTTGTAGAAGCGCAGACCGTTGGTGTCGGGATAGATGGTCACGGTGCCGGCCTCTACTTCAAACTCATAGACCTTAGGCTCGGTGGATGCAGGAGCGGGGGTTTCGCCCAGCTGAACCGACCCGCTTGCGTCTATCACTGCCGGACGGCGGTCGTCGGTGGCTGCAGAGCCTCCGGTGTTGGAAGCCGTGATCCTGAGGGTTCCTGAGGCGGGAGCGGTGAAGACAAATGTGCGGTCACTTGCGCTGCCCTTGCCGCCGGCCTGGATAAAGGTGTACTCTACCTCGTTGATAGTGGCGGTATTCCACTTGCTCTTGGCGGTGGAGGTCCAGGTGAGGCCGTCGATGGCCGATACCCAGTTGGTGATATCGGCATTCTTGGCACCCTTGGCTGCCAATTCTGCCTTCCACGCGTCGTCGCTGAAGTCCCAGGTGAGGGTCTTCTCTACCTCAACCGGAGTGTCGCTGCCGGCGGGAGCCATTACCACAAAGGCCACCGAAGCCGCCTCGGAAGCGGTGTTGTAGATATCGCTTTCGGCAGGATTGGCCACAACCGTAATGGTGTAAAGACCGGCCTCGAGTGCAGCCGCAGTCTCGGCGTCAATCACAAACGAGAGTTCTTCTGTGGTGGTCTTCTTCTTATTGAAGGTCACGGTATAATCAGCCGCGTTGGTAACAGCCTCCCAGGCAATGGTAATCGGTGTCTCGTCACCCTCGGTAATCTGCACTACATCTATGGTTGCCTTGGGAGCAGCCAGCGCAGTGTTGGCGCCGGCCACGTCGGGCGACCAGGCCAGAGTGGTGACTTTAACGGGACCAGAGGCATAGAGATATACCATTGATTCCTCTGCAATATCGGCCAGGATAACCTTCTGCAGGGCATCGCCGGCAACGGCAGCACCCTTGACGGTGGCTGCAGCGCCGTCGGGATCGCCCACAGCAACCAGCAGCTGACTGCCTGCCTCAACCTCGGCAACCTTGAGGATTACCGAACCGGGACCGTTTACAAGGAATGCTGCATAAGCATTGGTGGGAACGCCCTTCTTGTTCAGAGGAGCGGCAGCGCCGAATGTCAGGCCGCCGTCAAGATTCATAGGGAACTCGTCGGAAGCCACCATAAGCAGGTTGTCGCGAACTTTGGCCTTGTTCAAATCGCCTGCAAACAGGCTGGCATCGTTCAGATCCCAGGTGTGGGGAGCCTCGGTGACGCCTTGAGTGAGGTCCTCTACCGGCTCTACATATTCATTCCACCACTTGGCGGCACCTACCTTCTTTTCCTGAAGGTCGGCGTTGGCCAGGGAGAAGAAATTACCCTTGGAGTTGAAGCACGGGTCTGCAGTCAGAACTGTGGCACTTATCTGCTCTGCCGTGAAGTTTGTGGTTCCGGTGAGGAACTTCTCGCCCACGTTGAAGCAGTAGTTGTCATTTGCAGTAATGTCACCGGGAACATTCTCGGGCTTGGTGTTGAATGTGGTTGCAATCACAGCCTTGTCGCCCATCTGGTGCAGGAAGAGGTTCTTCTGGATGGTGAATTTGGTCCAGGGGCAGCGGATATAGAAGATACCCTTGTCGTTGGTAGCTATACTCTTGACGGTGTTATTCTCGAACACCATCTCGCCCAGTGTGACATTGGTGCCGGAGGCACTGTCGTCCAGGCGGAAGAAAGAGCGGAAGCTGTTCCAAACGGTGTTGTTGCGGAAAGTGATCTTGCTTATAGCAGAATTCTTGCGCACGTCAAAACCGTCACCGCCGCTGCCGGCTATATCGTGGATATCGCAGCCCTCGATCAGGAACTCTGAGAGGTTCAGCTGGCCGTCCACGTTGTCGTAATAGATACCGCAGGCATAGCCGCTGATCTCGCAGTTCACTAAGCTGATCTTGTCTATTGTAAGCGCACCGCCCTTGTGGTCTATGATGCGGTTGCGGCCGGTACCGTCAAAGTGGATATTTTCGAAATATAGGTCGCCGGCAAAGCCTTCGTTCAGGGCGATGTCGCCCATAACTATGGGTTTGCTGCCGTCGGAGGCATATTCACCCAGCATACGGAAGCCCTTTGCAGGAGTTACTGTGCCCACAGTATAAGGAGAACCTTCGGCGCTAACATAAACGTCGTCGCCTGCGGTCATAGCGGCCAGGAGGGCCTCTGATGTTGAAACCTTGGTCAGGGAGCCTTGTGCCGGAGATGTCCATACTGTAACAGCACCACGGCTGGCGCTCTTGAAGAAGAGGACGATGTCATATTCGGTAGAGGCTGCAAGTCCGGTGAGGGTTGCCATAGCAGCAGCTGCATCGGCATCGGTCAGGTTAAGGGTGACACCCTTGCCGCCGGCGGTGGGTGTGGCCTCGATGTGGGTCACATCCTGGAAATCGGAAACTTCGTTGGACCAGACCAGGGAGATGGCCTCGGCACTCTTGCCGGTGACCTTCAGGAACAGGTTGTCCTTGATGGCGTAGGTCTTGAAGGGATCGCCGTCGTATACGGCCACCTTGCTGTCGTCAAGTTTGGAAGACTTGGCGGTTACGCGGAAGGTATACTTGCCGTCGGCCTCGAGATTGGTCTCGAAGGGAATTTCACTACCCGTAAGCGTCTGGGAAAGAACCACAGCGTTGGTTTCGGCGTCAAGCACCTCCAGCAGATATTCCTCTGCATCGGTGGTGACATCCCAGCGGAAGGTGGTGGTCACGCCCGTATTGGCATCCACGCGTGCGGAGAGGTTCATAGGCTCAAGGCAACGCTTCAGCGGAACATTCTTCAGCTCGTCGAATACCTTGTCCTGAACGCAGCCGGTAGCAACGATTGCGATGAGCGCAATCAGGATATATTTAATCTTATTCATAGTAGTAGTCGTTTACAAGTTTGTTCACGCTGCTGTTGATCTGGTTGGAGAAGATGGGCCAGTACATATACCACTCCATCTGGTCGCCGTGCTCGTAGATACCGTCTATGCGCTTGTCGTAGAGACCGGTGTCCTTGCCGCTGTCGTCGGCAACCTTGGAATAGTAACCCTTGCTCACTTTCCAGTTGCCTTTGGGCTTGGTGTTTTCGCCGGGACGGAAACCGTATATGGTGAGTTTCTCGGTAGCCTCGTCGAATTGATAGTAGATATCTTCGGGCAGATTTGCATAAGCGCCGGAGTGGTCGCGCAGTGCGCGAAGCTCACTCTTGGCCTGGTCCATCTTGCTCTTGAGCATATTCCAGCGGATGAGGTCAGCCTTGCGCAGGAACTCGCCGCAGAACTCAAGTGCACGTTCGTCCACGATGGCGTTGAAGAATGCCTCTTTGCCACCGATTGCGTTCACGTAGTCCTCGGCAGCCTCTTCATTGCCCCTGAATGCACGGCGGCGCACCTCGGCCAGCCAGCGTTTTGCATCGGCGGTGGGGCCGTTGAGCTCGTTCTCTATCTCGGCTGCCATAAGCAGTACGTCAGAGTAGCGCATAACCACGGGCTTGATGCCGTCGTCGGCGCTGCTTGCGGGGTCGTTCTGCCAGTCAAAGCGATATTTAGCAAAATACCAGTTGGCGATGCCTGTAGGAGCGTAGCCGTCTTCGGCGGCGTTCCAGCGGTAGTTGGCGCAGGTCAGGTCGCGGCGCACATCCCTCTCGTCGTATTTCCACCAGAGGTAAGGGAGCGGACCGGCTGCTCCGCCGCGGGCGCTGCTATAGGTGTTGTATTTGGTGTTGCCGTCCACGCGGAGTGCAAAGTAGTTGTTCCACTGTCCGCGTTTGTCACCGAAGGGAATCACATACAGAGTCTCTCCGTCAAAGGCAAGATTCTGCTTTGCATTCTGGCGCTTCCAGTATGCCTCGTAGTCGGGGTCCAGATGGCAGCCGCCATTGTTGATGGCATCCTTCAGATAATCCAGAGCCTTGGGGTAGAGCACGCTCTTGGCCAGCTCGGCGTCGTAAGGGAGGCAGACGCTGCCCAGGTCGTGGGTGCCCACCATACCCTCTGCGGGGCGGAGCGCATAACCCGATGCCATAAGGGCGATGCGGGCATACAGGCCTTCTGCGAAGACCTTGCTGATGCGGTCGCTGCGACGGGTTGCGGCAGCCTTGTTGGGATAAGGCAGATAATTGATGGCCTCGTCCAGGTCGCCGAGAATCTGCTTGAAGATGACCTCGCGGCTGCTCTTGGGCAGATAGGTGGTCTCGGAAGTGACGGGCTCAAAACGGGCCGGAACGTCGCCCCAGGCCTTGCAGAGGTCGTAGTAGACCATAGCGCGCAGGGTCAAGGCCTCGCCCAGCAGGTAAGCCATATTGGCATCCGCTTCTACATTGCCGTATTTGCGCAAACCTTCAATTGCGAGGTTGGCACGCTCTATGGCGGTGTACATAAGGGTATAGCAGCCCTCGGCTTCATTAAGCTGTCCGTTGGAAGGAAGGCAGTTGTATATGCCGATGTCGCTCTTGCCCTGGTCTCCGCCGGGGTTATAGGTGTTGTACCACTCTATATCGGTGTTGTATCCGTACCAGGGAAGGAAACGGTTACGATAGGATTTATCTATACAGAAAGCCTCGGTAATGCCAAAGATTGCGCCTTCTGCCAGGTTATAGTTGGCAAAAACCGTCTCGGTGTCGTAGGTAGAGGGGCTCTCCGGTTTAAGCAGATTGTCGCAGGAAGATGCCAGGGCAGAGATTACTGCGATGCTGAGTATAAATTGTATAAACTTTTTCATCTTCTTGTGCATTTAGAAAGTGAGGTTCACGCCAGCCACGAAGCCGATGCTCTTGGGATAAGCACTGTAGTCCACGCCGGGTGTCAGCGGGGTCTTGCGGCGGGTATCCACCTCGGGGTCGTATCCGGAATACTTGGTCAGGCACCAGAGATTAGTGCCGGTAACATAGATGCGGGCCTTCTTGAGATATACCTTCTGGAGCATAGTCTCAGGCAGATTGTAACCGATGGTTGCGCTCTGCAGGCGGAGGAAAGAACCGTCCTCCACTGCCCAGTCGGTGAAGACAGCCTTCTGCATTGTGGGGTTCCACATTGTCCTGCCGGCATTGAGGCTGGCCAGGGCGTCGGCGTCGTTGATAAGCTCGCCGGTCTCCCAGTTGACGTTGGTCCAGCGGCTGTCAACATTCATCATATCCAGCAGGTTGCGGTTGTAATACTTGCTGCTGCCGGTGAATTCAATCTTGTTGGCGTTGTAGATATCGTTGCCTATCACATAATTGAAGTTGGCGCTGAAGTCAAAGCCCTTGAAGTAGCCGGAGAGGGAGAAACCGCCGGTGAAATCGGGCATTGCATTGCCGATAACCGTCATATCGGAAGATGTGACCTTGTTATCCTCGCTGCCGTCGGTGTTTTTGAGTTTCATTGCACCGGGACGGAGGTAATTGGCTCCTATGACTTCGCTATCGTCGGCAACGCCGTCGTTCAATACCCACTTGCCGTCTATGAAGCCTTTGAAGTCATCTACCGTATAGAAGCCGTCGCTCTCGAAGCCGTACATATTGCCAAGGGGCTGTCCTTCCTGTACCAGGTAGTCGGCTGCTATCTCGGCAGATGTCACCCAGCCGGAGGCCCAGGGAATATTCTCAAGACCTGCCAGGGAAGTTACGACGTTCTTGTTGTAAGAAATGTTTGCAGAGAGATTCAGGCCGAAGTCCTTGTTGGAAACTATCGGGGCGTTCAGGGTGAGCTCGGCACCGCGGTTGCGGACAGAACCCGCATTGCGGTACTGGCTGGAATAGCCTGCGCCGGAAATGGGGAAGTTGATGAGCAGGTCCTTGGTGTCGTTCTGGTAAACCTCGATGCTACCGTTCAGCTTGCCTTTGAACAGGCCAAAGTCCAGACCGATGTTGTGAGTGTAGGTTGTCTCCCACTTGAGGTCGGGGTTGTTCATCACAATCTTGCCTTCAGTCTTCTTGGGAGAAACAATGTTGCCGGAAGTGCTTATGTAAGATGTTCCGGTAGAAGCGTATTCCTTGCTGAGCTGTCCCAGAGGGATATTGTTGTTACCCGCGGTACCAAAGCTGTAGCGGATCTTGAGCAGATCCAGCCATCCGCGGCTGCCTGCCATCCAGTCTTCGTTGCTGATGGTCCAGGCCACGGCGGCAGAAGGGAAGAAGCCCCAAGGGTTGGAGAATTTGGAAGAACCGTCGGCACGGAACGTGGCGCCAATCATATAGCGGTTCTTGTAGTCGTAATTGACACGTGTAAAGAAAGAGAGCAACACGTCGTTGGGCGCATATACGTTACTCAGCTCTGTATTATTCGTAACCGTGCCGTCGGCAAGCGAAGTTCCGTTTGCCTGTGACATAAAATTCCAGGCCTGCTGGGCAGAGAAAAATGTCGGGAAGCCGTAAACCATCAGATCCAGCGTGTTGGACTGGGTAACGGTGAGCTCCTGGCCCAGCATAGCGGTGAGTTTGTGGTCTTCGTTATTGAAGATGTTCTTGAAATCGTAGTTCAAGGTATTGGTGTTGCGGTAGCGGGTGCGGAAGATCTCTATGTGGTTGTTGGAGGTTGTGCCCGGCACCTTGCTGTCCTGTGCGCTGAGTTTGGTGGAAAGGCCGTAGAAGCGGTCGTCGCTCTGGCGCCAGTCTTCCATACCGCCCTCTATCTTGAGTTTGAGGTTGTCCACAATCTCCCAGTTGAAAGCCACATTGGCGTTGAAGCTGGTGCGAAGGCGCTTGCTGTCGTTGTCGGCAATACTCTGCAGGGGACGCACGTTGTCGCCGTAGGTGTCTGCCTCGTCATCTTCGCTGGCAATGGTGTTCACAGGAATCGGGGTGTACTGTACCGCGTGTTTCAGACGGCCGTTACCCGACTGCGCACCCTTGTCGTTGAGGCTGTTGGCGCCGGCACCGTTGACCTTCACGCGGGAGTAGCGGATGCTGGCGTCGATAGATGTGGTCTTGCTGGTTTTGAACTTGGTCTTGAAGTTGAGGTTGTCGCGCACATAGTCGCTGCCCACCATAATGGCCTTGTCGCCAATGTGGGCGTAACCCAGGGTCCAGTTCACATTGTCACCGCTGCCCGAAACGGAGAAGTCGGTGGCAAAAGTGCTGCCGGTGCGGCCGAAAACTGCGTCAATCCAGTCGTTGCCCACCATTCCGGCATACTGGTCAATGTCGCTGAAGCCGCCGAAATAGGGTTCATACTTGCTGGAAATGCTGTTCTGCAGCAGGGCATTCTCGTACTGGAACTTGACAAAGTTCTCTACATTCATAGGCCGGATGGCATTCTTGTTTGCCATCCACTTGAGGCCATAGTAGCTGTTCAGGGATACGGAGACCTTGCTGCCCTTGTCGGCATCCTTGGTGGTGACGATGATAACGCCGTTGGCGCCTCGGCTACCGTAGATGGCTGTGGAGAAGGCATCCTTGAGCACGTCAATGCTCTGGATCTCAGAAGAAGGGATGTCGCTGATGGACTCCATAGGGAAACCGTCCACAATGTAGAGAGGCGTGGCGTGCTGGGTAATGGAGCCGCCGCCGCGGACGCGGATCTTGATGTCGGCGTCGGGGTCACCTTCTGTGGTGGTTACCGACACACCGGCCATCTTTCCGGAAAGGGCCTGGCTGATGTTGTTCACCGGCTGCTCGGCCAGCTTGTCGCTGCTCACGCTGGATACTGAGCCCAGCAGGTCGCGGCGCTTGACTGTGGCATAACCTACCACCACGACTTCGTCCAGATAGTTCTGGTCTGAACCCAGCACGACATCAATCTGCGTGCGGCCGTCAATGGCTACGGTTTTTGTCTCAAGCCCGATGAACGAAAATACCAGGTTTACTGCTTCGGCAGGGACCTCGAGGGTGTAGTCGCCGTCAATACCGGTCACTGTACCGGTTTGCGTGCCCTCAATCACCACACCGGCGCCGATCAGCGGCTCGCCGGCATCGTCGGTCACGATACCTTTAATGGTTGTCTGTGCAGACAGACTCCACGCAGTGCCCAAGCATAAAAGAACTAGAAACAGTTTCTTTGCTCGATTTTTCATAGGGTACTGTTTTGATTTTAATTGTTAATAATGATATAGTGTAAATACATTTCAAGATTGGTGTAGCGGCCGTACTTGTCCAGGGTCTTGGCGCTGCCGTCGGCCTTGTAAGACTTGCTGAGGCCGGCCGCCTCTTCGAACCAGTCGGGGATGCCGTCGCCGTCACTGTCGGTGGTTTTGGCCAGCTCATCTGCGGAGGCCTTGTACTCAGGCCAACCGCCCGCCTGATCCTGGGTGTCAATGATACCCTTGTTGCCGCAGGCGGCAGTGCCGCCGCGGACCTCATCCACGATGCGCTGGTCCACAGCGTCGCGCCTGAGGCTGGCGCCGGCGGCTGAAAGGACACTCTCGTAGGCCTCGGCGGCTGTCTGGCCCTTAACTTTGCTTCCATTCACCGAAATATCAAACGCCTCGGACGCGTATACCGATGCCGGCGCGCTGCCGTTGGGCTGGATACCCGCCTTGTTGTCGGCATTGACGTTGCCGCACAGGGTCTTCTCTTCTGCAGAGAGGGCTGCGCAACCGGTGTCAAACACGTTGCCGCTTGCCCAGAAGCTGCCCCAGGTGCCTTTGGCGTTGGCATTCTTGCCGTCGTCGGCGTTGGGAGAGAAAATCCTGTTTACAAGACTCTTCTTGGTGGCGGTGCTGGGACCGGGCTTGTAATAGTTATTTATAAAGTTGAAGGAACCGCCCTCGCCGGCATAGCCGCCGTTGGTGGGACCCCAGTTGTAAAACACATTGTTTACCAGTTCCACCTTCTCGTTTTCCGGCTTGCCGGTGTAGCGGCTGCCGCACAGGCGCGGCGTACGGGAGGTGTGGTGGGCTATCAGATTGTGGGAGAAGCTTGCCCCGTGACCGCCCCAGATGCCGCCGTAGCCGTGCGCACCCTTGGGGTGGAAAGAATTATTCATACTCTCTGCCACAATGCAATACTGCATAGTGAAACGGTCGTTGTCGTAGAACGATGCCGCCTCATCTATGCACCAGCTCATAGAGCAGTGGTCCAGGATTATGTCGCTGTGGTCGCGCCCCCAGATGGCATCTTCCATAGGGATGGAGCCCAGGGCATTCCACTGATCTTCTGTCATAGTGGCCTTGTAGGCTGCAGCGCCCTCGTCGCCCAGGCGGAAGCGGACATAGCGGATTATCACATTGTCGGCGTCGACCTCAACGGAGTAGTCGGACAGACAGATGCCGCCTCCGGGCGCCGTCTGGCCGGCGATGGTAAGGTCGCCGTTCTTTATCTTCAGATTGCTTTTCAGACGGATGCGGCCCGCTACGTCAAAGACGATAGTCCTGGCGCCTTTCTGGCCCACGGCCCACCGGAGCGAACCTTCGCCGCTGTCGTTAAGATTGGTGACGTGATATACCGCGCCGCCGCGGCCGCCAGTGGTAAACATTCCGCACCCTTCTGCACCGGGGAAGGCACGCACGGCTCCATCCTCTTCGTCGGCCGGCATATTGAACTCCTCATAGTCCATAGTCGGGGTCTCGGGGTCAGGGCCAGGGTCCGGAGTTTCGTCTTCTTCTGTGGAGGCCGTCACCGCCTTGGACCACTCGGAAGTCTTGTCGTCTTTCTTTGCCCTCACGGCAAATTGATACTGGGTGCCGGCAGCCAGCTCTTCTACCACCACATTGCGCTTGGTCACGGTGCCGGTACCAACCTGCTTTGAGCCTTCGGATATTTTCCACTCATAGGCGGTGGCTCCGGTCACGGGATTCCACTGGAAGGTAAGCGAAGTCTGGGTGGCGCTGTGCAGGGTCACGCCTTCGGGCGCCGCCAGCTTTTCTTCCTGAGGGTCGGCCGGCTTGTTGCACTTGGCGTTCAGGCCAAGCAGCGCCAGCATAATAATCACAAAACGTATAAGTCGTCTGTTCATCGTTTATATGGTTGTTCTATCTCAAGCGCAGCCCAGATCAGGGGACCGATGCCCTTGGGGTCGTTGCTGCGGATTTTTTCGTTGATATAATAGTCGTAGTCGCCGCGACGGTTGTCCTTGCCTCCCAGTCCCGCCACTTCGCAGCAGCGGTTCAGGTTCACAAGGCCTTCTTCGCGGGTCACGAAGGTCTTTATCAGTTGTTTATAAGCCTTTCTTACATATGGCCGGCACGCCACATATCCAAAGCGGCAGCCCTTGGCCATCGCATAGATGAACATTGCGCTGGCGGTCGCCTCCACATAGTTGCCCTCGGCTCCGGGGCGGTCCAGCACCTGGTACCACATTCCGG
>JAEEGF012241745.1_pt1 | contig 13608 bp, 11 predicted proteins | sample 9134171 | NCBI WGS metagenome assembly JAEEGF01 (sample SAMN16246542, study PRJNA631951) | gut metagenome | biome: gut microbiome; feature: rumen; material: AP-attached | host: Bos | place: Iran: Karaj | collected 2018-10
GATTATTGATGACGAGGACAACGACTTCGGACAGGATCGTGTCGGCGCACAGAGTGTCAATGCCGACGGTTGTTTACGCCTGAACTGGTTGGCTGATACTACAGAACCCAAGCTCAAGAAGTATTTCCGTCACATTCATGGCGAAGGTCCGCTCTCGCGCATAACTATGGGTGGCATCCCAACAGTGGAAATAGGCGCACCCATCCCCGTGTTCGGCAGTTATGACCAGAAGTACGATGCCGCCATTAGTCCGTTCATTGAAAATCTGAAGAAGGCCTCAGGGACAATCGTGTGCAAACAGGCGATGAAGATGGCAGAGAAGTTGAAGGCAGAGATTGACGAGTTTAACTCGAAAACTCAAGACCGCATACTCGACTCGCTCTCACACCGGGCTTTGGTGGCTGCCTTTAGGCGAGCCTGCCTCATCTATACGGCAAACGGCATGGAATGGGAGCCAACGGTCATTGAGAATTATTGTCGCTGGTCGATGCAGGTAGACTTGTTCCTGAAGTACAGGTTGTTTGCCGATGACATTCGTGAAGCCACCGAGTGCGTCAGGATTACCCAGAGAGGCCCCCGCTGCCTGTTGGACGATGTGACTACAGACGAGAAGGGAGTTTTTACGTTCGAAGAGGTTATGCGCGTCTATACGGCAAGCGGCAAAGAACCCGACGAGAAAAGGGTGAGGAACATGCTGAGCCAATGGAAGTCGAGAGGCTACATCTTACAGATGACAGATGACAATTACCAAAAAGTACCTAAGAAGTGAATTGGTAAATAGACAGGTGAGTACACAAAAGGGTTCCTTTTGTGTACTTTTTGTCGCTCCCCGTTCGGTGTACACAAAAGGGACGGTTCCTTTTGTGTACTTTGGAAGAGCGGCAGTTAGCGTTTCCGGCGGCAGACTTCTACGGGGTTGGAATAGATGCCGAGGAAGATGTCGCGGAGGACGTCGGGTTCGGCAATGTCGAACTCGTTGAGCCTTTCTAAGCGCTGGAGGAAGGTTTGCAGCTCGGCTTCAGTATAGCGGTCGAGGTAGTGCTGCTGTCCGTAGCGCAGGTCGTGGGCAATGTAGTTGTTGGGGCGCAGGCAGTAGGCGGCGTTGATGCGGTGGTCCAGCAGAGTGGCTATGGCGCGGTGGTACTCGTTGCTGGTGCAACTGTCGTACTGCCGCAGCTCGTCCTCGGTCAACGGTGCACAGAAGGTGAAGTGTACGCGGCCTTTGCGCTGGGCAATGCCGGTGAGAATGCTGTTGAGGTCCTCGCCCGGCTTCTTGACGTAAGGCTGCTGGCGCGACTGGTACAGTTCCAGGGCTTTGAGCACATCGCACGGCTCCCACTCGTAGCTGACGCAGACTGGGACGATGTTCAGCTCGGAGAGGGCGCGTATCTTGTCGGAAGGATGACTGAGGCAGAACATCTTGATAAGCCCCTGGTCGGTCTGGTCGAGACCGTCCTTGGTGCGCCCATTGCGCTGGGCTATCCACAGGCTCTGGCCCTTCTGGGTAAGCACATAGCGAATGTAGTCGGAAAGGTGGCGCGAGGACAGATAGAAATCGCGCATGGTGCCGCCACGCTCCACCCGGAACATCTTGTTGGACTTACCGATGTCGGTCACCAAAGGCGACGACATGAGGTTGGCACCAAAGGTAATCTCGGTGGTCTCACGGCCGTTCATGTAGAGTATGTACTGCAACAGGCAGGCATCGAGCATGATGTCGCGATGGTTGCTGACGAAGAGGTACTGCTTGGCAGGGTCAAGCTGCTGCACGCCGCTATAGGTGAAGTTGGTAATGGAGCGTGCAATGACCTGCTCGTTGACGCAGCGCATCACCTCAAGCTGGAAGTCGCGGATGGTGCGGAACGAGAGCATCATCTGGCGGATGTCGGCAGGGTTGCGGTCGGGATAGACGTAGGTGCAGAGCAGTCCGAAGAAGTTGCTCTTGACGATGCGCTGCATGGCAGCGGGTATTTCCTCATCGTAATAGGGACGAATGTCGTCGAAGTTCATGTATTTGACTATTTTACTATTTGACTATTTGACAATTTGACTATTTACTATTTTGGAGCCAGCGCAGGAACTCGTCGAACCAATGGGAGGCTTCAGGAGTGGTCTTGCTCCAAGTGGTGCCGAAACCGTGACCGCCCGTGCGGTACTGTACGTAGCGGTGGGGAACCTGATGCAGGGTGAGCGCCGAATCCATGAGCACGGAGTTGTGGTAGTCGACCACGGGGTCGTCCACGCAGTTCATCAGGAACACGGGAGGCATGTCGGCCGTGACGTGGTGCTCCAGGGAGAGGCTGTCGCGCATTGTTTGCGAATATTTCCGCCATTCACCCAACAGTCCACGACGCGAACGCTTGTGAACGCAAGGCTGCGACATGGTGACTACCGGATAGCACGAAGCCACGAAGTCGGGCCGCTGCTCGCCGCTGCCAAATACCCCTGCCGAGAGCACCAAGTGACCACCGGCAGAGAAGCCCATGACACCCACCCGACGGTAACGCTTCAGCTGGCGAACCTGCTGAATAGCCTCCTGAATATCCTGCAGCGGCATGGGATGCTGATGGCCGCGAAAGAGCAGGCGGCTGTGGGTGACGAAGGAGAAGATGCCCCCCGTGCGGTACTTCAGGACGTAGGCGGCAATGCCAGCCTGATTCAGCGAGCGGGCCACGCTGTCGCCCTCGGTATGCGTGCCGAGCCAGAAATAGCTGCCCCCCGGGCAGACGATAACAGCCGTCTCGGCAGGTTGCGACGGCAGGAACTCCTTCAGCGAAATGGCTGGCAGAGCGGCCGAGAGGCCCAGCATCATTGCTATGATTACGAGTCGTTTCATACGTTATTGATTTTTTGTAACAGTTTGCCCTGCCCTATGATGGCCTCCACCGTATTGACAGCCGTCAGTGGGACGCCGCAAATGCCATGCAGGTTGACGTTCTGCCCAGTGAGCAGCAGGTTCTTGACCTTGGTCCAGATGGGCAACTGCGAAAGCATGATGTTCTGGCAGTCCTTGCGTATGCCATAGAGAGCCCCGTCGGGCTGGTTGTAATAGTCACGGATGGTCAGCGGACTCGACGACCAGCAACTCTCCACACACTGGCGGAAGCCGGGATGCAGCTGTTCCATGCGCAGGAAGATGCGGTAGACGTGCTGCTGCTTCCACCGTTCGTACTCCTTGCCGCGATGCCCCACGGTGGTGTCGGCCCATTGTGCCACAGCCGAGAAAGGCATGAGGCAGTTGATGACCATCGTCGCAGCCCATTCGTCGGTGGTGGGCGGCGTCATGTACATAAAGCCATGAGGCCAACCTTCGTCAGCAGGGTCATATTCGCCATGTTGCCACACATGGCCGAAGTCGTCCTGCCAATAGCAGGTGTGGTTGATATAAGGGAACGTCTCAGGACGGAACTTAATGTAGACCGTGAAGGCCGAATAGGTGTTGGGGATGGATGCCACACGCAGGCGGTAGGACTTGGGGAACGCGCCGCTGTCGGCTATATCGACAAGGCGGGAGGGATGAATGGCCGAGATGTAGTAGTCGGCACTATAGTCGTTACCCTTGGCCGTCGTGACAGACGTACACTGGCGGTCGTCGACGTGGACGGCCACCACTTGTTCGCCGCCGATGACACGTCCCCCACCCTCTTCTATCTTACGGGCCAGAGCATCGGCCAGTTGCTGTCCGCCTCCCACAAACCGGCTCGGGCCGCTGATGTAGAGCACGTTGATGAGTGCGTGGATGTAGGCTGGCGTATGACCTGCCACGCCTCCATACATCGGATTCATGTAGGCCAGCACATCGCGCAGGCGTACATCTTTAATATAATAAGCTATCAGTTCATCGGCCGGCCAGAGGAACTGCTCGCTATGGGCATACAAGGAGCCGTCGCTGGGGCGCAGGTAGAACATATCCACCTCGTCGGCCAGCCGGTAGAGGGATTCCACGTATTGGCGAATGCCCTGCTCCTGGTGAGGAAACTCGCTGACGAAGTAGCTGGTGAAGGCTTCGCGGCCTTCAGGAATACGATAGGTCTTGTGGGACGATGAGTAGGTGATGCTGTCGATGCAGTCGTGGTCGACATTCCTCAGTTGCAACTGGTCGTAGATGCCCAGATACTGGCAAATCTTGCTGATGGATGCTCCGGGCCGCAGTCCGCCCAGTATGTGCATGCCCGTCTCGAAGGTCACTCCGGCACGCTGGAAGGTCTGCAGCCCACCGCCGATGGCGGCGTTCTTCTCAAGCACCGTCACCCCGTAGCCCTCCTTTGCCAAGAGTGCTCCCGTGAAGAGACCTCCAAGTCCCCCGCCTATGATGATGATGCTTTTTCGGTTCATTGGTTGGCCTTGATGATTTCGTTGAATATATGCTCGGACGTCAGCAACTCCGAGCAGGTGACGACCGTACCTACGAGTACGCCGAGTATGCCGTGCGAGTTGATGTTCTGCCCTGTGAGCAGCAGGTTGGGTATCTTGGTACGATGATGCACACGGGCCACAGGTCCGAGGTTGATGTCCTTGGCGATGCCATACATGGAGCCTTGCTCCGTGCCTGTATAGTCCCGATAGGTAAGCGGGGTTGAGGTGTAGTAGTCAGCAATGCCGTCGCGCAGCGTCGGGAACTCCCGGCAGACGGCATCAATCAGCCGCTCGGCCCGTTCACGCTTCAACTGCCGGTAGTCGTCCCCCCGATGGTCTACGCTCGTACCCTGCCATTTGGCCACCTCCGACCAGTGCATATAACTAAGGATGACGCCGCCGTCGGCCCACTGCTGACGGTCGTTGCCGCAGAAGTGCATATAGAGGTAGCCCTTGGGCCAGTCGTGGGCCATGTATTGCTCACAATCCCACGGCGACGGCTGATGGTAGCCGTAGAAGTTGTAGTTCATATAGCGAACCGTCTGGGGCTTGAAACGCAGATAGACGGAGAAGCCACCCACCGTCTCGGGCAGCGACGCCACCCGCCGCCGATAGACTGGGCGCAACAAAGGCGACTGGCAAATGTCGATGAGCCGTGCAGGATGAATCCCGGCAATGACGATGTCGGCAGGATAGTAGGTCTGGTCGGCTGTCTCCACACCGACCGCCCGCTGCTCGTCACAGTCAATGCGCACCGCCTGCTTGCGGCACAGCACACGGCCCCCGTTTCGCTCAATGGAACCGACCAGCGACGAGGCTATCAGGTCACTGCCTCCCACTACGCGGAAGGCACTCTGGTTGTAGAAGTCGGTAATGAAGGCATGGGTGGAGAAGGGTGTCTTGCCACGCTCGGCAGCATAGAGGGGCAGATTGCCCACCAACACGTCGCGCAACAGCAGGTCGCTGACGACCTCGCTCAGTACGTCGTTGATGCTGCGCAGCTGGTATTCGGTGTTCAGCGGCGAAGTGTCGCTGTCGGCCACCCGCAGACTGTGGAGCGACGAGGCCGAAGCCACCTCCTCGACCAGACGGAAGTAACGGTTCAGGTTGTCGCGCTGATGGGGGAAGTCGCTGGCCAGTGTCTCGACGAACTGCTCACGGCCGTTGGCAAAGCGGAACTGCTGTCCCTGCAACGACACGACATCGTAGCCCGACGTGTCGAGACGGCTCAGGCGGACATGGCCCGTCACGTCAAGATAGCGCAGCAGGCGGCCCAATACCTGTCCCTCATCGGCACTTCCAATGAAGTGCATACCCGTCTCGAACTTCACCCCGTGCCGATGAAAGCATTGCAGGCAGCCACCCACCTGCGCCCCTTGTTCGAGCACGGTGACGTCATAGCCATTACGACTCAGTATCAAGCCGCACGACAGGCCTCCGAGGCCACTGCCTATAATGACTATCTTCTTCATCTTACATCTTGTCGTAGCCATGAGTATATTTCCCGACGTACTTCCTGTAGGGTGCGAAGTAGTCGGCGGTCTCTATTCGTTCACACATCAGCTGGTAATGCTCCTGATAGTGGTGGCGCATCGTCTTGGTAAAATCCAGCAGGGGTTCCACGACGGTAAGCCGACGACCTACCTCGACGTCGATGCGGCCTTCACGCAACAGGAAGTCACGCTTGGGCAGCACATGTCCCGGGCCATGCAGATAGACGGGTAGCACGTCGGCCCCCAACTGCTCGGCGAGGTAGAAGGCTCCCTTGTGGAAACGTTGTATGCTGCAATCCTCAGAGCGGGTTCCCTCTGGGAATACGCAGATGCTGTAACCACGTTCGTAGAGCGAGCGCAACTGATCCACGTGGTTCTCTATGCCATTGCTTACCGGATAGAACTCGGCACGGTGGATGACCATGCCGTAGAAGGGATTGTTCCACACCCAGTCGTTGGTGAGAAACACGATCCTGGGCGTAAGCATCATCAGACACATCAGGTCGAGGTGCGACTGGTGATTGCTGACGATGACGGCGGGCTGCTCAAAGGTCTCGCCCACCCTGTTTTCCAGATAGAACTTCACCCCAGGCACACGGTGGATGATGAAGTCGGCCGCTCTCTGCAACAACCGGTGGTACTTCATCTTACGTTCCTCCGTAGCCTTGCCCAAATGGAAATAAAGCCAAGTGAAGGGCAGCATAAAAAGGTACATGGCCACGAGAAAGAAACCTATGGAAAATAGTGAATAAGCGACACGACGAAGGGTGATGGGTAATGGTAGACCCACCCCCATCCCCTCCCTGTATAGGGAGGGGGGAATTTGAACTTTATGCTCCCCTCCCTCAACAGGGAGGGGCCGGGGGAGGGTCTGGGTCAGCCAACGGAACACCAACGGCGGCAGGTAGTAAGCCATAACAACCACAGTTCCCATGCCGACGATGGTGACCTCGGCCAGCGAACGCAGAGCCGGATGCTTGGCCAGGATGAGGGTGCCGATGCCGATGAACATCAGCGTGGCCGACAGCACCACACTGCGCCGATAGCTGCTCAGCCGACGGCGGCCTGTGGCATATTCATAGACCAGTCCCTCGGTTATAAAGATGGTGTAGTCGTCACCCTGTCCGAAGATAAAGGTGGCCAGGATGATATTGACGATATTGAACTGGATGCCCAGCAACTGCATCAGTCCCAATATCCAAATCCAGCTTACGGCCAAAGGCAGGAACGACAGCAAAGCCAATTCGATGGAGCCGAACGAGAGCCACAGGAAGACAAACACCACGAAACCACAGACATAACTGACGTAGTTGAAGTTACTCTGCAATATCTCGACCAGCTGGTTGCCCACGTTCTTGGCGTTAATCAAGTGCTGTCCGCCCAACACCTTGCCCACCGGTTCGAACCACGCTGCCGCCTGTGGGCAGAGGTCGCTTGTCATCAACTGCCGGAATGGCTGGAAGGCATCGGTAGTAAAGCCCTGCCGTGCTCCTTCAGCCGCCAAGTCGGCCAGCAGCGTGGCGTGCCGATGCAGGAACTCCCTCCACAGTTGCAGCCGTTGCTGCTGCACTTCCTGCGAAGGTATCAAGTCGGTCATCTCCTGCGGCATGTCCTCCGACAGCGAGGCCAGCAGTTCCATTCCCTCGCGCTGCTCATCTGTCATGTAATTAATGTGGCGCAAGTCAGAGTCAAACGACGTCTGGAGGCTGAAATAGCCGAAAAGAAGAGTGAGAAGCAGACCCACCCCCATCCCCTCCCTGTTTAGGGAGGGGGGAATTTGAACTTTATACTCCCCTCCCTCAACAGGGAGGGGCCGGGGGAGAGTCTTGCTGGTCTTCTGCGGCAGCACCACGAGCACAAACAAGATAGTGCCGACGAGCATGAGCGAGCCAAAGAGGCCGAGGTCGCGCATGGCGGCGGCATCGACCCACAACAGACAGAGGAAAGCGCTGACGGTAGTGATGTTGCCTATGAGCAGCGGCTTCACCATATCGCGCAACGTCTGGCACTGGTCGCCCGTTTCGCGCAGATGGTCCAGATAGTGCAGCGGATAGTTCACCGCTATACCTATTATAACAGAGCCTATGCCCAAGACGATAATCGACACACTGTCGCGCAGCAGCGACATACCGGCAATGGCAAAGAGCCAGCCAAAGCCCAACGACAAGACTATCCACAACAACTCGTGCAAACGGCGGTAATGCCACACGAGCAGTGCCACAATCAGTACGACCGAGATGCTGACCGCCAACATGGAATCGCGCTTTATCTGAGTGGCATTGCTCACAGCTATCAAGGGGCCTCCTACGGCTGAGATGCTCACCGCCGGGCCTTCGTCACCGGCCTCCGTCCGCTCTATTACCTTGTCGAGCATGGCGGCCAGTTCGGCGTTGCGGGCCGTCTCGCTGGTGCCGTAAGGTGAGGTGAGAAATGCCAGCCCGTGCCGCCCGTCGCGGGTAAAGACATAGCCGTCGTCGACCATGAAACGGCTGTTGCGCCCCAACGTCTGCAGCCGTCCAAGCAACGGCGTGAACAGATGAAGCGGGTCCTGTGCCAACGTCTGCACGGCCAGCCCTCCCGTCGGCAACTGCAGCAGTTGCTTGTCGGTCGTCAGCTGGTCGGCCACATAGTCAGGCACAGCCAACAGCGAATCCATCTGGGCATAATCGTCGGCGGTCAGGAAGTAAGGGGCGTTGCTGCTGACAAATGCCAACAGGTCGAGCATCTGTGTTTCATCTACCGTCACCTGCAGGTCAGATATCGTCTGGGCAGTATCCGCTTCCTCAAAAAGGGTCTCAAAGCGGTCCATCGCCTGCTTCACAGCTTCTGTCTCGCCCGTAAAGCAAATGACGATGCGGTTCTGGCTGTTCAGTTGCTCTACGGCTTGCTGATAAGCCTGCTGGCTGTCATCCGTAGGCAGAAAGCGCGATATATCCTCCTCATAATCGATGCGTAGTGCCAAGGCTGCAAAGACCGCTACCAACAGCAGCAGCGCCGCCGTCGCCAGCCGCCTATGGGCTGCAAGTACCCTGTGTATGAATAGGAAAAACGCCATAACATCTTACTTCTTACCTTTTACCTCTTACCTTTTACCTTTTTCCCTCTCACCTTCAACCATATCGTCCGAGGCCAGCCATAGAATATGGCCACTAAGCAGAATGCTATGTTAAGCACCGTAATGCGCAAGAAGTCGGTCAACGGACGGAAATGCGACACTCGCTTGTTCTTTGGCGGATAATAGACACGGACAGGAACCGGAATAAGATCGGCACCAGCCCATGCTGCAAAGACCAGAAGTTCGAGCTCGGCTTCGTAGCGCGAGGTAATCAGATGGACACCCGACAGGTTGCGCAGCGGATAGAGCCGGTAGCCCGTCTGGGTATCAGGCAGTCTGACACCTGTCTGCACGGCAAACCAGAAGTTCGAGAAGTGATTGGCAAACGAACTGCCGCCCGACATGTTTTTCTGCTTCAGGTTGCGGCTGCCGATGATGAACGCCTCAGGATGTTCCTCCATCGCACGCAGGAACACAGGAATGTCCTCGGGAAAATGCTGACCGTCGCTGTCGATGGTGATGGCATACTCGTAACCTTTCAGTATTGCACACTTGAACCCTGACAGCAACGCAGCACCCTTACCCTTGTTCTCGGCATGGTCGACGATGACCAGCGGAGCATCCGTAAAGTCCTTTAGCCGTTCACGGGTATCGTCCGTACATCCGTCGATGACCACGATGATATGCTGCGTGATGGCCGCTATACGGCGCAGCACGTCAACTATCGTCCCTGCATTGTTGTAGGTCGGCACAACAACGCAGACTCTCCATTGCTCATTGTTCATCGTACAATATTGAGAATTTAGTCTTTACACCGTCCTCGGCCGTGATGACTCCCTTCGCCTTACACTCGTTGACATTCAGCTCCACCGAGTCGAAGTGTACCTCCACCATCGGGGTCTCGACGGGCGAAATGGTCGACACGAACTTCAGGTTGACAATCTTGCTCAAGGCAAACTGCCGACTTAACCGCTCACCCAACAACTCGCCGACTATCTGCACGATGCAGACGCCCGGCGTGATGGGATTGCCAGGAAAGTGGGCATGGTAAATAGCATGGTCAGGGTTCAGCCTCAACCTTATGGTATCCGTGTCACCACCCTCGATGGTGCAAAAATCATTCAGTAGCTTCATGCAGTTTCTTCAGACTGTATTTCAGTTTATATCTCGTATTTGTCAGCGTGACCGTGCCGTCAGGTTCCGCAGTCACCGTCCGGCCACCTGCCTGCTCACCGTCCGCCGTAGCATTGAACAGCGTGCGCAGGTCTTTCTTCACCACACGTCTGACGTACCATCGGTCCATCATCGGAATCACGTTCAGCAGCTTGACCTTCCTGCGGTCGGCAGACACCATGAAGTCGAGTGCGTGAATGCCAAACTCATTGACGATGGCACCACGACTGCCCTCGGCATCGGTCTTCACAATGCACACCCCGGTAATCTCAGCACCACGCGCCGTGATAGCCACGCTGTACTCCTGTCGGCCGTCGAGGGGCAACAGATAGTCGGCAGCAACGGCCACGACAGCCATCCACAGCAGGCTACTGAGCAGCAAACATCTTTTCATCTACGCGCCCGTTGGTTTTCACGTTCTTCAGCGTTATCACCGTCGTATCGCCCGAAGCCTCGGTCATCTCTACCTGCGTCACCATCTGCTTGGTACTGCTGAAGTGCAGGCGGATGGCGCTGAACAGTTTCTTCAGCTCCTTACGTTGAGGGGTCAACACGGCCTGCCACTCGTCGCCTCCGTTGTACATCTCACAGCCGAAGTCGCGGCTCGTGGTCAGGCTCTTGCCCGTCACGCTGTTCATCATCACCTCGGCAATGCTTTGGAACAGGCGGCTCTGCCTGATGTCAATGGTCTGGCTACTCTTGGCCGAGCGGATATAGGCCTTTTCGCCATTCAGGATGAACGTGTAGCTATAGGGCTGCTGGTACTCCCAGCGCAACTTGCCGCCGTCAGCCACAAACAGCATCCGGCCGTTTGATGTCAACTTGTCGTTCAGAAAGCCCAGCGTCTTCACCTGGGTGAACTGGCAGTCCATCGTCTTGATGCTGGCCGCCGTCTGGCTGATCTTCTCCACCATCGCCTTCTGCTGCGCCGCGTCCGCTTTCTTCAATGCCTGAGCCTGTATTGTCAGCGATGCCGCTATCAGGCACAGGCTCCATATCATTCGTCTCATGTACCTTTCTTTTCTATAATGCGCTGCAAAATTACAAAAAATTCCCCGAACCGTCAAACGATTCGCCCATCTTATCACTTTAAATAAGAATTTGTAGACAAAATGAGCGAAGTATCAAGATTTTTTTGTAAATTCGCGGCCGAATTACGAAATATGGACATAAAACGTTCAACAGAACTAATATCAACTAAACGTGGCTGAACACTCTCTGAAACGGCAGTTGAAGGTGCTCACCGTCCCGGTTTTCATCGAGATGGCGCTTGTGATGCTGCTGGGTGCCGTCGATACCGTAATGCTGAGCCGCTACAGCGACAACAGCGTAGCGGCGGTGGGATTAGACAACCAGCTGATGTCACTCGTGTTCCTCGTCTACCAGTTCTTCTCGATGGGTGCAGCCATCATCTGTGCCCAATACATCGGAGCGGGACTGCGCAAGCGACTGGTACAGGTGGTGGGCATGGCTCTGGTGGTGAACCTAATGCTCGGACTGGCGGTCAGCGCCCTGCTATTCTTCTACGCTGAAGGACTACTGCGGCTGATGGGACTGCGGCCCGAACTGATGGGCGACGGACTCATATATCTGCGGCTGACGGGTGCGCTGTCGTTCTTCCAGGCCTTGTCGCTGACGTTCTCAGCCTCGCTGCGTAGTGCCGACAAGGTGGTATGGCCGATGGTCGTCACGGGCATCGTCAACGTGCTGAACATCGTGGGCAACTACGCCCTCATCTTCGGCCACTGGGGCTGTCCGCAGTTGGGTGTCGAGGGTGCAGCCATCGCCACAGCCTCCAGCCGTGCCGTCGCTATGGTGCTGCTGGCTGTCATTCACTTCAGGGTCCACATTCCGCGGTTCCCCCTCAGATACTTCCGTCCCATTCCCTGGCTGGAGCTGCGCAACCTGCTCCTCATCGGCATACCCGCCATGAGCGAGAACATCAGCTACTGTCTGTCGCAGGTGGTCATCACATACTTCATCAACCAGATTAGCAACGAGGCGCTGGCCACCCGAACCTATTGCCACAACATGATTATGTTCGTCTACCTCTTCTGCCTCAGCATCACGCAGGGCGGCGACATCCTCGTGGGCCATCTCGTGGGCCAACAGCGGCATCAGGCGGCCTACGTGTTGGGCAACTACTTTTTCCGCTGGTCGATGATTATCACCCTTACAGGCTCGGCACTCCTTGCACTCTCAGGGCGCTCCATCCTCGGTGCCTTTACCGACAATCCGGAAATCATCACTATGGGCGTGTGGGTGCTCATCGTCGACTGGTTCCTGGAAATAGGGCGCACGGCGAACATTTTTGCCGTCGGCACCCTGCGGGCTACCGGCGATGCCATCTACCCGGTCGTCATAGCCATCATCTTCAACTGGAGCATCGCCGTCGGTCTGAGCTATGTCATCGGCATACCCCTTGGCTACGGACTGGTCGGCATGTGGGTGGGCTTTGCGCTCGACGAGAACATCCGAGGCATCATCCTCATGCGCCGATGGAGGTCGGGAAAGTGGCGCGACAAGGGATTCGTACAAGATTATTAACAAACAAAAGAATAAGACAACTATGGTTAGAAAAGCATGTAAAAACGACATCGGACGTATTATCGAACTGCTGCACCAAGTGGATATGGTGCATCATGTATTACGTCCTGACCTCTTCAAGCCCAACACCACCAAATACAATGAGCAGGAACTCGAAGCCCTGCTCGACAACGACCAGAATCCCATATTCGTCTATGACGACGGGAAGGTTTTGGGTCATGCCTTTTGCCAGATTAACGAGGTGAAGGGCCACCACTTGCTGCAGGACATCAAAACGCTGTACATTGACGACATCTGCGTGGATGAAAATGCCCGCGGCAAGCATGTAGGGAAGGCGTTGTACGAGTATGTCCGCGACTATGCGAAATATATAGGCTGCAACAACATCACCCTCAACGTATGGGAGGGCAACGACGCGGCTATATCTTTCTACAGGAACATGGGTATGCAAGTGCAGAAAACAGGAATGGAAATAATATTGTAGCGTATGAAAAAGATACTTTTGATGCTCGCTGCCGTACTGATTTGCGGCACAGCAAACGCACAGAACGACAGCGTGGGTAAGGACAGGAAGAAGGTGGGCGTCGTGCTGAGCGGCGGCGGCGCAAAGGGCATGGCACACATCGGCGTGCTGAAAGTGCTGCAGAAGGCAGGCATCCCCATCGACTACATCACCGGCACGTCGATGGGCAGCATCATAGGCGGCCTCTACGCCATAGGCTACAATGCCCATTCGCTCGACTCGATGGTGCGGGTGCAGGACTGGAGCTACGTCATCACCGACAAGGAGGACCTGCGCAACCAGAGCATCAGCGACCGCAAAAAGCAGAACACCTATATTATTACAACGGGCATGACCATCGGCAAGCGCGACTTGAACGCCGGCGGCATCATCAAGGGCAAGAACCTGGCTGAACTCTTCAACCAGCTCTGCACGGGTTTTAGCGACTCGCTCGACTTCACCAACGACCTGCCCATTCCCTT
>JAEEGF012082189.1_pt1 | contig 13606 bp, 10 predicted proteins | sample 9134171 | NCBI WGS metagenome assembly JAEEGF01 (sample SAMN16246542, study PRJNA631951) | gut metagenome | biome: gut microbiome; feature: rumen; material: AP-attached | host: Bos | place: Iran: Karaj | collected 2018-10
ACAATACATTTTGAATTCATAACTGTAGCGCATAAAAATACCCTCCTTACTGGTGTCCAGTAAAGAGGGTACATATCACACCGGACAGGCTTTTTTATTACATTTTTTATCTGATCAGAATCTGGTATTGAGATAATCCACCAGGAGCTTGATGGCATTGGCACGGTGACTGATCTGATTCTTTATCTCAGGGTCCAGTTCTGCCATGCATTTTCCGTATTCCGGTACGAAGAATATGGGGTCATATCCGAATCCGTTAGAACCTTTTGGTTCATTTGAGATGATGCCTTCGACTTTCCCTTCGAAAACTCTGGTCTCTTCTCCGGGGATATAGAGAGCGATGGCGCATCTGAATCTTGCTGTTCGCTTCTCAAATGGAATGTCCTTGAGTCTGTCATAGATCAGCGCGAATTTCTCAGGGTATGTGGAATCTTCTCCTCCGAAACGAGAGGAATAGATTCCCGGTTCTCCACCCATAGCATCGATCTCGAGTCCTGAGTCATCGGCAAAGGTCATTTTGCCTGAGAGCTTTCCCAAGCTCTCTGCTTTGAGAACGGCATTCTCAGCAAATGTGGTTCCGGTCTCTTCTACTTTCATCTCAATACCAAGGTCAGAAGGCAGGAGTATCTCGAAGCGGTCTCCGATTAAATGGAAGAGCTCCTTCCTTTTACCGTTGTTGGTAGTTGCCAGAAGAAGCTCTTTCATATGTTCTAAACCTTATTCGATTGTATCGATTATTTGATGTCTTCGAATCGATCTTTGAGTTTTTCCATGACCTGAGGCATGGTGGTGTATTCCATCTCATTGAGAGGAAGTCGATGAGGTTCGAAAGGACCATGTGATCTGAGAAGATCAGCTGCATCGAGTGCGGCCTTGCGGGCATTGTCGAAGGACTTGTCAGCGAAGAAATCGCGAGGACCGACGAGCTTGCCGTTGGCCAGCTGATAACCATAAGCGACTACTCGAGGAGGACCATCGAAGCGGGAAGGAGTGCTGTCGGCTTCGCTTACGGGCATGAAAGGACCGTAGTGGGAACCGCGCATCCAGCCTTCGACGAGCCAGGTCTTGGAGAAGGGCTCAAGGATCTCACCGATGGCAGGGAAGCAACCCTGGCCTCGGACGATGCAGACGGGATCATCTTTACCGACATAGCGGCCGGCAATGTTGAAGAGTTTCTGAGTGGAGGATACTGCGGCAATCTCGCCCTTGCGGGTGTAGACGGCCTTGATGCAGTATCGGGTAGTGGCACCGATGAAGACCAGCATATCGTAAAGATCTTCAGGGGTGTTGAATTTGATCATCTTGTTCTCGAGGACGTCATGGACTTCGAAAGTGAAGCCGTCATGCATGTTCTCTGCGATGACCAGACCGGCGGTGTTGAACGGATCTGCGAACATCTTGTAGAGAGGCATGTTCCAGGCGCCGGATGAAGTCTTGTCAGCCATGAATACGATGACAGGTTCGCTGGGTCGTTCTTCGATCTCCATTTCGGCACAGCCGGGGCCCATACCTTTGACGTTTCCAGAGAAAGCGTCAGCAAGAAGGTCCTGACCGGCACCATAGAGCTTGAGTTTCTTTGCGACCTCAGTGCAGGCGACGAAAGTATCCCATGCCATCTGATGGATCTCTTTGTTATCGGTACCGTGATCATGAGTCATGATCAGTTCGCAGTCATCGCCGCATTTAGCTACCTGATAATCGATGACCAGGCCCTTCTGTTTGGCCTGTTCCATCTTTTCTTTGGCAGTTGCGAGCAGATCAGGATGTGATTCTGAATGACCTACGTAACCACCGATGTCAGCCTTAATTACGCTTAAGGTTACCATTTTCCCTCCATCTATTTTTATTTCTTTATTACGTTTATAAGCGCATGCGTGGGGTCGTTTCAGTCCCACAATGCGTCAAGTAATGGTATCACGTTATCGGTAGTCAATTAAACTTGTTGGGGCTATTATTTATTAGGGTAGAAAAAAGACTTTTATCTGTTTTTTTGATGAAAAATTTTAGGTAGGTAAGAAAGATGAAGAAGATGCTCCTTGTCGTATTATCCTCTCTGTTAATCTCTGCACTTTGTTTAACTGGCGCCGCCGCATGCTCCTGCAAGAAAGACGATCCTCAGGAACCTGCTCTTTCCGGCGGTTGGACGAGGGCATCGTCTCCCGTGATCACATCTGATATCCAGGCCGTTTTTGATAAAGCTGTAGCCGGTAAAGTCGGCGTGAGCTATATTCCTGTCGCTTATCTTGCCAGCCAGGTCGTAGCCGGCACCAATCACTTGTTCCTTTGCTCGGTCGAGCGTATCGGGAAAGACCCTGACGCGACCTATGCTCTCGTGACCCTTTATGAAGATCTTCAGGGCAGCGTCAGTATTACCGATGTACGCAAAAGCGAATTTGCGGCATTGGTCAGTTCCGGTCTCGACGGCGGGTGGACTGCTTCAGAGTCTCCCGTCTTGACTACTGACGCTACTAAAGCTCTTTCCAAAGCCACTGAGGGTCTGGTGGGTGCAAGCTATGCTCCAGTCGCACTCCTTGGTACTCAGGTCGTTGCCGGAATCAATTATCTCATGCTCTGTGAAGTCGCGCCTGTCGTCCCTAACGCTACAGCAGACTATATGATAGTCAGGGTCTATGCTGATCTTTCAGGCAAAGCTGAAATAACCGATACCTGTGAGTTCCCACCAACGATCGACTGATCAGGAAATGCAAAAGGATAACTAGTCAGAAAGCTCTTCTTTGCTTTCTTTCTTCAGCTCGTAAAGAGTATTGAGAGCCTGTCTTGGCGTCATGTCGTCAAGATCCATCTCGGTTATCTTCTTCAAAGTGGGTGAAGGCTCTGCAAAGAGCGGGAGCTGAGCCTGCATAACGGTCTTTTTAGCCTTCTTGGTCTTCGGCTGCTGTTCCAGGTCCTCGAGGATCTCATTGGCTCTGGCCGTGACCGACCTGGGGAGGCCGGCTAGCTTTGCGACGTGGATACCGTAGCTCTTATCGGTACCGCCCTTGATGATCTTCTGCAGAAGAACGCTCTCATCGTTCTCTTCAGCGACGGCGATATTGAAGTTCTTTAATCGCGGCAGTCTTTCGGACATGCTGACCATTTCGTGATAGTGTGTGGCAAATAGAGTGAAAGCCGCTTTCTTGGGATTGTTATGGATGTATTCCACGACTGATTCCGCAATGGAAAGACCGTCGTAGGTACTAGTGCCGCGTCCGATCTCATCCAGGAGCAGGAGAGAGTTGGGGGTGGCGTTATTGAGTATGACGGACGTCTCCACCATTTCGACCATGAATGTGGATTTTCCTGAAGAGAGCTCTTCGTGGGCTCCGATACGGGTGAAGATCCTGTCGATGATGGAAAGTTCTGCACGGTCAGCAGGGACGTAAGAGCCGATCTGAGCCAATAACACTATCAGGGCTACCTGTTTCATATAAGTCGATTTACCGGCCATGTTTGGACCGGTGATGAGCATGATCTGTGTGTCCGAATGATCCATGCGGGTGTCATTGGGGACGTATGTGCCACTGGGGAGTCTGGTCTCGACCACCGGATGGCGTCCGTTGACGATCTCGATCTTTTCTTCATCGGTGATCTTGGGGCGTACATAGCGGTTGAGTACTGCGACTTCGGCAAAGCTCCTGAGTACATCGAGTTCAGAGATCTGATGTGCGATGGTCAGAAGTGCCGACAGATATGGAGTGATTTGGGATGTTATCTGCCTATAGAGACGATGCTCGATGTCTGAGATGTTCTCGTTGGCGTGGAGGATGAGCGTCTCATACTCTTTCAGTTCAGGCGTGTAATACCGTTCCACATTAGCCAGCGTCTGTTTCCTGATATAAGTGTCAGGCACCTGTGATTTAGCGCCGTTCGGTACCTCGATGTAATAACCGAACACGCTGTTGAATCCAACTCTGAGTTTGGAGATGCCGGTCTCGCTTTTCTCCTTGGCTTCAAGTTCCATGAGGTATTTCTTGGAGTTAGTTACGAGATCTTTGATCTCATCATATTCCTGGCTGTAGCCGCGTCTAATTATGGTACCGTCACCCAGAAGCCCCTCGATGGGGTCATTGAGTGATGATTCCAGGAGAAAGACGATATCTGACTGTTCATTGGGGATGAGCCCTTTGAATGCTGGGTCATCTGAAAGGACTTTTGCGAGTTCTGGTATCGCCTTGAGACCGTATTTTAGTGCCAGCAGTTCGCGCGGCAGGACGGTATTCGATGTGATCCGGTTGGCTATCCTCTCGATATCGGGGATATTCTTCAGTATCGTAATGATCCTGCTTCGGAGGATGCTGTTGCGGGTAAAAGCTTCAACGATGTTCTGACGTCTTTCAATTTCTTTCTTATCGAGAGAAGGCTGTCCGATCCAGCGTCTCATGAGGCGCATGCCCATGGGCGTTGTCGTATGGTCAAGGACGGACAAAAGAGTTCCGTCTTTGGTGTTTCCGGTGGAGTTTTCGAAGAGCTCTAAATTCTTTTGCGTCGAATTATCCAGTGCCATGTAGGATGCGGTGCTGTAGTAATTGATGCCCTGAAGTATTCCAAGAGTGTCTTTCTGCATCCTTCTGACATATCTGACTACGGCGCCTGCGGCACGTGTCGCCAACTGATGGCCTTTCAGTCCGAAGCCTTCGAGGGTGGTGACCTCGAATTGTTCTTTCAGTATCGCTTCGCATCTGTCCAAGCGGAAATCGATGGCGCTGCATTTGGAAAGATTATCGTGTTCGATTCCGGTCTGATCCTCGGGGATTATGATTTCGGCTGGGTTTATGCGCACCAGTTCGTTCTGCAGCTTTGAGATATCTATCTCGGTCGCGCCGAATTCACCGGTGGATACGTCGATATAAGCAAGACCGACCGAGTCGTTCTCGATGATTACAGATGCCAGATAGTTATTGATTCCTTTTTCCAAAAGGGCAGGTTCGATGATGGTTCCCGGTGTCACGATCCTGACTACGTCTCTTTGGACAAGTCCTTTAGTCTCACCGGGTTTTGTGAGCTGTTCGCAGATGGCAAGCTTATATCCGGCTTTGATAAGACGGGACATATAGTCATCCAAAGCGTGATAGGGTATGCCTGCCATGGGGACTTCTACGCCTTTGCCCATTGCTTTCTTTGTAAGGACGATGTTCAGTACTTTCGATGCATTCTCGGCGTCTTCGTCGAAAGTCTCATAAAAGTCCCCCAGCCTGAACAGCAGCATACAGTCAGGATACTGTGATTTGATATCCAGCAGTTGTTTTCTGATTGGTGAGATAGACTCCGTCATAGCGAAGAATATTATATCAAAAAGATATCTGTCGGACCGCTCCGAAGTCATAGGAGAATAAGTTGGAAATAATATGATATTATTGTAACTGCTCTAGGAACACTCTTAGAGAGGGTTTATGTTTGTGTTAAAGCCGGAAACGGCAAAACAGATAGGGAGAGAAAATGGGCATCTTAGATAAAATCATGAAACCGAGATCGATCGCAGTCGTCGGTGCTTCCACCAAGGAACACACTATTGGTTCCGACATTATGAAGCGATTATTGGAATTCAAGTTTACAGGCGATATCTATCCGATCAATCCTAAAGGCGGTATCATCGAAGGCCTGCAGGCTTATACTTCAGTACTCAGCGTTCCCGGCGATATCGATTTGGCTATCATCGCTGTCAACGCCAAGTTCCTTTTGGATACCATCGATCAGTGTAATCAGAAAGGCATCAAAGGTCTTTGTGTCATTACTGCAGGCTTTAAGGAAACCGGTAAAGAAGGTGCCGAACTGGAAAAGGCACTGGTTGCCAAGATCCATCAGTACGGCATGCGCTGTGTAGGTCCCAACTGTCTGGGCGTCGTCAATACTCTCCCTGAGATCTCAATGGACGGTTGTTTCGCCGAATCCATCCCTGAGCGAGGTCATATCGGTTTCGTCTCTCAGTCCGGCGCTCTCGGCGGCGGTATCCTGAACATCCTCAAGGACCTCAATCTTGGTTTTGCCCAGTTTATCTCCATCGGCAATCAGGCTGATGTCAATGCAGAAACTGCTCTGGAATACTGGGAAGACGATGAAGATGTTCATCAGATCCTCCTTTACATGGAATCCATCCAGAATCCCGCTAATTTCCGTCAGCTCGCATCCCGCATCTCCAAGAAAAAACCAATCCTGGCTCTCAAGGCCGGTCGTTCTGCAGCAGGCGCCAGCGCCGCTTCTTCTCACACTGGATCTCTGGCTGGTGCCGACAAGGCCGCTAATGCTTTGCTCGGACAGTCCGGTGTCATCCGAGAGTATTCATTAAAGAACCTTTTTGCTACTGCTAAGGTATTTGCCAATTGTCCTATTCCCAGAGGGGATAGGGTCGCCATCATCACCAACTCCGGCGGTCCTGGCATCATGGCTACCGATGCAGTCTGTGAATATGGCATGCAGATGGCTCAGCTCTCTGAAGAGACTAAGGAAAAGCTGCGAAGCTTCCTTCCTGCCGCTGCATCCGTAAAGAATCCTGTCGATATGATCGCTTCTGCTCCTATCGAACATTACAAACAGACTCTTGAGACCGTTATTGCCGACGACAATGTCGACATGATCATGGTCATCTACTTACCGTTCCTTGGCCTTAAAGATATCGATGTGGCCAAGGCTGTCATGGAGATCAAGGCTCAGCATCCTCATAAGCCCGTTATCGGTGTCTTCATGACCAAGTCCGTCTTCTTCACTTCTTTGAGCGATATGGACGTCAACATGCCGTTCTTCATGTATGCCGAAGAAGCAGCCGATGGTCTGAACAGACTCAATCAGCAGAGACTTTGGATCGAGCGCCCCGAAGGCGTCGTCAAGAAGTTCGATGTCGATCATAAGAAAGCTAAAGAGATCATCGCGAAGTCGGTCAACGAAGGACGCGATCAGCTTACCACCCGTGAGTCCATTGATGTTCTTGATGCCTATGGTATCCGTGTCTGTAAATCTGGCTTTGCCAAGTCGGAACAGGAAGCAGTGATGATCGCTGACTCCATCGGATATCCTGTTGTCATGAAGATGACCTCGAAGACCACTTCTCATAAGACCGATGTCGGCGGCGTGAGAGTCAATATCCAGTCTCCTGAAAAATTGAGAGCAGAATACCGTGACCTCATTGCCAAACTGACTGAAAAGGGCCTTCTGGAAGGTCTCGAGGGTGTCATCATCCAGGAGATGGTCAAAGGCTCTCGTGAAATGGTCTGCGGTATCGCTACCGATCCTCAGTATGGTCCTATGCTGATGTTCGGTCTTGGCGGCGTATTCATCGAAGTCATGAAAGACGTGACTTTCAGGATTGCTCCTATCACCGATATCGATGCCAAGGAAATGATCAAATCAGTCAAAGCATATAAACTCCTTGAAGGTGCACGTGGCACCACTCCTGCTCAGATGGAACAGATCGAAGAGACTCTGCTCCGATTGTCTCAGTTGGTAGCTGATTTCAGTTTCATCGATGAATTGGATATCAACCCCTTGCTGATCTCTGAGAAGACTGGCGAAGGCATCGCAGTAGACGGCCGTATCAAGGTCCGCATGCAGGAAGCCAAGGAAACTCTCGGATAGAATTCGGTAATAATCTTTTAGAATGAAATAGGGCGGGAAATTTCCCGCCCTTATTGTTTTCAGTGAAATAGTTTTCTGTATCGCGATTATGCGGGGATCTCTTTGGGAGCTTTGATAGTTCGGCTGATGATAAACGCTACGCCATATAAGACGAATGCAGTCATGAAGACGAATCTGTATTCATTGCCAGAAGCCTGAAGGATTGCTTCAGACAGGTTGTTGCCGGTAATACCGGCGATCGCCCAGGCAGACAGCGCTAAACCGTGAATCTTTGAGATGTTCTTCATACCGAAGTGGGATGAGAGCAGAGCGGGCAGTGTGGAGAAACCGCCGCCGTAGCCGAGGTTCACGACCATCAGCATCGGGATGATGATAAAGATGAGCTTGAAGGATGCTAATAGCGATACGGCGATACATGAAATGAAGATGATGTGATAGACCGTGATTCTGTCCTTCATGCGGTCAGAGATAGTCGAGTAGCCGATACGGCCCAGAGCGTTACAGATAGCGGTGATCGAAGGTACCAGTGAAATGAGCATTCCGATGATCGCCAGCTGGCCAAAGAAGGTGTTGATGATTTGCTTTTCATAGGTGATCAGCATCAGACCGCAGTGGATATTGATGTAGAAGATTAACCAGATCTTGACGAAAGCATGCTTGTTTTCTTTGAGAAGTGCTTTGATATTGAAATTGGACTGTTTGTCGTCTTTGATCTCGACCCAGCCCTGAGGTTTCCTGAGCAGCAGATGTCCTGCGAACATCATGATGAAATAGATGGTTGCCAATACATAGAACATCATGGAGATGCCGAAATTGTTCTGCAGGTATTCCATGACGGGTGTTGCGATCGCTTTGGCCAGACCGAAACCCATGATGGAGATACCGGTAGCCAGACCTTTCTGTTCGGAGAACCACAGCATCAGCGTCTTGACGGGTGTCAGATAGCCGATGCCCAAGCCGATGCCCATGATACAGCCGTAGAACAAATAGATGAGGATCACGGCGGGTGCGCCTTTGAGGAACTGAATCGTCAGACCCGTTCCGACCATGCCCACAGTGAAACAGATACAGGATAAAAGTGAAGACCTGTGGATGTCTTTTTCAACCAGTTTGCCGCCGAAAGCAGCGGACATGCCCAGGAAGAAGATGGCCAGGGAAAAAGCCCAGCCAGTTACAAAGGTACTTGATCCGATTTGATTCGCAATGACTTCTTTGAAAGTGCTCCAGCAGTAGACCGTACCGATGGAACAGTGAATCAATAACGCCGGGATTGCTGCTCTAACCCATTTGTTTTCCATAGCTGTTGTCAGGAGATCCTTTTCGAGATTTTGTTCATTATCGGCTTTTAATGCCGCGATTATACCACATTATGATGATTTGCCCCAACAATCAACTAGATATTGTGTAAATGCATTTTGGCTGTATTAATAAAATAATCCTAATTAAATGATGCAATCTTTTGCCAAATAACACATAATTAAAACAGTTGTTTCATATGAAAAAGAACTCAACTTTCATGAGAGGCTTCTTGAGGGGTGATGATTGATGAGTGCAAATGGGACCAGTAGAACTCCTTACTCTAAAACACAGCTTAAGTGGATTATTCTGCGGTACAAACTCAAAAAGTTTTTCAAAAAAGCAATTCCTATCGCAATTGTTTGTATATTGCCGATAGCCATTTATGTCATAGGTTTTAATCATGGTGATATTAAACAATCGATTTCTCGAATAACCGATGCTTATGCATCTTTCTCTGAAAACAGTCAAAGAAATGCAATAATAAATCAGATTAATAATGATAAACAAAGAGGGCCTAGAGGTTCCTATTCAGCATCTGCTCTCGGCCTTACGCATACTCTTACATTCAGTGAGAATGCACTTCAGATTGATGCAACTCAAGGCAATGATATTAAACTGGCAACCGAATTTTACACCTACGTAATTTCGGACGATGGGTCAACAATTTATTTTTATGATCCAGAGAAAAATACTCTTCGAGAAAAACACTCTTTTAGTTTTTATCCAAAAGCTGACATTATGAAATATGATGGTGTTTGGTATACGAAGGGTTCAATTAATAGTTCATCCGTCGATTTATCTGAACTTTACATGCCAGGATCAATCGTCATCAAGAAAACAAATTCTCAAGGTATTCAAATATCGGAACGGGTTATGCCATCTTTTTCAAAACTAGATCTGGGGGCATGTCCTTCTACAGAACAATTTCCAAATGGTTATTACGTAGCAAATGGAATTTCAGACTATCGTCTTGACGATACAGACGAAAAATTTAGAACTTTCTCAGGTGATGTTATCCTTCCTAAACAATACAATGGTAAGCCGGTCATTTTACCATCGAATAGGACTGTGTCTGGGCTTCTTCCTCAGTTTGGATTTCATAATAGTCGTAATATGACTTCAATATACTTGAATGAAATTAACACAATAAACGGGAAAATCGGAAGGGTAGATTTTAGTGGTTGTATCAACTTAAGAAAGATCAATATCCCAGATAATGTCGTTGTTATTCAAAGAGAGGCTTTCAAGGATTGCCAGTTGTTAACTCAGCTTGATATTTCAGATAGAAGTAATCTTAAAACAATAGAATCATATGCATTTTTAAATTGCGGTAGTTTGAACGAATTAAGACTTCCTAAGAGCATTAGAACCATTGAAGAAGAGGCTTTTAGTGGATGTTATAACTTGAAAAAAGTTTATGTGCCCAAGCAGTGCATTGACATAAGCCCAACAGCCTTTCCAATATCAACTGAGATTATCTATTACTAATAAGTTCAAGTTCACCGCGTAATCATAAGCATTATCAACTGACTTATAGCATTACGATTAGCACTGACTATTGCTTTAGGATTCGTCTGAATACGTTGTAATTAGTTTTATCTTCCGGTGGACAATACACCGCAAATTCAATCTGTTTGAAAACTTTGGGAAATTCGTTCAAGGCAGTCTTGTATGCTTTTGCTACAACCTCGGGGTTGTTGTGAAAAGCACCACAACCGAACGCTCCGAGGATCAAAATATCTACACCCTTTGCTGCAGCGCAAGTCAGTACATGTATTGCACGTTTGACATGATATCCAAATAATTCGACATCGCTCATAAAAAAGACTCTATGGGAACTAGATGCATGGATGTTGGGCTCTTGAACTAAGTGCGGAGCTGCAATCGTGATTACATCCACGATTCCCCAATCTTCTTTCGGCATTCTTTTGGGAAGATCATCATCTGTCTTACAGATTATTACACCCGCTGTATAAATCAAAGAATCAGATGCTTTCAAGGTATTAATGTGATAGTGATGCTTATAGAAAGTGTTTCTTAAGGTTCTTCGATTAAGCAATGGATACAATGTCGATGTTCTGCATAAGCTTTCTTCCTGAGCACTGCTTCCTTTCGCTACGCCGCCTCCTGGATGGAAAGCGCTAGCAAAATTCATCACTGCGATTTTTGCTTCGGGATTCTCCTTCTGAAGCCGCATTGCCGATTGAAAACTTCTATCTTCGGAGACTGATATAAGGGTCTCTTTTGTTTTGAAAGCATTAAAAGTTGGGTAATCATCTTCATAGAATACTGTTGTATTCTTTTTTGCATTATTGACAGATGCTGATAAATCCGGATCATTAGCAATCCAGTTTAAGGTGTCTTTAAATACTTCAATTCTCTGTTCGTGTGTGGACATTTTCTGCCCTCCTGGAATAACAAGAAACTATATTAGTTGCTTTTGAATTATCCCAACACCTACTCGGTTTCGAGTTATAGAGTAAGTTCAGCTTGTTGAAATAACCTAGTTAAAGAATAAAAGGTTTAGGACACACTTGAAAAGAGGGAAACGTATCTTCGATGCTAAGAGGTGTTTTGAATACTGATTTGGCTCTGACCTGTTTGAGATCAGGCGTGCAATCCGATGTTCCTGTTGATAGATTCCAGTTCGTTCCAGGAATCAACGTAGTCTTTGATATAGGGTATCTGGGATGAGAATACTTCCTCCGCTGTACCTTCGGCGACGATCTTGCCTTTGTCGATTGCGATCACTCTGTCGCTTATACTGCGGACGATATCAAGATCGTGGGTGACTAGGACGATACCCATTCCCATGCTCTCTTTACGGGAGAGTATGACTTTGAGTATCTGTGCCTGAACGGATGCGTCCAGCATGGATGTGGGCTCATCCATGAAAATGTAATTCGGATCGAATGCCAGTGCTCTTGCCAGTGCGATCCTCTGTATCTCTCCTCCGCTGACCTGCATCGGATACCTGTTCAGAAGCTCTTTCTTGATCTCCAGTTCTGCACAGAGAGAGTCCAGTTTTTCCTCGAAGGATTTACCTGAATAGCCTGCTTTGCGTACTGCCTCTCTGAGAGAGTCTCCAAGCGTCATTTCAGGGTTCAGTGCACCTTCCGGATGCTGGAATACCATCTGCAATCGGGAGCGATATCTGGACATTTCTTTGAATCCCAATCTGGAGATGTCTTCTCCATCGAGGATGATCTTTCCTTTATCTGGGTTTATTGACCTGACAGCGATGCGCGCCAAGGTCGTCTTGCCTGAACCGCTGAATCCTATTATCGACACGAGTTCACCTTTGGATATGCTTAAGGATACGTCCTCAAGGACTGGCTTGGAACCGCGTCCAATCAGACCCTTACGGAATGTGATGTTTATGTGCTGCAGCTCTAACATTTACAGCACCTCACCAAATGGTTTTCTGAGACTTGTTTCATATCATGCAGGTCTTTGCATTCATCACATCTATGTTCGCACCTGTTGTAGAAATCACAGCCTGTCGCTGCCTTTTCAACAGAACCTGCAATAGGGATCATTCCGTTACAGGGCATGGCACCCCAGAGGGCTTTGGTGTAGGGGTGTTTGGGATCTCTCATTACTTCTTCTGTTGGACCGTCTTCAAGAATCCTTCCGGAATACATCACAACGGTCCTCTCACAGATTTTTGCGGCGTTGTAATCGTGGGTAATCATGATCAATGTCTTTCCGTTAGTCTGTCTGTTCAGGGTCTTAAGGACATCGATCTTTGAGGCGGGATCCAAACCTTTTGTTGGTTCGTCCGCGATGAGTACCGCAGGCTTGAGGGACATGCCCATGCATATGACGGTCCTCTCGCACATTCCTCCGGAAAGTCTGTGAGGATAGGTCTCATATATGTTTTGAGGGTCTTCGAATCCAATATTGCCCAGGGATTCCACTACTTTCTCTTTCCATTCCTGCTTAGGAACTCCATGGACATCATAGACTTCGCCGATCTGTTTACCGATCTTGATCACGGGATCGAGAGATACTGTGGGGCTCTGAGGAATCAAAGCTACCTCTTGGCCTCTCATCGCAAGCAGTTCTCGTTCGCTCATTGAACGAACATCGGCACCTTTTATGAAGATGTTTCCTGTTGTTTCTGAGATTCCGTCTAACAGGCGAAGAATGGAATGACCCAACACTGACTTACCGCACCCTGATTCACCGATGACGGCGACGTGTTCTCCTTCTGAGATGTTCAGGCATACTTCATCTAATGCCCTGAACTTGCCCTCGGCCGTCGGGAACTCGACTGTAAGATTCCTGATGGAGATGATAGGATCACTCATCCCAGACATTCCTCCTCATCTTCTTTTTCATTCCAATCAGGAAAAAGCCAGCAGTGATAAGTGAGATCATGATGCCAGGAGCTACATACCACCACCACAGGTTGAGTACGAAACCACCTTTGTTGAAGGCTGCAGTTATCATACCGCCCCAGCTGATCTCGAAGGGATCTCCGAGACCCAGGAATGCCAATCCCGCCTCTGCCATCATTGCAGACGCAACAGAGAGGCACCATCTGGCGACAAATATTTCTTTTACGTTGGAGAGTACGTGTCTGAACAGGATGTAAGATTCCCTGAACCCCATCATCCTAGCTGATTCTATGAAAGACATCTCTTTGACCTGGACGGTACGGCTGTAGACTAGTCTGGCTGTACCGCACCACCAGAGCATCGCCACGACGAGGATCACGTTCCACACGCTTGGCCCC
>JAEEGF011029290.1_pt1 | contig 13603 bp, 15 predicted proteins | sample 9134171 | NCBI WGS metagenome assembly JAEEGF01 (sample SAMN16246542, study PRJNA631951) | gut metagenome | biome: gut microbiome; feature: rumen; material: AP-attached | host: Bos | place: Iran: Karaj | collected 2018-10
AGGATAACAGGTTCCTCTTCGGCGACAGGCTCACTGACTCTGACATAAGACTCTACGTGACTCTTGCACGCTTTGACACTGCTTATTTTTTTGGCTTCAGGCTCAACAAGAAGCGTATCAGGGACTACGAGAATCTCTGGAATTATGCAAAAGAGCTCTATTCAATCCCGGCATTTAAAAATGCTACGGACTTCGATGCGATAAAGAGAGGGTATCTTCTTGGCGCTGCAGAAAATCCCAACAACATACTTCCTCTGGGACCTGACAACAGCGTATGGGAAGAGCCCAATAACAGAGCTGAGAAGTTCGGAAAACTTGTGATTTGAGGGGGATAAAAAAGTGGCAGTAGTAGATCATGTAACCAATAAAGAAGTGCAGCAGAACGGGAAATTTGAAAGACAGCCCAACAGATTCACGACACCTTTTGGAGAAGGCCCCGGCGAACTTCCCGTAGAAGCAAACAGATACAGACTTTTGTGGGCTCCTGTATGCCCCTGGGCCAACAGGTCGATCATTGTAAGAGAGCTCATGGGGCTTGAGGATGTTATCTCAGTCGGAACCCTTGACCCGATAAGACCCGACGTACCGTGGTCAGACTGGTCTTTTACCCTGGATGAGGACGACAAAGATCCTGTGCTGGGAATAAAGCTCCTCTCAGAGGCCTACAAAAAGGCAGATCCGGACTATGACGGAAGATTCACTGTTCCGGCACTGGTAGATGTTACAACAGGCAAGGTAGTCAATAACGATTACTTCAACCTGACACTCTATTTCGAAACAATATGGGAAAAGTTCCACAAGGAGGGCGCACCGGATCTTTATCCGGAAGAACTGAGGGATCAGATTGATGAGCTAAACGCGTTTATCTTCCACGATGTGAACAACGGCGTGTACAAAGCCGGCTTTGCCAAGAGCCAGGAAGCGTACGAGGATGCTTATAACCTGGTGTTTAACGCCTTTGACAAGCTTGAGGAGAGGCTTTCGAAAAAGAGATTTCTCTTTGGCGACTATATAACCGAGTCGGATGTAAGGCTCTATGTCACACTGGCAAGGTTTGACGTGGCATACTTTAACGGCTTTAGGGTAAACAAGAAGATGCTTAAGGACTATCCAAATCTCTGGGGATATGCAAGGGATCTTTATGAGGAAAAAGCCTTTGGCGGAAATACTGATTTTGATGCGATCAAGAAGCACTATCATCTGTGCTGCCTTGAGACGAATCCGCTCAATATCCTCCCTGCAGGGCCTGATCTTTCTATCTGGAAAGAGCCTCACGGCAGAGAAAAGCTGAGCAAAGATCCAACCAATAAATACAGAAAGAAGGGCTGAGAGCATGGAAGCATTCAGAGTTACAAAAGATTCACCCAAGTGGCTTTTTGAGGCATATGACTACGCAAGGACAGATGCTTTTGTCTTTGGACAGAACATCCCGATCACTGCAGAGTATTCTCATGATGAACCTGTTGATGACAATTACAGGGCGGTTGTACTTATCGACGACAACAAGCCTGTTGCAGGATGCAAGATTTCTTTTCCCTTCGACGGAGTCGGCAAGATTGGCAGAGTCTGCGTTGTAAGAGAGCAGCAGAGAAACGGCGCAGGAAGCAGACTCATCGATGAGGCGGAGGAGTGGATACGCGAATTTAATGTCTCAAAAATTGTTATAAACAGTCAGGACAGGGCGCAGGGATTCTATGAAAAACTTGGCTATAAGCTTGTTCCGAAGGTGAACCCCAGAGCCTACGAAGAGATCGTTGTTGACAGCGAGGAGCAGATCCCGAAGGACTATACACCCAGGAAAAACGATCTTGGATTCTCTTGCGTACTTGTTGAAAAATACGTTTCCTGATTTTATTCTGGCAGACGGGAGGAGATACTATGGCAAACGAAAGCACAGGCAGAGCAGAACCCGATGGCCGTGACGGGGAAATCTGGCAGGATATAAAGAAAAAGATTGCTGATCTGAACTACGGCAATGTGAACATCACTGTTCAGGACGGCAGGATCATTCAGGTTGAGACAAGCCAGAAGACGAGATATAAATAATCGTTATCGCTCGATATAAGTGTTTCATAATAGGCAAAAGACCTGAGATATGTATAATGATACCTAACAACAAAATATTATTACTGACCGGACAACCGGAGGTAAGAGCAAAACTTTAGAGTTGCTTTTACCTCCTTTTTTGTTGGTAGAGAGGAGATATGAAAAAAGTATGATCGCAAGAAACATTAAAAGAATTTTAGCAGTACTCGGCACAATTGCACTCATAGGTGCGACAACAGCCTGCAGCGGCTCAAAAGCTGAAGTGGCAGGTGTAAAAAAAACGGAGTCTTTGGACAAAGTACGAATTGGTCTGGTGACGACCGGAGCAGTGAGACCGGCGTTGGTTGTGGCTGCGAATGAGCTTGGCTATTACGCTGAAGAGGGACTTGATGTTGAATTCATTCCACTGGATGACAGCACACAGGGAATTGCAGCTCTGGGAACAGGAAAGCTGGAGGTATGGCCCTACGCCGTTACACCTTCTCTTTCACAGATAGCACAGGGAAATGACCTGGTGATATTTGCAGGAACAGCAACAGAAGGATCCTCGATGGTCAAGGGGAAGGGCAACGAGGATGTGGACTTTAGAGATTACAAGAACTGGGTCGGAAAAAATATAGCCTTCCAGTCAACAAGCACAACACATCCGCTCATACTAAAGCTTTTAAAGGATAACGGCGTAAATCCCGATGACATCAACTGGGTTGAGATCTCCAGTGAGGAGCAGGTTCTTGAGGCCTTAAAAAAGGGCAGCGTTGATGCGGGATTCCTTACAGAGGAAAGACTTATTGTAGGCCAGAAGTCAGGACTTGTTGAAGCTTTCCAGCTGGCTGAGGTTCTTGGAAACTATGTATGCTGCAGACAGACAGCAAACGGGACATACTTCAAAGAGCACAGGGACGTGTTCAAGAGGCTGATCAGAGCTCAGATAAGAGCACTGAGGGACTACAGGGACGATACACCAAAGGTTGTAAAAGCTGTTTCAGACTTCATCGATCAGGACTACGAATATGTTGAGCATTACATAGCAACACCGAACCCTGTTGCGACCGGAGCATTTGCTCAGTACAAAAACCCTGTAAGCCCGGATCCTCTGTATAACAAGGTTGAAGAACTCTACAACGCTCAGATCGACGCAGGCTTCTTTACTCCTGCAGAGGGCGTCAACCTCAAGGATCACTTTGATATTTCTCTCTTTGAAGAGGCGGCAAAAGAGCTTATAGAGGAATATCCGGATGACAAAGCATATCAGGAGATCCTAGATCTCTTTTACAAAAACAATACAAATTACTAATTATTCTTCAGGAGGTTTGTATGCCTGATATTGATGTAAAAAATGTGTCATTTGAATATGAATACGAAAACAAGAAATATCTGGCTCTTGATAATGTCAGCCTGAGGATTCAGGACGGAGAATTTGTTTGCATCATAGGTCAGTCAGGGTGTGGGAAAAGCACCCTGATCACCTTGATGGAGGGGCTGCAGAAACCCCTGGCAGGTCAGATCCTGATTGGCGATAAAAATGTCGACGGGCCGGGCAAGGACAGATGCATGGTTTTCCAGCATTACTCATTGTTTGCCTGGCTTACGGCCAAGAGAAATGTAATCTTCGGGATAAGGCAGGTCTATCCCAAGATGCCTAAAAAGGATCTGGACAGAATTGCTACCGATTACCTGCACAAGGTTGGACTTGAGGGATATGAAAACAAGTACCCCAGACAGCTCTCCGGAGGACAGCAGCAAAGAGTTGCGATTGCAAGGAGCCTTGCGATGGATCCGGATATCCTTCTTATGGATGAGCCTTTTGGAGCTGTGGATACCAAGACCAGAACAGAGCTTCAGGACCTGCTGCTTGATCTTTGCAGGAACGAAGAAAAGAAGAGAACTGTCGTGTTCATTACTCACGACGTAGACGAAGCGCTATATCTCGCAGACAGGATCATATTCATGCAGCCAAAGAAAATACGAAGAGACATTCAGACGAATTTCGGAAAAGACAGGAAGAGAGATGAGCTTACTTCAAGCCCTGAATATCAGAGTCTCAGGAGAGAACTCATCGGTCTGTTCTACGAGAGAGTCAGGGATGAGATCGCAGAGGAAGGAGTTTACATATGATCGGCATTATCTTTAACCTTCCAAATCTTTTATACGTAGTGGCGGTGGCGATCTCTTTTATCAGACCCGATTATGAGATGCAGTCGCCGATCGCATATATCATAGTGCTCACACTTTTTGAGCTGGCTCATTTAAAAAGCAGGATTTCTCAAAAAGAGGACGGACATCCCGATGATATGTATGCCATCATCTTTGGAATTGCGCTTTTGTGGGATGTTGAGGCCAAGTTTATAAAGAGCCTTCACTACACGGTGTTTCCACCGCCGGAAAATGTATTTGCAATCTTCACAGAGGACTACGACAAGATGATACAGGGCTTTTTCCATTCGATAGGCCTGATCATAGCAGGTGTCGGACTTGGAATGTTTTTCGGAGTGTTCCTGGGACTTCTTATCGGGTGGAACTTAAGGGCAAGACAGTCCCTTACCCCGATCATAAATGTTATCGCAGCCATACCGGCACTTGTTTACGCACCCTACGTTGTGGCTGTTGCACCTGACTTTAAGTCAGCATCCATAATAACGATCTTTCTTGGAATATTTTTCCCGACGCTGATGAACATGATAGGAAATGTTGCAGCGGTGGATAAAAGACTGATAGACAGCGCGAAATCCCTTAATCTTTCATCTTTTGACATGATCTTTAAAGTTCTTTTACCGGATTGTGCGATTCCTGTCATAACGAGTTTAAGGATCAGGATTTCCGCAGCGTTCATGATACTGACCATGGCAGAAACCATCGGCTCAAACACAGGCCTTGGGTACTACGTCAGAAAGTGGTCCAGCTTTGCGGATTACGAAAGAGTTTTTGCGGGGATCATTTTGATAGCTGTTGTGGTTACCGCCATCAACAGTCTCATAAAGATATTTGAGGGCCACACTATGAAGTGGACCACAGCATAAAGAATTACGAAAAGGATAGGAGAACAATGGCAGCAAGTTTTGAGGAGCTTTCAAAGAACCATCCCTGTTTTGGAGGGTGCCGGTTTAATGCGGGGAGAATACATTTGCCGGTGAGCCCGGGATGTAATATAGCCTGCAAGTTCTGCGACCGGCAGATAAATGATGTGGAACAAAGACCCGGTGTCTCTTCGACGGTGATCTCGCCTCAGGAGGCAGGGGATTTTATAGATAAGGCCTTAGAGCTGGTACCCAATATCAAGGTTGCGGGTATAGCGGGGCCGGGAGATACACTGGCCACGGACTATGCTTTTGAAACCTTCAGAAGGATAGATGAAACACATCCCGAGCTCTTAAAGTGCATGAGCACCAATGGCCTTCTTCTCTACGACAAGGCTGATGAGCTTATAGAGACGGGAATAGATACCCTGACAGTTACGGTGAATGCGGTGGATCCCGAGATAGAGATGCAGCTTAACGATTATATCTATTATCACGGACAGAAGTACATCGGAATAAAGGCAGCAGAGATCCTCATAGAGAATCAGCTTAAGGGGATAAAGAAAGTGGCTGATGCCGGAGTGACAGTAAAGATAAATACTGTGCTTGTTCCCGGGATCAACGACAAACACATTAAGACAATTGCAAAGACAGTAAAGGAAGCGGGGGCAATCCTTTATAACATAATTCCGCTGATACCCCAGGCAAAGCTAAAGGATCTTCGAAGACCCACAAAGGAGGAGATCGAGAAAGCCCAGAGCGAGGCGGAGGAGTACATAAAAGTATTTAAGCACTGCGCACATTGCAGGGCTGATGCAGTAGGTGTTCCGGGAATTTCGGAATACAGCAGACTGGTATATCAGAGCAGATTAAATGTGAAAGCCACATTTTCACACGGATAAAAACGGAGGAGATTGAAAAAATGAGACAGATAGCTATTTATGGCAAGGGTGGAATCGGAAAGTCCACAACCACACAGAACCTGGCAGCAGGTCTTACGGAACTGGGAAAAAACCTTATGGTTGTCGGTTGCGATCCAAAGGCTGATTCCACAAGACTTCTTCTGGGAGGCCTGGCACAGAAGACCGTTCTGGACACTATAAGGGAGGAAGGAAATATCAGTGACCTCGACCAGATCATAAAGAGCGGATTCGGAAACATCAGATGCGTTGAGTCCGGAGGACCGGAGCCCGGTGTAGGCTGCGCCGGAAGAGGAATCATCACTTCCATCGGAACTCTTGAGGCCATGGGAGCTTATACAGAAGATCTTGATTTTGTATTTTATGACGTTTTGGGCGACGTTGTGTGCGGCGGTTTCGCAATGCCCATCAGAGAAGGTAAGGCCCAGGAAATCTACATCGTAGCTTCAGGTGAGATGATGGCTCTTTATGCGGCCAACAACATCTGCAAGGGTATTCGCAAGTATGCCTTAAAGGGCGGCGTAAGGCTTGGCGGGATCATCTGCAACAGCAGAAACGTTGACCGTGAGGAGGAGCTTCTTCGTGCGTTTGCAAAAGAGCTCGGAAGCCAGCTCATCTATTTCGTACCAAGGGACAATGAGGTGCAGAGAGCCGAGATCAACAAGCAGACGGTCATCCAGTACAATCCAAAACACGGACAGGCCCAGCAGTACAGAAATCTGGCAGAAGCTATTGAGAAAAACGAGATGCTGGTGATCCCTAAGCCAATGACTCAGGAGCGCCTTGAGGAGATCCTCACAGAGTATGGCCTTATGGACAATTTAAAAGACGATTATCGCATCTGATGCGTGAACAGACAGGAGGCAATAAATGGCTGTAAATCTTAGTTTGCAAACATCGGAGAGCAGGGAAACGAGACTTGGTTCAATAACAGGTTATCACGGCTCTCTTAAGGAAATGGCAACCCAGGGCTGTCAGGGGTGTCTTAAGAACTGTAAAAGAGACTTTTCAACAGGCTGCAGCTGTAGCCATTCACACTGCCTTGACCAGCTGGCAGGTCTGGAGGGTGCGGTTATCATCGATCACTCACCGGTTGGATGCAGCGCAGGACTTATAGGTTACAACAGATCACTCAACAACAAATTTTATGAGAGTAAAAATGCGGATCAAAACAGTAATCTTAAAATATTTTCAACTAATATCAGAGAACAGGATACTGTGTTCGGAGCTTCAGAGAAACTCAGGAATACCATACAGTTCGCCTATGACAGACATCATCCAAAGCACATGTATGTTGTGGCCAGCTGCGTATCGGCGATTATAGGAGAGGATGCTTACTCCATCGCGGAAGAGATGTCTGAGGAGCTGGGAGTGCCCATCGGCTATGCATCCAGTGAAGGTATCAACTCCAAGATCTGGGCATCGGGATTTGATGCATACTGCCACTCGGTTTCAAAAGCTCTTTTAAAAGAGCCTAAGGAAAAGAAGGATCAGGTCACATATGTTGGTTTCTATCCAAAGGGCCGCGATCATATTGAGTGGATGTTCGAGCGCTTCGGTTTTAAGATGCTCTTTTTAACAGGCGGTTCTAACCTGGATGATTTTGCCAGGGCATCGGAATCCAAGGCAGTATTTGGACAGTGCGGCGCTCAGTCAAGCTATCTTTGCGGAGCACTGGAGCAGAGATTCGGAGTTAAGTATTTCCAGTCTCATCTTCCCTATGGCGGGATCGGCGTTGAGAGATTCCTCAGGGAGTTTGGTGCTTATTTTGGAAAAGAGGATATCGCAGAGGAGATCATCAAAGAGGAGAAGGAAGCTTATGCCTTCAGACTTGCCAAGGTAAAGAAAAAGCTCGCCGGCAAGAAGGTGTTCATCGCACTGGGAGCAAGCTTTGCTTATGAGTACACAAGGATGTGTAAGGAGCTTGGAATGGAAGTTATCCATACCGTTGCATATCACTACGATCCGCATCTGGACAACGAGAGTCCGGATAAGGTTGCGGCAGCTACCGATGTTTACGAACTGGATGAGGATGTGGCAACCAGCGTAAATGACGGTCAGAACATGGAGACCATGATCACCTTAAAACACAATAAGCCCGACATTGTAATATCCCGTGCCCACAAGGCAAGCGCCTGGGCGGTAAGAAACGGAATTACAGCGCTGGAGGTAAAGATCGGACTTCCGATGGTCGGATACAGAGGACTTGTCGAGTTTGGCGAGCTGGTAGTCAAGACACTGGCAAACACCAATTTCGAGAGGAAATTCGGAGTCAGGTTCAGACTGCCTTTCACCGAGGCTTACCTCAATTCCGAACCGTTTAGTTTTTTGAAGGAGGCTCAAAATGGCTGAGTGTATTGAACAATCAAGAGTTGCCTGTGCATTGGGAGGAATATATACAGCACTTGCAATAGACGGGGTACTTCCTGTAACACATACAGGTCCGGGATGCCTTGCCCAGGCATCGGACATCCTTGGAAGAGTAAACGGCGGACAGGCACCTGTTCCCTTTGAGGAATCGGTTGTTCCCTGTACGGACTTTTGCAACACCGACGTAGTATTCGGCGGAGGCGAGCATTTAAGGACAGTTATTGAAAAGACAATTGAGTACTACGATGCGAAGCTCATCATAGCCGTGGATGGTTGCACAGCCGAGATAGTGGGGGATGATATCGAGGAGGTCGCTGAGAGCTTTGAGGGCAGCAGGATTCCTGTTATCAGCGCCAAGCTTCCCGGATTTGTGGGCAACAATCTCTTTGGACACAGTCAGATCCTAAAGTCCATTGTCAACCAGTATCTGGAGCCTACAGGAGAAGTGAACCCGCTTCAGGTTAACGTGTTTGGTATAGTTCCTTTCTACGACACCTTCTGGCAGGGAACCCTTGAGAAACTGGAAGAGCTTCTTGAGGCAATAGGGCTTGAGCCCAATATCATATACGGTCACGGACACGGGATCGAGAATGTAAAGAAGATCCCGTCTGCCGGTTTTAACCTGGTCCTTTCACCCTGGATCGATCTTGATATTGCAAAGCTTTTGGAGCAGAAGTTTAAGACTCCGTACCTTCAGTTTGACAACGTTCCGATAGGACCAACAGAGACCACTAAGTTCATCAGAAAGCTCGTGGAGTATGCGGGCCTTGATCAGGTAAGAGCTGAGAGTTACATCAAGAAGTCTGAGGACAGGTATTATTACTACATCAGCAGACATCAGGCCTTTGTATATGCCTGCAAATATATACCAAAGGATTTTTACTTTATCGGAAGTGCTGCAGCAGCGGTTTCCGTCACAAGATTCATGGTAAACGACGTTGGCTCTGTCCCTCTCAGAATCTACATAACAGACAATGTTCCCAAGGAGAGACAGGAGGATGTAAGAAAATCCCTCTACGATGTGGAGCTTGAGGAAAAAGACTATGAGGTGATCTTTACAGAGGATGGAGGCCTTGCAGCAGCCGATCTCAGAAAAGAGCATGAGGACAGATCCGTGGTATTCGGATCCAACTGGGATCTTCTCACAGCAAGATCAATAGGTTCAGCTTTCGTTCCTGTCTGCGCACCATACGGCCAGACACTCATTGGATCGAAAAACTATTTCGGATACGAGGGCGGAGTAGCTCTTTTCTCTGATTACTATGCAGAGATCGCAACCAATCCGCAGGTTGCATTTATTGGATAAAAGCCCGGGAGGAGTAAGGTAATGTCATATTATATCGCAGTAGCCACCAGTGATGGGGAGATCATAGACACACATTTTGGCCATGCATCATCGTTTTTGATCCTCAAGGTTGACGACTTCGGAAACTACGAGGAAATAGAGGACAGAGAGGTAAGACCGGCCTGCGGCGGCGGAGAGTGCCATGCCTGCGCCGGAAGTCTTATGAATGAGATCGCAGAAAGTCTTAAGGATGTTGACTTTGTCCTCTGTGCAAGAAGTGGTCCCCACGCAGAGGAGGCTCTGAGAAGATATGGCATTGCCCTTCTTGATGTAATGATGCCCATATCAAGGGCGGTTCCAAAGATCCATAAGTTCAGACAGCGCTATCGGAGAAATGTTGTGATATGAGGAGAACTACAGTTGAAACTTCGGTTGGAAAGCTTGTTCCGTTTTATGAAATCTCGGACGGAAGACAGAAAAACAGACCCTCTCTCGAGTACTATAAGAGCGGAGCTCTCTACAGCGTTTATCTGCAGGAGCAGACTAAGGTTCACACTCCTGTAGGAGATATGCCGGCTGAGCTGGTGACCTTTTACGAGAGCGGGAATGTGAAAAGAGTCTTTCCTCTGTACGGTCAGTTGTCGGGCTTTTGGACGGAGGAACAGGAATATGAACTTGCAAAGCCCATGACCTTCACTATCCAGGGGAAACAGGTCAGCGTAAAGCCCCTCTGCATCCACTTCTATGAGAGCGGAAGGATCTGCAGCATCACTATCTGGTCAAAAGAGAGAATGACTGTGCATACGCTCTATGGAGATATCACAACAGATCTTGGGATTGAGTTTTATGAAACGGGAGAGATAAGAAGTGTTGAGCCGGTGATCGGAACAAAACTTGTGCTTCCGGACAGGGGCGTGGTGTACCCTTTTAACTTTTTCAGGCTCCGTATGCACGCCGACAACAACACCTTAAAGTTCGATAAAACGGGGCATCTCACAGAGATTAAGAAAAACTTATAACGTCCTATAAGAACAGTGTCTTTTACATCTCTGTCATTGTAAATCATAATGCAAATAACAAAAAACGATGACGGAGATGAAAAACATGGCTAATCTATTTGATTTCAAATTGGTATTTACTCAAATACCGGATCTTCTAAGATACCTTCCGGTTACATTAGAGTTGTCGGTGATTTCCATGCTGATAGGGATTATCCTGGGGCTTATCCTTGCGATCATCAAGATCCGCGAGGTTCCCGTCCTTAAGCATATCGCAACATTCTTTATATCACTGATCAGAGGAACGCCGATACTGGTGCAGCTCTACATTGCATACTTCGGGATCCCGATGTTCTTTAAATGGTTCAATGCAAAGAACGGAACGGATATCAAAGTGGCTGAGGTTTCAGGTTTTGTATATGCAGTTATCGCACTTGGCATAAACCAGTCAGCCTACAATGCAGAGTTCATCAGAGCAGCTCTTTTATCTGTAGGAGAGGGTCAGATCGAAGCGGCAAGCGCATTGGGAATGACATACCTTCAGGCACTTCGAAGGATCATTCTTCCCGAGGCGATCACAGTCGCACTTCCATCTCTCGGAAATTCCTTTATCTCAGTAATAAAAGGAACATCACTTGCCTTCACCTGTGCGGTGGTTGAGATGACAGCCCAGGGCAAGATCCTTGGCGGAAGAACATACAGATACTTCGAAGTGTATGTATCTCTTGCCATAATCTACTGGGTGATCACCATCATCATTGAACAGTTGTTAAAGGCAGCAGAAAAGAAGATTGCCATACCCGATCAGGTGGCAAACTACATTCCGGAAGATGAGGTAAAGGCATGATACAGATAGAGGGACTTTCAAAAAGATATCACGACAATGTAGTCCTTGAGGATGTTTCTTTAAACATAGGTGAGGGCGACGTAATAGGAATAATCGGACCTTCGGGAACCGGTAAATCAACGCTACTTAGATGCATAGACCAGCTGGAGATCCCGGAGAAGGGCACGATAAATCTTGGGGAAAAGACAATTGATCTGTCCAAAAAGAATAAGAAGGACATAAACGAGATAAGACAGAACACAGGGATGGTCTTCCAGAGATTCAATCTCTTTGAGAAAAAGACAGCTCTGGAAAACGTTATGGAAGGTCTTATTGTGGTAAAGAAAATGCCCAGGGAAGAGGCGAGAAAGATAGCGCTTAAGGAGCTTGCAAAGGTTGGAATGACAGCCTGGGCAAATCACTATCCAAAGCACATGTCAGGCGGACAGCAGCAGAGAGTTGCCATTGCAAGAGCACTTGCCATGAAGCCTAGACTTCTTCTTCTGGACGAGCCCACATCAGCGCTTGATCCTGAACTTGTCGGGGAGGTTCTGGATGTTATAAAAGAGATCGCGGGTAAGGGCTATACTATGCTTCTTGTATCCCACGAGATGAGCTTTGTAAGAAACGTATCAAACAGAGTTATTTTCCTTGATAAGGGACACATCGTGGAAGACGGAACACCTTCAGAAGTCTTTGAGCATCCTAAGAATCAGAGGACAAAAGACTTTTTTGCAAAAATGAATTTAATGAACCAGCCGGACTATATTATTTGATCATCAGATCAGGAGGAGATAGAAAATGGGAAATGCATGCAGCTTAGAGGAACACAGAAAAAAGACACAGGCAGGAGCACCTGTAGACGGATACACAGATGAACTTGCAGCAAAGTTCGCAGAAGAGGTGGGCGTTCCGCCAAGACCCAGCGAGGTTAAGAATGAGATTGATGAGAGAGGCGCTTTTGTAAGACAGCCCAATGCTTTCATTGCCAAGGCAGGAGAGGGCGAAGGCGAGTGGAAGCCCGAAGCAGGAAGATACCAGATCTACTGGATGAAGGGCTGCAACTGGTCAAACAGACCTGTTATTGTAAGAGACATTCTCGGCCTTACAGATGTGATCTATGACATCAGAACTTCTCACAGCGGAGAGTCAAACAGATACGGACACGGCTTTGGTGACCAGGAGGGCTTTAAGGATCCAAGGACCGGAGCGTACTTCCTCTCTGAGTTTTATCAGAGAGCAAACCCTGATTTCAAGGGCAGAGCAACAACTCCTACAATTGTTGATATCAAGGAAAAAAAGGCAGTCAACAACGACTACCACAGAATGACAAACTACCTTGAAGTAAACTTCAGAGCACTTCAGCCTGAGGATGCACCGGACCTTTACCCTGTTAAGTACAGGGATGTCATCGACGAGTTCAATGACTGGCTCTTCCCTCACGTAAATAACGGACATTACAGAATGGCCTTCTGCCAGTCTGTTGAAGCCTATGATGAGGCCTTTGACGATTTCTACGATTCATTGGATAAGCTGGAAAAGAGACTTTCAGAGAACAGATTTTTGTTCGGTGATTACATCACAGATTCTGACATCAGATTCTTTGTAACCATCGTGAGATGGGATACAAGCTACTTCAGAAACATAGGACCTACAAAGCACAGGATTGCGGATTATCCCAATATCTACGCTTACATGAAGGAACTCTACAACATTCCTGCCTTCAAGAATGCAACATTTGTACATGATCTTGTACTTGGAAGAGGCGGAGACAGAGATGCACTCTTTGCAGACTACAACGTAAGGATTTCAAGTCAGATCGATTACGACAAGCTCTGGGCAGATGATGGCAGCAGAGCTGCACTTTCATCAGATCCCAACGGAGATATCTACCTTCGTCACCCTAAGGGAGAGACCGTAGAAGACTACCAGAGTGAGATCTCTGTTTCACACTGGAACTTTGAGTCACACGCTGACAGAGATCCTTCAGATCCAAAGAACAGTCCGCTCAGAGTTGATGCTAGCATCAATCCTCTTAAAGGTCTTTTGAAGAACGAATAATTACTATTAACCGGGAGTAACACCATGGGAAAAGAGATTGCAGACAGGATCACGGATTCATTCATAAAGCTTGCTGAGATAGA
>JAEEGF010537095.1_pt1 | contig 13602 bp, 5 predicted proteins | sample 9134171 | NCBI WGS metagenome assembly JAEEGF01 (sample SAMN16246542, study PRJNA631951) | gut metagenome | biome: gut microbiome; feature: rumen; material: AP-attached | host: Bos | place: Iran: Karaj | collected 2018-10
GGACATTACTCCATACACTGATCTATTAGCAAATTCTTAGTTTTTAGACAGCCTCCTGCGTGGGGGCAGATCTTCACTCACCACCCACCACCCACTACTAATCACTAAAAACCCAAAAGGCTAGGTAATCCTAGCCTTTTGGGTTTTATTCTACATTGAGCATGAATGACTCTGAATGAGAATTAAATTCAGGGGCATACATACACATGATTTCAGCGACGCCTGTCTGATACTGTCCTGCAAGCTGAACACGAATTTCGTATTCGAATACGTATGTACCTTTTGGCAGGTAGTCTATATAGAAGTGAGAAGCGGTGTCTTTGGTGGATTCATAATAGCCAAGACCATCCTGCCATTTATATCTTGAAAGAACATTAACAGGTTCCATGCCGCTGCCTCGCTGGTCTTTCATGTGTACAAACTCTAAATCACGGTCAGTCCTAAGTTCAATGCGAACTACAACTAAATCACCGACTCTGACTTTTCCATCTATTACTGGTGAAATTACTGGGCCTTTTTCTGTGTTGTTCTTAATGTAGAGTGATTTTTTCAGCTTAAGGTTGTTTTCGTAGGGAGTAACCTTGGACATATCTTCGATATACTGCCAGTGAACAGCACCCCAGGCTATGCCTTTGTCTTCCTTTTTAAGCTGAATATTACCCATCTGAGGTTTTACTTCAGCACCGGAATAAATCTTCTGATAGTAGCCTGTGCCAGCTTCAACCTTTTCAGGTTTTACTTCTGTATTATCAAGATAGACTTTGACCAGCTTGTCAGAAGCAAGAAGGTCGCAGCCGCGAAGAATCAAAGCATAAACGGCATCAGCAGTAGCCTTTGTTGTTTTCCAACATTGAGTCTGTTTCTGCTTCAATAACCAGATTTTACATTCTTCAACAGCTTCTTCGTCATTGTTTATTTCAGAGAACATTTCAATCATCATTGCCTGAGTTTCAATGTCAGCTCTGTTCCAGGAATAGCCGATTTCTTTTTCTCGCCAGAAACGACCCATTTCTTCATCTGTAACACTGCGTTCTTTTATGCTTTTAATAATTTTATTGGGTGTTTCATTATCGCCAAAACGTTTTAAGCCTAGTGCCATATGTGCCTGGCTCATTCTATAAGGAACTTCCAGCCAGAATTTCTTGGCCTGGTCAATGAAGTAGTTGACTGCTTCCTGGCTGAATCTTGGTATAGGTCTGTCTTTTAGGAAGAAAGAACGGCCATAGAGATAGAAAGCAATAAATGAATCAATGTGTTTATTTTCTTTATAATCTTTATCAAAAGCTCTGATTTTATTAAATATTTCAACTATTTTACTATCAAGAAAACCAGCACAGCGTAAGGCAATGAGCAGGTCAATGTCTACACCCAAATTTCTTAAACGCCCGTAACCGGTCATTATATAAAGAGTGATATAGGTGTTTTCAAGTCCGCCTGGGAACCATGGGAATGCACCACTGGACATCTGCATATGTCTAAGTTTATTTGTTGCGGCTTCTATTTCTCTTCTTAATCTTTCTTCTTCAAAAAGAACGCCTATTTTATGTTTTTGTTCATTTTCATTCTTAGCATCAAGAACCCAAGGAGTTTCCATCAGGGTAACAGATTTGAGGTGCTGGTTCTTTTCTAAATTGGACATCAAAGCTGTACCCTTGTTGTAAAGTTCATCTTTTCTCCAGATATCGAATACTCGTCTAATTTTTGGGTCAGAATTTGCAATATGTGCAGCAAGCTTGTTGGCATAAATTCTGTTGAAAGTCTGTTCAGAACATTCATGCGGGAATTCGATGAGGTAGGGGAGTGCTTGAATTGCATACCAGGCAGGGTTAGAGGTCATTTCGACAGTCAGGGCTTTGTGTTCGAGAGTCTTTGATTCGCCAGATTTCTGTAGTTTTTCAAATTTGAAATTCTTGGTTTCAGGTCCTCTTATTGGAAGAGGCAAAGATTCTGTTACAAGTATTCGTGATGAGAGAATGGGCAGCAGGCCTTCTTCACCGTCAGAATGAGTCTTTGTTGCGCCAACAGCTTTATACTTAACGAAACCAGGCTTATATGGAATATCCAGCAGCCAGCTAAAACCTTTAGACTGTTTTGCGGGAACAACAAAGGATTTTTTGTTTTCGTTATTCTTGAATTCTGCATTTCTGCTTTCATCAGTAATTGCATCATATAATTCTAAGGCTACAGAACCTCTTTGTTCCTTATCGCTAAGATTGGTAACTTTAACCGTAAAGGCTATCTTGTCGCCTTCTCTTAAAAATCTAGGAGCATTAGGCTGAATCATCAATTCTTTTTGGGTTATAACTTCCTGGGTTATTAAGCCTGACTGAAGCTTAGTTCCGTGAGCAAAGCCCATGAATTTCCAGGTAGTAAGAGCTTCAGGCATTTCAAAATCTATTGAAACTATGCCTTTGTCGTTAAGGGTAAGCTGAGGCATGAAAAAGGCTGTTTCATTAAGATTTGCTCTAGCTTTTACATTTGAAAGGTCTATATCTGGTGAAGCGCTGGTATTATTATCAGCAGCAGAGGTGCTGCTGCTTTTTCCATTGCTTTCAGGCTCTGAATTAGAAACTTCTCTAGCAATAAAATTAGCGGATTTTAAGTTTACCCCTTGAGTATCAGCATAATTGTTTCTTGCAGGAGGTGCCGCTGGTTTCGCAGATATGCTTTTAACCATTGCCATAGGTTCTCTTACAATTCTCGGATAACCATATCCATAGAAATCAGTAATTATATCGTATGGGAAATCGGGGAATCTGTAACTTTTTACATTGATGAAATCCCTCTTAAAATTATTTCTCATGTTTCTAAATTCAAAAGAAAAGTTAGAGAATCTGTTTTGTATAAAGTTTCTATCAATGTAGAATAAATTGATTTTTTCCCAGTTATTAGAAGCAAAAGCGTCTAAGCTGGCGTCATACATTGCTGCAAGCATTTCAATGCTCTTATATTCGGCATCTTCACCAGAAATTTCGACTTTCCAGCTTTCTTTTGAACCAGGTTCCATTTTAGAAGTAAAATGAACAAGTTTGAGATCAAGGTCTTTGTTGGTCCATTTTACAGGAATATAAATGTTTTTGTCGTAATATCGGTTTTCTTTAACCTGGAAAACTTTTACAAAGAAGCCCCCGCGCATATCTTCAGTAACAGGAAATGTAATAAAATCTTTGTTCTTATTAGAGTCAGTCCAATAAGATTTAAGAACTTTATTTCTATGGCAAATTTCTATATAAGCAGGTCCCTGATTATAACCAGTAGCCCAAAAAGCTTCAAATTTGTCTCCGGGTTTCAGATCCTTTGAGGTTATTTCTAAGAAATATGGGAGTTTTACTGACATGTTTTTGGAAGTGTAAGATAAAGCAAGTATATTGTTTTCTGCTTTAACTTCTTTTCCATATCTATCTTCGCTTTCAGCTATAATTCTATATATTTCTTCCGGAATCTTTAATGAGTTCTTAAATAATCCTTCTTTATCTGTAGAGAAGCGTTCTTCAAATACTACTTTACCTTCCTTCATATTTCTAATAGCAGAAATATCATCTCTTTCAGCAGATTGGATATAAGAGTATCTGATTGCTTGTTCCGGCTGTATTAATTCATAAATTCTTACTTTACCATCGGCTTGAATCTTTTCTCCATCATGAGTTTTGCTATTAATAGTAAATTCAAACTTATTGTCAGCATTAAATTTTTGTTCTGCATCTATTGTTAAATCTAATGCAGTATAACCAATTCTAACTGTATTGTTTGCACTTCTTGTTTCGCCAGTATTGTCTGTAACGTCTGCTGTTATAGAATAACTAAATATTGGATTTGAAGATTCTTCAATAGAACGGTCAGGCTTAGCTATAAAACTGATTTCAAATTCACCATTTTCGTCAGTTTTCAAGGTTCCGTGAGCTATTTCCTGAGGATTTTCAATCGGGCGTCTCCACCAGCACCAATATGGAAATCTGACTTTTCTTGTAACTCTGTATTTTACTTCAGCGTTGTCTATATTTGCGCCGGTATAAGCTAAGGCATGGCCTTTTAACGTAACTTTCTGCCCAAGTTTATAAGATTCTTTTGGGTTATCAATAGTGACTTTAAATTTTGGGCGCTTATATTCTTCAACTCTGAATGTTCGAGAGAATCGACCGCATCTTATCGTGTAGATGCCTGTTAGTCTATCTGCTGGAACCACAAAGGAGCCGGTAACTGAGCCGAATTCATTAGTTACAAGCGAAAACCGTTTAACTTCCTTATGATTTGGATCAAGAACAATAACTTGTAAATCTTTATTGTTTTCTACTTTGTAATTATTATTGTTATCGCTATAAACAGATATTATTTTAAAGAATACTTCCTGACCGGGGCGATATATTGCTCTATCTGTATAGAAATATAACCAGGAACCAATGGTGCGACCACGGTTAAAATAATTATTAATGCTGGGGCATGTGTACATTCTATCGCCATTATAAGAGCAATGAAGCACTAATTGTCCATTATGGCATGTAAACTCAGCAAATCCGCTTTTATTAGTTTTCCCCGAGGTAGTATTTATTCTTCTAGTTCTGTAATCTTTTTCATATAGTTTTAAATCTACACCTTCTAAGGGTTTGCCGGATATTGAGTCTAATATGAAAATCTGACCATTACTTCTAGATACTGCTGATAAATCACTAATGATTATAGGATCTACAAAAATGGCGTTATTATTTTCGCTGAATTCTTTATTTTCGGATGCTATAAGCCAATAAAAACCTTTATTTGTTGGTGGAATATCTACAAGTTTTGAATGATTTTTATAATCAGATTCAGGGTCTAATTCTGTATCAAATGTGTAATCAGGTTGTTTGTTTAAAACTCTTTTCAGATTCCATTCGTAATCTTCATCCCAGGCATTGGGAGGAATATCTTCATCTGCCATTTTTGTAAGTCTGAAATACGCATGATTTAAGTTTTTAAAGTTAATTTTTATTTTGCGGGTATTGGAAGAAATTATCCTTTCAGAAGTATAACTTATCCTCGGAGCTTTTATTGTATCTATCAGGTTGTGAGCCCTTGTCCCACCAATGCTTTCAGGCCATTTCTGATAAGCTTTTTCAGCATAATCTACAGCTTTTATATAATCTTCATCTTTATTGTACTGTTCTGCAATTAAATATAGAGCATAAGCAGAATGCTCATTTTCTGGGTATTCATGAGAAAGTTTTTTTAATGCGGAAATATATCTGTCTTTTTTATCTGCTCCTACGGCAACTCTATTAGCCCAGCAGATTCTTTCTATATTGTTGAATACTAAAGCGTTTTCGTTATTTTTTTCTTTATTAAGAGAAAGAAGCTTTTTATAGAGTTTTAAAGCTTTAAAATTGCATGAATCTGAATCCAGGGTTTCAGGTTTCCAATTAATAAACTCATCAATAGAATCAAATGCTTTTGAGTTGGCATCGATTTCAAAGGCTATCTGAGGCTTAATTGTGCTCTGGTCTTCATGACCATAGAACTTTAAAGCATCGTGAAGAAGAAATTCATACAGGTTGCTTCTCAGTTCCTTAGGGTAATTATTATTATTAGTTAAAAAATCATCAAATTTGCTTAAAGGAACATTTACTAATTCTTTTTCGTTTTCTAATGCGGAATCGTATAGTTTGCCTATATGAGCAAAAAGGCGGGGTAAATCCCATGTCTTGAAATCTTTTAAATCTGAATTTTTTGAGGTTGTAGAACGACTGATAAATTTGTAGCGGTTTCTGTCGTAGTAATGGAAATACCATCTGGCTAAGACAACTTTTAATAATGGTTGAATGTCTTTATCAGCAGTTTCTACTGCTTTTTCAAAACGAATTATTCTTTCTTCAGGCAGATTGCCTTGAATTGAACCCTCCATGGTAATGATTTTGCAGATGGATTTTAGAGCTTGGACTTGATTTTTTTCTTCTATCGCTTTTTTATAAATCGGCTCTAATTCTTTTATAGCTGTTTGGGGTAAGCCGTCATGTTGTGCTTTTTCTACTTTTCTCCACATTTCTTCATAGCTATCAGCAAAAAGGGTTAATGGTAACAGGGAAATAACTAAAAGAGCAAAAAACAGTTTGAATCTTATCCGCATTTCTTCACCTCAAAAATACTTTTAAGAAATGATAACGTACATAAACTTACTAGCGCAAGTTTAGGAAGAAATGAGAGGTAAATTCAGTTCCTTTTTTTATTTTTTAAATCACTAAAATAATTCCAAATAATTATAATAAATATTATTGCTAATAAAAAAGCAGGAATGGTTGGGCTTTCTAGAAAAATTTCTTTAAGTTTATTATTTAATTCTTTTTTCCTTAAATTTTTTTTAGATTCTTTTTTCATTTGAATTTTTAAAATTTCATATTCTTTAATACGAGTACATTGTGAATTTGAATCTAATTCAGGGTAATAAGGTTTTTCGTCTGTTTCATAAGTATTCTTTGTGTCACAGGCTCCATGGATAACACAAAAAGTATTACCTGATTCTGTAACATTAATAAAACCGTAAGTACAAACATTGTCTCTCGAAGTGAGATCGCTTTTTAAATAACCACCATCTTTTAACAACTTGATTGTATCATCAAATTCGCGTCCAGGGAAAGCAGTATCAAGCATATATGTATGATCCATATTATACATTTCTATGGCGCCCATCAAAACTCTTTGGTTTGAAAAACAGTTTCTTAGCACAGTATTGTGTCGATCGCGATGAGAAAAAGATGGACCTGGGGTTAATGCAGTCAACAGCCAAATTATTAAGATAACGATAGCTAATTCCAATAAAGAGAAATCATTTTTACTATTATCTTTATATAATATATTCATAATTAATCTTTCTGGCTGTTATTTTTTTACCCTTGAATTAACAGTTTAACTATAAAAAAAGCAAAGCTACTAAGGTTAAATCGTCGGATTGCTCTCTGTCTTCATAAAATTCATAAACATTATTTTTTAAATATTTAACAATTTCTTCTGGATTATAGTTGCCTTTCATTTTTTGCACTGTTTCTAGAAGCCGTTTATCTCCGTAAAATTCATTTCTAGGGTTAACAGCTTCTGTTATGCCATCTGTATAGAGCAAAATACCCTGTTTATTAGATAATTGAATTTTTGCTTCGTTTATTCCGGAATCTTCAAAAAGACCTAGGGCAATTCCCGGTTCAAGATCTAAAAATTCGATTTTATCTGTTAAGATAATAGGTTTGTTATGACCGGCATTAGCATAAGTAAGTATACCTGTATTAATATCTAATACAGCAGCAAAAACAGTAACGAACATTCCCTCGGGGTTTGATTCGCAAAGTTCATCATTCGCTATGTTTAATGCTTCTGCTGGCGTTTTCCCGACCTTAAGAAGCTCTCTTATTACTGTTTTAGCCATAGCCATAAAAATTGCTGCCGAAACGCCTTTGCCTGAAACGTCGCCTATAACCAGGCATATATTCCCATTCCCCAAAGAAAAGCAGTCATAAAAGTCGCCGCCTATATATTTGGCAGAGTATGTGCAGGCATAGGCATTGCATTTTTCGTTTTTGATTTCGTAATTATGTGGAACAATGCCGTATTGAATGCCTTTTGCGACCTCTATTTGAACGTCTGCTTCAACTTTTTCTTTTGTAAGCTGTTTAATATCTTTAACATATTCAATTATTTCGTCGGACATTTTATAGAAAGAATCAGAAATTTCTTTTATTTCATCGTGAGATTCTATTTCTAAGGGCTCTAAGTCTTTCCCTTTGTTCTCTACAAAATTATTCATTTTTTCTGAGATTTTCTTAATTGGAATAAATACTCTTCTCTGTAATATGAACATTTCTAAGAGGAATAGAATCAAACTGACAATCATTATAGGAACAAAGAATATGATGGCATTGTTCTTAACAAAAGTCATAACCTGATCAACTCTGTATTCAACCCCGATGACAAACTTAACCTGTTTCTTTTCGTCTAAAACTGGATAAAACCAAGTAAATACATTTCCGTATTCATTGTTTATGTTTATGCTTTTCTGGCTGACTTCGCCTTTATAAACTTGGTTTAATCTTTCTAAAATTTTACGGTAAGAATCATCGGTTATGTTTCCTTTTATATATGGGTATTCTTTTATTCTTTTATTGATTATATTGTCTTTCTCATCGTCATTAGCAACGGCAAGAATATACTCATAACATTGCTCATCTTCGTTCTTAACAATAATATAAAGGTATTCTAAACCAAAATTAAGACATATTTTTCTTAAAGAATTATTGGCTTCCTTGAATATGGAAGAAACTTTATTGTCTCTTAAATACTGAATGTCAATGTCGTAAAAGAATTGTTCTACTAATTTAGATACACTTATAGCAAGATTTCTGCTGCGGCGCTGGATGATATCATTGCTGTAAAAAAAAGCACCGGTAGCTGTAATTGCAAATACAAACAATATAGTTACAGCAAATAAAAGCATTATCTGCTTTAAAATTGAATGTTTCTTATATTTCTTTATGCCTTCCATTTATTCGATGTGCAGACGTTTGTCAAAGCCTGTCATTTTAAAAACGTCCATTATTTCGGAACAAATGTTTTTTACTGTCAGTTTGCCGTTCATTTTTTTATGAGCTGCAACGATTTGTCTTAATCCGGCAGATGAAGTGTATTCAAGTTTCTCAAAATCTAATATAAGTTCATCTATATTGCTTTCTAGAGCATCTAAGGCTTTTCCGAATTCAGCGGTAGTCTGGGTGTCTAACCATCCTTCCAGCTTCATAACGGCAACATTGCCATTAATTTCTTTTTCTATTTTAATCATTTTTCAGCCTTCCTAAAAATATTCTAACAATAATTAAAACATGAAAAAGGATAGGTTGTCTATACTTTGGTTAATAATGGCTTTAGCAAATTATTGTGTAATAGTTATAAATGTATTAAGATTATAAAGGTTTAGAAAGTATGGAAAGAATCTTTTTTAAACAGGGAGGAAATTATATGAAAAATGATTATAAGAGAATTATATTTATTATAGCAACAATTGCATTCGTAGTTACGTTCTTCCTGTTTGAGTTCAGAATGATTATAGATAGTGTTGATGGATATTATAATGGTAGTTGCAGAGGACTCAGGTTTTTTGGATCACAAAAAAAATATTATGGCCTTGAAGGAGTAAAAGATAGTCTTGAGGGATGGGGCGGGGCTATGATAGTTTATTTTTGGCCTGTTACATTGTTTCAGATGATTTACATGATATCGTTCATAAGAATGAAGCTGAAGAGTATAAAGAAAAATAATGAAAATTTGGATAAAAAAGAAGGACAACAACCAACAAAACAAGTATTGTCTAAAAATAGTATTTACTTAATGATATATATAAGTATGCTTTTATTTTTACCCGGTCTAAATATTCTTTCATTTATTTTTTCACCTGATTTCCCTTGTTTACCATACATATTATCAATTTTTGCATTAGTGTTATTCGAGGCTCTTTTTATACAGTTCATAAAAAAAATGGGTGATATCAACCTTGTTTTATCAATTATTATTGGTATTTTATCAATATTACTATTTGAGTTAACTATATTTCTTAACGATATCTTTTTAATTCCAATTTTTATACTCTTTTTATCAGCTTTATTTACTGTTTCTTTGATTTTTATTGATTTATGGATGAAAAAATATGGTAATAACCGTGAAAGTGTCAGCATCAGATAATTTGAGAGAGCATCTTAGATAATAAAACCTAACCCCAAAAGCGCAAGTTTTTGCTGACCGAAATGGATCTGCAGATTATCGAATCGCAAATAGGTCTTCATTCACTATCGCACTATCGGTTAAAGTCATCATCGAAGAACTCAAGATTGTCTAGGGCTTTGATTGCATTTTCCAGGTATGAATCATCTGTAATAGGCCATTTAAAACCTAATCTATAAAGCACCTGGGTTGTAAAATCATTTACGAAATCCAGTTCGTATATTTTTGTGGTTCCTCTTGATGTATAGGCAATAAGTCCTGAAACAGCTTCGCTCCCCTCGTGAGTAGAGGCATAGTCGCTAACAAGTTTTTCAAATTCATCTTCAGGAACAATCTTTATCTTTAAACCATGATTATTCATGGCATAGATAACATCGCTCATATAAATTCTGTGACTATTGCAGGCATGGAAAACAGTAAATTTACTATTAGTGGATGCAAGCTTCAAAACCGCCGCAGCAGTAACATCAATAGGCGAAAATTCTGCTCCTTCATGCATTCCGCTAATCGGGAAGGCTCCTATTGCTGTATACCCTCTAAGAGTTCTTAAAAAACCGTTTGTAATGAAGTTAATCTGGAACTCGCCGTCAGAGTTTCTGCTCATTAGATTCCCAGCTCTGATTATTTTTGCATCAAGACCATCTACTACAGCTTCTAAAACCTTTCTTTCTGCTAGAAATTTAGTTCTGACATATTCGTTAGTAATATGCTGATTAAAATAAAGGTCGTTTTCTGCAATTTTGCGCCAGTAAGGCGGTTTATCATCTATGCCTTCACCAGCAACAGAAACCGTCGATATCTGAATAAGACGTTTTTGTGCTTTTTTGCATAATGCAATGAGATTTTCGACGCCTTTAACATTGATTTTTTCTAAGGTTTCATCAGAAGCAAAATGTTTAACGCAGGCAGCACAATTAATCAATGTGTCAAAGGGAACCTCTGATAAGCTGTTTACTTCATCAATATTTGTTATATCACCATCTATGCAGATTATTTTATTTCCGAACAAATCTTTATAAGGACTGTCGAAATAATACATCATCATGTTCATTAGGCGTTTATCGGGGGTGTCATATTTGCCTTTGCGAACAAGACAGTAAATTTTGCCTTTGTAATTAGTTATAAATTCTTTTAATACGTGAATTCCTAAGAAACCTGTCGCGCCGGTCAATAGAACATTGCCAAGCTTTCCAGCAACTACTTCATCTGCATTTCTTACATCATTGGCAGCTAACAGAGTGTCAATTGCGTTATATGAATATTTTGCAAATTCATCTATATTTTCAGTTTCTTCAACATTACCGTAAATAGCTTGCGTGAGCAGTCTTATAGTAGGATATTTAAAAATATCTGCATAGACCAGTGGAATATTTTCGTTAAGGCACATTACTGCTACTTTAGATGCAGTAAGTGAGGTTCCACCGTTAGCGAAGAAATCATCATCAATGCCTATTTTATCCAGTTTTAATGCCTTGGCATATAATTCGCAGAGTTTTGCTTGTTCTGCAGTCTGTGGCGCTGCATACAAAGCCTGTTCAATGTTTATTTCAGGTTTTGGCAAAGCTTTTCGGTCTATTTTTCTTGAAGAAGTCAGAGGCATTTTTTCTAACTGGATATAGACATTTGGAACCATGTAATGAGCCAGTTTTTCAGAGATAAACTTAGTGAGTTCTTCTTGAGAAACAGCTTTTTTTGCTGTGTAATAGGCGGCAAGATACATGTTGTCTATAGCAATAACTGCTGCTGATGTGACTTCAGGATAAGAGCAGATGACTTCTTCAATTTCACCTAGTTCTATTCTTAAGCCTCTAAGCTTAACCTGATTGTCTTTTCTTCCATGGAATTCTATTTCACCATCTTCGTTGATGCGTGCCAAATCACCGGTTCTATAGCCTCTTTTACCTTTAAATTCAATAAAAGCTGCTGATGTTTTATCAGGAAGATTTACATAGCCTCTGCCGACACCTTTTCCGCAAATCAAAAGTTCGCCTATTTCCCCATTATCAACTTCATTACAATTGTCATCGATAATATAAGCAAATACGTTGGCATTGGGAACACCGATAGTTACGTTATCATTACCAGTAATAACTTTCATGGTGCAGCTTATAGTTGTTTCTGTTGGGCCATAGCCATTCATAACATAGGCATCTGGGTTAAGTTCGATTATCTTATCGTATAGACCACCTGGGAATGCTTCTGCACCAAAGTCATAAGAATTTACGTTTATTAAAGCTTCTCGCATTTGTGGTATTTCAAGCATTACTGACAAGAAAGATGGGGTTGTGGCAACTATGTCTACATTATTCTGTTTTATAAGTTTTGCAAGAAGGTCAAGATTGTGAATTTCTTCGTCTGTAGCAATAACTACGGTCATTCCATGAGTTAATGGTATGAATTCTTCCATTATGGAAACATCGAAAGTCATTGCAGCTAAGGCAAGAACCACATTCCCTTTTTCTGTAAAGCCAAGAGTTTCGTGGTTTTTAGGATTGGCATTTACAAAATTGGCAAGATTGCCATGTTCAATCATTACGCCCTTGGGCTTGCCTGTTGAGCCGGAAGTATAAATGCAGTAGCATAAATCCTTTTCAGAAATTTCAACTTTTGGATTATTTGTTTTTTTGCATTTAAGAAGTTCGTCAATTAAAAGAGGCTTGGTTTCTATGCTTTTGAATAAATCAGCATATTGCTGTTTGGTCTTTGGGTCTACAATAACAAATTTTGCCGATGAATCTTCTAATATGAAGCGAACTCTTTCTTCAGGGTATTCTGGAGAAATACAGGTGAATGCTGCTCCGGCCTTTAATATGCCCTGCTGTGAAACATAAGTTTTAATACCTCTGTCTAGCAGGACAGCTATAATATCTTCTCTGCCGATTCCTCTGGTAATAAGTTCATGAGCAACCTTATTGGCTTCTTTATTTAGTTCTTTATAGGTCAATGATTCTTTATTAAATATTACTGCTGTTTTATTCGGAGATTTTTCAACTTCTGCTTCAAATAATCTGCTAACAGGTTCAAAAACAAAATCAAACTCAGTATTGTTTATATTGTGTTTTTTAGTATGCTTTTTCTTATAACCTTGTTTTAGGCAAGGCATAATAGCGAATAGATTCTGCGGAATCAGGTCTGAAAGATGTTTGCCGCTTGCAAGTTTTACTGCTGCTTTTTCAAAATCTTTTATTAAAGCCTGGGCATATTCCTTTGAATACATATCGCTTCTGTATTCAAGTTCAAATCTGTATGAACCATTATTAAGGAATATTTCTAAAGAGATTGGGGTCTTGGCGGCATTTAAATCTAATGTGATATTTTCTGCTTTTTCACCGCAAATCTTATCGAACTCGAATGTTTCACCCTGATAAACAACCATGGCATTAGGTGTTATTTTATATTCTCTACTAATTTCAGTGAATGGAAACAAATCGTTGTTCATCATTCCTAATATCTGAGTTTGCAGATTTTTAAAATAATAGTCTGTATCCTTTGAAACATCGCATAATACAGGCAAAGTTTTGACAAACATACCAACGGTATTAGTGAACCTTGAATCATTTCTTCCATGATAAATTGTAGTAAAAACAGATTTATCTACGGAAATAGCTGAAGCTAACAGGGCACCGAATACACCGTTAAAGAAAATATTTTCAGTGATTCCATATTTTTTACATATTTGTTTTACACTATCTGGTTTCAGCTTTTCACCTACAATTCTTAACATACCAAGGCCTGGTTTGACACCCTGTTTGGGGTAAGAAAGGTTAGGCTTGAAATCAGTGTTGCCATCGCAAGTTTCAAAAATAGAATCAAAATAGTTAACTGATTTAGCATATAACTCACTATTTACTGCTGCAGCGTTGTCTAATGCATATTCAT
>JAEEGF012483783.1_pt1 | contig 13602 bp, 10 predicted proteins | sample 9134171 | NCBI WGS metagenome assembly JAEEGF01 (sample SAMN16246542, study PRJNA631951) | gut metagenome | biome: gut microbiome; feature: rumen; material: AP-attached | host: Bos | place: Iran: Karaj | collected 2018-10
TCACCAAGGGCAATTTCGCCGTGGAAACGGTGCACAAGAGCCCTCTCCCTGCGGAGAAGCTGCTGGAATACGCGGCCCACGTGGAATGCTCCTCCAGCCACCCCATCGCCAAAAGCATCCAGGAGGCCTACGGCAAGCATATCGACCGCGGCCGGGTCACTGATATGCAGGAGATCAGCGGCCACGGCATCGTGGCCAGGGTGGACGGCAGCCTCGTCGCCGTAGGCAACGACAAGCTGATGAACCGTCTCGGCGTGGAGCATGAGGACTGCTTCCACGTGGGCACCATGCTGCACGTGGCCATCGACGGCGTTTACAGCGGTCACATCGTCATCGCCGACGAATTGAAAGAAACGTCCAAACAGGCCATGGCCGAGCTGCGCCGGGCCGGAGTGGAAAAGACGGTCATGCTCACCGGCGACGCGGAGCCCGTGGCCAAAAAGGTGGCCTCGGAAGTGGGACTTACCGAATACCGGGCCGAGCTGCTGCCGGCGGACAAGGTCTCCTGCGTGGAAGAGCTGCTCAAGGAGTGCGGCGGCCGTCGCAAGCTGGCCTTCGTGGGCGACGGCATCAACGACGCGCCGGTGCTGTCCCGGGCGGACATCGGCATCGCCATGGGCGCGCTGGGCAGCGACGCCGCCATCGAGGCCGCGGACGTGGTGCTGATGGACGACAAGCCCTCCCGCATCGCCCTGGCGGTGAAGATCGCCCGGAAGACCATGGGCATCGTGCGGCAGAACATCGCCTTTGCCCTGGGGGTGAAATTCATCATCCTGATCCTGGGCGCGCTGGGCATCGCGGATCTGTGGCTGGCCGTCTTCGGCGACGTGGGTGTGCTGATCCTGGCGATTTTGAACGCCATGCGCTGCCTCCTCCCGGTGAAGGAATAAAAGAAACAACACAAGGCGACCACAGGTCGCCCCTAAAGCGGGTATAGGAGATCCTCTTCGCGGGGACCTCATCCGTCATCCGCCTTGCGGGGGTCGGCGGATGCCACCTTCCCCGTGCGCGGGGAAGGCTTTGACGGACGAGCGGTGGAGGGGCCCTGCGCTCTCTCTTGCAATTGCGAACTCTCTCCTTCCCGCGCCGCGCTCTTGCGTCTGCCGGCTATGCGCGGTATAATGCTCCCGTACAAAAGGAGGCGATGCGCCATGCTGGAAAACGCGGAAAAATTCTTTGAGCTCTATGCCAAGGACGAGGAGCTGCGCCGCCGGGTGCTGGAGGCAGAAGCCAACTACCCCGGCAGCCTGGAGATCCGGGAGGCGGTGGTGGAGGACGTGCTGCTGCCCATCGCGGACGAGCTGGGTCTCCCCTTCACCCTGGGGGACCTGCGGGCCTTTGAGACCAAACACAAGCTGAAAAACGCGCCAAACCTGGACGTCCCCATCGAGGAGGGGGAGCCCATCGAGGACCCGGTGGACTATTGGCTGCTGGACAAGGGCTGGACCTACGACTACGAAGGCGCCATAGGGGACAAGTGAAGAGAGAAAAGTGAAAAGAGAAGAGTGAAGAGTTATGGTGTCGCCTTCGGCGACGGATTGTAATCCATTTTCCGAAGGAAAATACCACAACTTTTCACTCTTCACTATTCTCTATTCTCTTTTACAGCAGCGGCGCCAGGACCTTCATCAGGATCCCCTCCAGCTTGACGCGGAGCTTTTCGTGCTTCACGGTCTCGGGCGTCACGGTGCGGCACTTGGCCTGGGTCTCCAGAAAGTCCTGCTCGATATCCCGGATGCAGGCGCTTCCCCGGAGGAAGGTGCCGCACTCAAAATGGTGATAGAGGCTGCGGTAATCCAGGTTGACGGTGCCCACGGTGGCCTCCCGGTCGTCGGAGACGAAGACTTTGGAATGGACAAAACCCGGCGTGTACTCGTAGATCCGCACCCCGGAGGCCAGCAGGCTTCGGTAGTGGGTCTTGGCCAGAGCGTAGGGCAGGCGCTTGTCCGGGATGCCGGGAAGGATGAGGCGTACGTCTACGCCCCGCTCGGCGGCAAATTTCAGCGCCGTCTCCATCTCCTCGTCCAGGATCAGATAGGGGGTCATGATGTGCACATAGTGCCTTGCCCGGTTCAGAATGTCCAGATACACCCATTCGCCCACCCGTTCCCGGTCCAGGGGACAGTCGGCATAGGGCATGACGAAGCCCGCTGCCCCGGGGCAGCGCTCCGTCGGCGCGTCCAGTCGCTCCCGGCTCTCCAGCCTGCCCGCCTCCAGGTCCCACATCTGCAGGAACATCAACGTGAAGCTGCGCACCGCCTCGCCCCACAGCAGCACGCCGCAGTCCTTCCAGTGGCCGAAGCGGCGCACCTTGTTGATATACTCATCCGCCAGGTTCACGCCGCCGGTGAAGGCCACCTTCCCGTCGATCACCAGGATCTTCCGGTGGTCCCGGTAGTTGTAGTGGGTGGACACAAAGGGCATCACCGGTGCAAAAGCCTTGGCCTGAATGCCCAGCTTTTCCAGGCGCCTGGCATAGTCCCGGGGCAGGGTGAAGAACTCGTTGGTGCCGTCATAGAGCACCCGCACGTCCACCCCCGCGGCGGCCTTGCGGGCCAGGATCTCCAGGATCCTGCCCCACATCTCCCCTTCCGCAACCACGAAAAACTCCAGAAAGATGAAGTTCTCCGCCTTTTCCAGCTCCTCCAGCAGGGCCGGGAACAGTTCGTCCCCCAGGGGATAGTAGCGCACCTCGGTCTCGTCACACACCGGGAAGCAGCCGGAACGGTTCACATAGCGGGCGATGCCCTTCATCTCCGGCGCCTCGTCGGTGAGATGCACCAGGGTATCCACCGACTGGGGCAGGCTGTCCCGGGTCTGGCGGGAAATGGCGGCATAGCGGTCCCGCAGGATCCGGTGGCCGATGTCGCTTTGGGTGTAGATGTAGAGAAGCCCGCCGAAGACCGGCAGCAGCAGGATCACCAGCAGCCAGGTGAGCTTGGCGTTGGGCTCCCGCCGGCTGTTGATGAGGAAGAGGCCCATGGCCCCGGTGAAAGCCAGTGAGAAGGTATAGTAATGGGGCATGAAGTTTTGCAGATAGCGGAAGCCCTCGATCAGCAGCAGGATCTGCAGCAGCAAAAAGAGCGCGATCATGCCGGCCCGGCTGAACACTGCCCGCCACAGGCCCCGCCGGCCCTTTTTCAGCAGACGCAGTCCCCGGGTATCCGTTTCCAGACTGATCTTGTCCTTCATGCTTTCCTCCGTTTTTTTGCCGCCTTGACGCGATTTTTCCGCAATGGTATGATTGTTTAGAGATAAAATTATACTGCCAAAGCGCTTTCCCGTCAAGAGAAGGGCCTGGCGGAACGAAAGGGATGCTTTCCGTGCTTTTCCTCTGGATCCTTTTGGCGCTGCTGCTCCTTGGCCTCGCCATCGCCTATGGTGCCTATCGCTTTGCCTATTATTCTCCCCACAAGGGGCAGAACGACCCCTATATGAGTCCCTACGGCAAGCCCTATACCCCGGACGACCAGCCCATGTACGACCTGATCCGCTCCATGGAGGCCCTCCCCTGGGAGGAGGTCTGGATCCGCTCCCGGGACGGGCTCCGGCTCCACGGGCGCTATTATCATGTGAAGGACGGCGCTCCCCTTCAGATCCAGATGCACGGCTACCGGGGCCATGCCTTCCGGGACTTCTGCGGCGGCAACAAGCTGGCGCGGGAGGCCGGGCTCAACACCCTGGTGGTGGATCAGCGGGCCCACGGGGAGAGCGAGGGCCACGTCATCAGCTTCGGCATCAACGAGCGCTGGGACTGCCTGGCCTGGGCGGAGTACGCGGCGCAGCGCTGGCCCGGCGTCCCCATCAGTCTGGCCGGGGTCTCCATGGGCGCCGCCACGGTGCTCATGGCCTCGGATCTGCCCCTGCCGGAGGAGGTCAAGGGCATCATCGCCGACTGCGGCTATTCCTCCCCCCGGGCCATCATCAAGAAGGTCTGCTGGAATCTGCCCCGGTATTTCCGGGTGCTCTACCCCTTCACCAGCTTCAGCGCTGCGCTCTTCGGCCGCTTCGACCCGGACAGCGGCAGCGCCCTGGGCGCCGTTTCCAACACCCGTCTCCCCATCCTGCTGATCCACGGTGAGACGGACGCCTTCGTCCCCTGTGAGATGAGCCGGGAGATCCGGGAGGCCTGCGCCTCCCCCGTGCGTCTGGAGACCTTCCCCGGCGCGGGCCACGGGCTCAGCTACCTCTCCGATCCCGAGCGCTACGGCCGGGCGGTTCTGGACTTTCTCCGCTCCGTCGGCGCCGCGCCCTGACGCGCTCTCGCTTCCCCCTTTGGGGCTGCGGGCCCTGCGGGTCGAAGTGGCCGCAGGCCGATAGGGGACTTCCCCCTCTAAGCATCGGCCATTGTCCGTCGTTCTCTGATTTCCCCGGCTCTTCATCTCCCCTCCTGCGCAAAAGCCCGCGGCATCCCGGATGAGACGCCGCGGGTTTTCTTGTTTTGCCTTACCGGCGGAGCGGACGAGCAATGTGCCCCTGCGCATTCATTTTTCCAGCTCCAGCAGGGTCTGGGTAAAGCCGTAGCGCCCGGCGATCTCTCTCGCCAGCGCTCTTCCTTTTTCGCTCTTTCTTCCGTTCCTTCTGGCCCGAAGCATCAGGTTCTTGGGGGAGTTTTCCAGGTCGGTGAACTCGATCACGTCCACGGTATAGCCCCGGTCCTCCAGAACGAGGGTGCGGATCTCATCGGTGAGAAGGGCGGTCATCCGCTCCCGGACGATGCCGTGGCGCAAAAACACATCCAGCTCCCCGCCTTTTTTCATTTGCAGGTTGATCTCATGTTGGCAGCAGGGCACGGAGAAGATGTAGTCCGCGCCCTTTTCGATGGCGTAGTGCAGGGCATAGTCCGTGGCCGTGTCGCAGGCGTGGAGCGTCACGATCATGTCCACACGCTCGCCGTAGAGGGCGTCCCGGCTCACGTCCGCGCGGACAAAGCGCAGGCCCTCGTAGCCGTACTTTTCCGCCACGGCGTTGCAGTGCTCCACCACGTCCGCCTTCAGGTCATAGCCGATGATCTTGACCCTTCTCCCCTGCTTTACTGCGAAATACCAGTAGAGGATGAAGGTGAGATAGCTCTTGCCGCAGCCGAAGTCCAGCACCGTGAGCTCCTCCCGGCCGTCCTCCCGGAAGGCCTGGTCGATGAGCTCCAGAAAGCGGTTGATCTGCCGGTACTTGTCGTACCTGGCGCGGACGATCCTGTAATCCTGGGTGAAGATCCCCAGATCCACCAGGGCGGGCACCGTCTCCCCCTCGCCGATGAGATAGCGCTTTTCCCGGTTGTTGCCGGAAAGGCCGGCGGGTCTGGGTACAGCGGCAGAAACGGCATGGCGCTTGTAGCTGCCGTTTTGTTTGAGGCTGTATTGGGCGCTCTCCGTCTCGGTTACCAGCAAAGCCTGGCGGAAGCGTCCGTCCAGCTCGCTCTCGAAACGGCGCAGCAGGCTCTCCTCATCCAGATTCTCGTGAAAGGCCTTGTTGTCCCGAAAGCGCTCCAGCTGGTAGAGCCGCTCCCCCCGCAAATACAGGGGCCGCAGTGATACCTTCTGGTCCCCGGTCTTGTCGATGGGCTGGCTCAGCACCAGGCGGGTCAGGCCGGGGAGGGCCGCGGCCAGGTCCTGGGTCAGGCGGCTCATGCCTCGCCTCCAAAGAGCTTCTTGAGCCGCAGGGAGGCGGCCTTCAGCTCGTTCTTGCTGTAGGAATTGTTCTCGTCCGCCAGCACCGCCGCCACGGCCTCCTTGGGGGAGAGGCCCTTCACCATGGCGTCCACCAGCATGGCCTCGGGAGAGACGGCGTGCTCCACCTTGTTGAAGACGTAGTCTTTCCCCACCTCCAGCACGATGGCGTATTCGCCTTTGTCGTAGTTGCCCTTGGTCAGCAGCTGCTCCTTCACCTCCGCGGGCGTGCCGCGAAAGCTCATCTCGTGGAGCTTGGTCATGTCGTTGCAGAGGCAGAGGCGCACATCCGCCTGCTCGGAAATGAAGAAGTCCACCAGGTCCATGATGCGCTTGGGGCTTTCGTAGAGGGCAAAGGTCCGGGTATCGCCCCGGCGCAGCTTCTCCAGGAGCTTGCGCCGCTCCGCGTTCTCCCGGGGAAAGAAACCGAAGAAGGTGAAGGAGCTGAGATCGAAGCCGGAGATGGCCAGGGCGTTCACCGCCGCGCAGCAGCCCGGCACGCCCACCACCCGGATGCCCGCCTCCACGGCGGCCTTGATGAGCTCGTTGCCGGGATCGGAGATGCAGGGGGTGCCCGCGTCGGTGATAACGGCGATGCTCTTGCCTTCCTGCAGCTGGGTGATGAAGTGCTTCGCCTTGCCGTATTCGTTGAATTTGTGGTTGGAGACCAGCTTGTTGCGGATGCCCAGCTTGTTCAGCAGCACCATGGAACGGCGGGTGTCCTCTGCGGCGATCAGGTCCGCCTCCTCCAGGATCTGCCTCCCCCGGGGAGACATGTCCCGGGAGTTGCCGATGGGGGTGGCCACGATGTAAAGCGTGCCGCTGCCGCGGACCTGCTCCGTGCCCTCCTCGATCTCGATTTCCTGTTCCGTTCCCAGTTCCAGTTCTTCGTCCATAAAAGTTCTCCTGTGTCTGTGGTCTAAAAAAACGGAGGAGTTTCGCTCCTCCGTTTTTGTAATGTCAGGCTTCGTCGTCAAGCCACTTCGCAAAGCGCTCCTCGGGCATGTTCAGCTTGCGGGAAAGGAAGGCGACCATCTCGTTGAAGTTCAGCTTCTTCAGGTGCTCATAGTTGGTCTCGCCCTTTTCCTTGGTGCCGATGTTGCGTCCTTCGATGTATCCGCAGTTGTAGCACATCTCAAGGGGGATCTTGCGATGGGTGTCCAAAACCATTTCGCTGCCGCACTGAGGGCATTTCATAGCCGATTCCTCCTGTCGTACTTGTTCCGCAGGGTCTATGAACATGTTACCGCAGAGAGCGAAAATATGCAAGAGGAAAACTGCTCCGCCCGCCGGGAAATCGCAAACAATGTCCATACGAAAAAGGTGCCGGCAAAAGCCGGCACCTTTTTCGTATGGATCCGATTTATTCGCCGTCGTCGCAGATGAGGCCGTAGCCGCCCTGCTTGCGCTTGTAGACCACAGCGATGGCATCTTCCGCGTCCATGTTCCGGAACACGAAGAACTCATGGTCCAGCAGGTTCATCTGCAGGATGGCCTCCTCGGGGGACATGGGCTTGATGGAGAAGCGCTTGGAGCGCACGATCTTGAATTCTTCATCCGCCTCATCCTCCAGAGGCATAAAGGCAGGCACGGCGTCACGCTCCTGCAGCACCCCATCCCGGAGGCGTTTCTCCAGACGGGTCTTGTTCCGACGGATCTGCCGCTCGATGGCGGCCACGCCGGAATCGACGGAAGCGTACATGTCATTGGTAAGTTCGCTTGCCCGGTAGTACAGGCCGTTGTTGTGGATGGTGATCTCAGCCAGGAAGCGTCCGCGCTCGATGCTGAAGGTGACAAAGGCCTCCGCTTCGTTCTTGAAGAACTTGTCCAGCTTGCTGATCTTTCGGGTGGCGTAGGCCCGCAGATCCTCCGAGGAATCCATCCGCTTTTCGGTGAAAGTGAACTTCATGGTGCCAACTCCTTTCAATGATTGCTGTTCAGAAAAGGAACGCCTTTTCTGTTTTCAGTATAACACAAAGCGCACGGGAAGAAAAGAGCTATTTCAGAAAGATGTCACCGCTGCTCAAAAGACGATCTCGCACTCCGGCAGGGCCGCGCGCAGCGCTTCGATCTCCTCGGCGCTGATGGGGTTGCCGCTCAGGTCCAGCTTCTTCAGCTGTTTGAGCCGTGCCAGACTCTGGACCGAGCTGATCTGGTTGCTGCGCAGATCCAGCGATTCCAGGGCCGTCAGGGCCGAGAGGGGCGAAACGTCCAGGATTTGGTTGAAGCCCAGGTCCAGGGTGCGGATCGTGGCCCGGGAATGGGTATTCTGGAAGGCGGAGATGCTCTCGATCCGGTTCCGGCCCAGGCGCACCGTCTCCAGGCAGTCAAACTTTTCCAGACCGTAGACGCTGCTCAGCTCCGTGTTTTCGATGACAAGCTCGGTGATGTCCGTGCGATAATCCACACCGCCCAGGGCGACCGTATACACCAGCGTTCCGAAGCTGATATCGCAGGTGGGAAGGGAGGCGCGCAGGGCGCTCATAGCCTCGGCGGTAAGGCCGTCATTGCGCTCCAGGGCAAGGCGGTTCAGTTTTTTGAGACCGTACAGCTGTTCCAGATCCGCATCGGTCAGGCCTGTGTTTTCCAGGCGCAGGCTCTGCAGCTCGCTGAGCTTTTTCAGGCCCGAAAAGTCCCCGATGGGATTGTCCGACAGGTCCAGGGTCTGCAGCACGGCCAGGCTCCCTACCGCGCTGGTCTCCGTCACGGCGTTTCCCGTGACCTCCAGATAGCGCAGTGCGGGCAGGCCGATGAGCGGGCGCAGATCCGTGATCTGGTTGCCGCTGATGCGCAGCTTTTCCAGCTTCTGCAGATTCATGAGAGGGCTCAGATCGCTGATCTCGTTGTTGGTCAGATCCAGGCTCCTCAGCTCTGTACACAGGCTGAGACACTGGATCTCCCGCAGACCCAGACCACTCAGGCTCAGTTGGGAACTGCCGGTATCAAAGCGTTTGCCGCAGAGCCAGATGCTGGCCACGCCCTCGGTGTCGCTGTCGGTCAGGATGGCGCAGCCGGGCAGGATGGTGGTGAGCTGCTCCAACTCCCCTTCCCGCAGGCTGACGCCCCGCAGGCTCAGGCTGCCCAGCTCCTCCAAACGGTACAGCGGGCTCAAATCCCCCAGAGGGTTGCCGTCCAGATTCAGACTGTGCAGCTTGCTCAGCTTCCCCAGCTGGCTGATATCCCGGATGTCGTTCCCGCTCAGGTCCAGGGTGCGCAGTCCGCCCAGCTCGCTGATGCTGCCCAGATCATCGATCCGGTTGTCCGCCAGGGAGAGGCGGGTCAGGGCATGCAGCTGCAGCACCTCCTGCAGCACGCCGTTTCCCAGATCCCGGTCTCGCAAATCAAGCTCCGTGGCCGTGGCGGGGAAGTTCTCTCCCGCGATCACCCGAAGGCCTTCTCCCTGCTGCTGCATCCGCCGCTGTTCCACAGCGGCGATGCGCTCTGTCACGGTGGCGTCATTCCGGTCCATCCGCCGCAGGGTCTCCAGGGCCAGCTCCCACTTGCCCTGGGCCTCATAGCAGTCCGCCATGAGCATCAGCACATCCTCGCTGCTGCGGATGGCCTCCGCCTTGCGCAGATCGCTGAGGGTCTGATCATAATCCCCCTTCTGATAGCTGGCGGCGGCCTGCTGCCGATAGCGCTCATAGCGCTGCTCCTCGGAATTTCCGTGGAGCAGCTGGGCCAGGACCAGCACCAGCACCACCGCGGCCGCAGCCGCGATCAGGGTCCGGCGCCGTCTGCGATCGTCGGGGGTCTTTTGCGCTTTGGTATTCCTGCTGTCGCTCATGGGTCCTCCGTGGCAGTTTCCGGTTTTTCCGGAGAGGCCGGCTCTTCCAGGGGGTAGGCCGCGGCAGCCACCGTCTGGGCGCTCAGTTCCTCCACCGGGATCTCCTCAAGCGGGATCTCCTCCGCGGGGAGAGCAGCCTCCGGCTCGGGCTGGGGCTCCGGTTCCGGTGTCGGTTCGGGCATCGGCTCGGGTTCGGGCATCGGCTCGGGTTTGGGCATCGGCTCAGGCTCCGGCTGCGGCTCGGGTTCCGGCTGCGGCTCCGCGGGCTTCTCCTGCTGATTCGCTTCCTGCTTTTTCTGCTTCTCCAGCCTGCGTTTTTCCCGGCGGGAAAGCTTCTTCTCCTCTCCGGCGGCGGGGACGGTCTCCTCTGCCGGGGCGGCGGGCTCCGCTTCCTTCTCCGCCGTGGCAGGGATCTCCCCGGTTTCCGGCTTGCTCTTTGCCGCCTTCGGCGCGCTCTTCATGGCGAGGCTGAGAAACAGCATGGAGAGGATGATCCCCAGAATGCTCATCTCCTGCATCCCGGACACAAAGCTCACCGGGTTCTCCGCATCCATCAGTTTCGGCAGATCCTGCACCCCGATGTGATAGGCGAATACCCCCAGCAGCACAAGGGCCAGCGCCCATTTCAGCTTGGGATAGGAGAAGACCATGGCATAGAGCACCATGACCACCAGATAGACGATGATCCAGCAGCCCCGGAGCCACTCATTTTCCATGCTCATGGCGCGGAAAATGAAGAATACCACGCCCATTGCCACCGGGACCACCGTGGTCCAGAAGGCGCGCTTTCCAAAGAGGATCAGGCACAGGATCAGCAGCAGCCCGCAGAAGATGGGCAGCGCCACCTGGGTGCTGAGAAAACGCTTGTCATCCCAGCGGCCGATGCTGCCGATCAGCAGAAAGACCATCGCCAGGGCCGCGAAAACCATGGCAGCCTCCGTCCAGAAGCCGTCCTGTTCCACATACAGTTTTTTCTTGGTTCCTTCCATGAAGCATTCCTCCTGAAATCGATCTCGTTGTCAATTTTTCGGTGCGTTGGTCTGCAGCTCCTCCTGGGTCAGCACTTCGTTGGCAAGGACCTGCGTCACAAGCTCTCTTGCATAGTCCCGGTTGTTGGCGTAGGGCACCATCACATAGGCATAGGCGCCCAAAGACCAGGCGTATTCCGTGGCGCCGTAGCCGTCCACACTGTAGGTCAGCACCTTCCAGTCCCCCTTCTTGCGATCCAGGGTCAGCTGGACCAGATCGCCGATCATGGAGCGGGAAGCATTGGTCTGCAGACAGCCGGCCATTTCGTCCAGAAGCTCGGAATAGTTGGTGATGATCTTGGAGGACATGAGGCCATTGATGACGCCCTTAATCACCGCCATCTGGTGGCGGCCGCGGGCCCGGTCCCCTTCTCCGAAGGCATGGCGGTTGCGCACAAAGCCCAGGGCCGCTCTGCCGCTGAGATGGTTCATTCCCTTGTAGTACTGGTGTCCGTCAAAGCCGAAATCGGCGTCGGACTCCACATCCACCCCGCCCAGGGTGTCGATGATGTCGATGAAGCCGGAGAAGTTCACCCGCAGGTAGTAGTGGACAGGAAGCTCGTAATAGTCTCCCAGTGCCCGCATGGAACCTTCAATGCCGTAAATGCCCGCATGGGTCAGCTTGTCCATGGAGCCGTTGACCGGTGAAAACTGGAAGGGCACATAGTAGTCGCGGGGCGTGGAGATCAGCAGCACCGTCTTGGTCTTGGTGTTCACAACGGCCAGGATGTTCACGTCGCTGCGGCTGCGGGTGGTAACGGGGCCGTAGGTGTCGATGCCGCTGACGTAGGCACAGAAGCTGTCCTTCCACAGGGCGGGATCCCGCAGGCCCAGATCCTCCGGTTTATTCTTTTCCGTATGTTCCAGGACGGGCGGCACCAGGATCTCCGTCTTGAAGCTGCCCGCATACAGGCTCCTCAGGCCCTGGCTGAATTCCTCGAAGCTCTCAAGGCTGTCGATCAGGTCCAGATAAGCGGAGGAGACCAGCATGGCATCGATCTCTCCCTCCCGCATGGCCTTGGCCAGATCGGCCAGGGAGCTGTAGCTCACGATCTTCATGGTCCGGCCGTACTGTTTTTCAACATTCCCCCGCACATGGTCGACGGCCTCGGTATCGACCCCTTCCAGCACGCCCACGCGGTACTGCCGTTCCACAGCGTACTCGATGGTCTGGGCCTTGTCCTCGTTTTTCACATAGAGCCCTACCTCGGTGTACTGGCTGTGGACCTCGGTGACGTTGCGCATCTTGCTGTTGTACTGGTGGACGAAGTAGGCCCCCGCCCCCTCCAGGATGCTCAAAAACAGCAGCAATACAATGGCGGCCACCCGTGCGCCGGTCTTCTTGTGCTGTCCTTTCTTCTCCTTCTGCAGCAGAAAGAGCAGCAGCGGGATCAGGATCAGCAGACCCGCCGCCAGGTACACATACTGACTGGGGATCAGGTGCGTGTCGTACAGGGACCAGCCCAAAAAGCCCGCCAAAAGCAGATTTGCAGCAAAAACAAGGTAAAAAATGATCGTTGAAGCCATAATTCGTCTCCGTACCGCCTACTCTCCGCGGCTTTCATTTCATTCGATGGTGATCGTCTCTTCCCGCCCGTCCAGCACATAGCTGACCGCAAGGCCATATTGGCTGTGAACACGGATCTGCTCCGCGTCCCGCAGGCGAAGAAGTCTTTGATAATAGGCCAGGTCTTCCTCAGACCAGCGACCCATATCGTCGGAATGGAGCAGCACCCCGCCGAAGAGGGCGTTCACCTCCGCCAGGACCCGCTTTTGCGCCGGGCTGAGCTTCAGATTCTCCTCCCGCAGGAAAAACACGTCCGGGTCGTTGAGAAAGGCCCGTCCGTTCAGCTCCCGCCGGTAGATGCTGTTGCCGATGGCCTGCCGGGTAGAGGGCCGCTCCCGGTTGGTGCGGCGCATAAGAGGCGTGTTGTCCCAGTCCAGGCTCACGTCGCAGCCCACCCGGCAGTAGTCCGCCAGGCCGAAGGCCGGCATCAGCGGTACGCCGCAGCCCAGGATCTTCTTCTCACCGCAGAGCCGCCGCAGCAGCTCCATGGCCCGGATCATCCGTCCCGCCCGGGTTTCCTCCTCCCCGCCGAATGGAGCGGCGGCGTAGAGGAAGTCCAGCTTTACCAGGTCGTAGTCCCAGTCCTCCAGCACCCGGGAAAAGACCCGCTCCAGATAGTCGATCACCTGGGGCTTGTCGATATCCAGGGCGTAGAAGCCGCCCCAGCCGATCCCGGCCAGCCAGGGCCGGCCGTTTTTCCGCAAAAACCAGTCCGGATGCTCCCGGAAAAGCCGGGAGCTGCGCTGGGCAACAAAGGGCGCCAGCCACAGACCCGCCTGAAAGCCTTTTTCATGGATGGCGTCGGCAGCGGCGCGCATGCCGTCGGGGAACTTCTTCCCGTCCGGCTCCAGCCAGTCGCCCACCCGGGGCTCCCAGCCGTCGTCGATCTGGAACAGGTCCCCCGGGACCAGGCGTCCTGCGCAGCCCAGAAGATCGTTTTCGATGGTACAGGCGGAGATCTTCTGGTAGCGGTTGTACCAGCTGCAGTAGCCGGTGAGACGCTCCGCGGTCCTTGGCTTCACGCCCAGGGCGTCAAACCAGGCGCCAAAAACCTCATTCTCTCCACCTGTTTCAAAAAACAGGTCAAAAGCGTGATATGGTCCTCCACATTTCAGCCCTATGCAGTCTCTTTGGATGTTCAGAACTCCACTTGGAACATCATAGGCAAAGAGGGTGTAGCCCGGGCGCTCGTCCAGCGAGGCGAAGAGCCGGAAGCGCTCCCCCTCCCGGAAGTAGCACCAGCTCTCCCCGTGGGTCTGCCCGCGGCCCTTGGGATAGGGCACAAAGTCATAGTCCCCATAGGAGCGGATCCCCAGTCCCCGGAGCAGAAGTTCCGGCAGCGGTCCCACATCCCGGGTCGTGCCGAGGCGCCCGTATTCCGGGCAGTAGGTCCAGGTCTGGTAGCCGTTCATGAAGATCTTTTCCGACTCTCCCAGGGACAGTTTTCCCCGGGCGCGGACGGATTCCAGCTTCCCTTCCGGCAGCGGGAGCACCAGCCGGTTCTCCCCCCCACGTAGTTCCCAGTCTCCGCAGATGGGGGCCTGTCCGCTGACG
>JAEEGF010624377.1_pt1 | contig 13600 bp, 13 predicted proteins | sample 9134171 | NCBI WGS metagenome assembly JAEEGF01 (sample SAMN16246542, study PRJNA631951) | gut metagenome | biome: gut microbiome; feature: rumen; material: AP-attached | host: Bos | place: Iran: Karaj | collected 2018-10
ATTTATACAACAAATTCAACAGGTACTGAATATGTGCTCAATGTAAAAAGCTATATAAAAAAATTAACTCCTATATTGAGTGATTTTTACGAAAAAAATAAAACCCTAATTAAACAAGAAGATGAAGCAACTATAAAGCAACTTGTAAATTTATATAAGAACACTCCCATAAACATGAAAGTTAAGGGCAGCAAGAAAGCTGATAAGATATTCGGTGGAAACGGAAAAGACAAAATCTATGCCAACTCAGGCAACGACACCATTAAAGCCGCAGGCGGTAATGATATCATCAAAGGGGAAAAAGGCAACGACAAAATATATGCCGGAAAAGGTAATGATAAAATATATGGCGGTAAAGGAAATGACATAATCAATGCCGGAACAGGAACAAACAATATCTATATCGCAAAAAATGACGGTGACGATATTATATTGAACGGAAAAGGGTCAGACACTATTATCTTTTCCGGCGAAAAATTTAAAAATCTAAAAGCCAAATTTTCCGGCAGTGACCTTGTTATCAAGCATTCCGGTGGAAAAGTTACATTAAAGAATTACAAAAAGGTTGACCACTCGGTAGAATTTATTAAGGCGGGAAGCACTAAAAAAGCTATTACAAGCTTTTTCCCTGCTGCAAAAAAATATGCTGACGTTCCAACAACAAGCGCATTTGCAGTAAGAGCAATACAAGCAACTATAGCAAGCTGGGTATCACCCGGTGATGATTTGGCAAATATACAGACAGCAATAAATGACCCGATGGTAAACAACACCCCACTCACAACTTTTGCTGATAATAACTTTAATCAAATATAATACGTCATCCTGAGCAAAGCGAAGAATCTCGTAATATTAGGAGATTCTTTGGTCACTTCGTTCCTTCAGAATGACGAACATTTATACCTTTACCCCCGTGGCTCTGCTCGGAGCGTGTTTTGGATTTTTCTTATTCAACAATTTGGCCCCTCGCATTAAACGCCAACGCTCACACTTGCAACGAAAACTCAACGTTTCCGTTGACGCGTGCTCGACTCTCACTTCGTTCGTGGCTCTGCTCGGGGCCAAAAAAAAAGTCACAATCTTTGTTTTGCGACTTGAACAATAATCTTGGGAGGAGATTTTGGGATAGTTTGTACATGCATGATATGACAAGCATGTCAAATTTGTTACATTTGTATTATAAATTTTAACAAAAGTTTACAAAATTGTTTTTTTGTACTATAATACTAAGCATGGAAAAGGATTTAAACATACTCATCATCAATGGTCCAAATATTAATATGCTCGGTGTGAGAGAACCTGAGCAATATGGTTCCAAATCGTACAAAGATTTGGAAATGGAACTCCACGAGTATTCTTTTGAGTTAGGGGTTAATATAGAAATTTTCCAAAGCAATTTTGAAGGCGAAATTGTTGACAAAATCCAGTACGCACTGGGCAATTTTGACGGAATTATCCTCAATGCCGGCGCCTACACCCACACAAGCGTTGCTATTCGTGATGCCCTGACATCAGTTAAAATTCCGACTGTTGAAGTCCACATCTCAAACATATACAGACGCGAAGAATTTCGCCACAATTCAATGTTTGCAGATGTTTGCGTCGGACAAATTACCGGTTTCAAAATTGACAGTTACAAACTGGGCTTGCAGGGACTTGTAAACTTCCTAACCAGCGCCAACGATTAATATTTATAAAAAACACTAAACTATTTTTTACCTACAAATTCCTGATGAGCTTTTTCAAGCATTTGCAAGGTTTCGGCCTCTGTGTGCGTTTGTGCATATTTATCAACTGCCTGCATAATTGCTTCTGCTACGGCAGGATTCTTTTCTAGAAATTTCATATCACTACCTATTGAATCAGCTGTTACTTGAGATTGTCCGAGAGAGGCCGCCGGCATTGCAGATAAGTCATTCAATTCTTTTGTTTCCTGCGTCACCTTTGGTGCTTCAGCTGCCGCCTCTTCCTGAGCCGGTTTTTGGATACCTTGGAAGTTTACTGTACTATTTGGTTTGTTGTTGTCTATTTCTCTCATAGTATCACCTTGCTTTCAGAAATTATCTCTTTATCTCCATGTCAATCTTATAGAAAACGTATAATTATTATTTTTTGCTACTTTGCTTCCAAAAAAATTACAAAAATTAACATGTAATTTTTCAGTTTATTTTTCATGTTATGATGTATTATATACTATTATAGGATACAATGCAAATTATGAACTTCGACAAATTAGCAAAAGATTTTTGGTGGAATCTGACAGCATTTAATACCTTAAATGACCTGCCTGATTCAGTTATTTTGCTTAACTCTGATGGTGAAATTAAACAATATAACAACAAAGCGGCAAAAGTTCTCGGTATAAACCGTGAAGAACAAAACATTAAATTTGACGAAATCATTAAAGATGGTATGGCCATTGTAAAACAATCTGTTGATGAAGGTAAACCAATCTTTGCAACGGTATCCGCTTCAGGAAATGAATTTTATGTTGAAATAAATGCAATACACAAATTCAACAATTACCTCCTTAGCATAAGAGACGTCACCACACTTACAAAAGAACTTGATAACGAGGACAAAACAAGAAGATTTAATAATGAAAAAAATGCTATGCTGGCACTTTTGGAAGATGATATTAAAGCTCCTCTCACCTCTATCAGCGGATTTTCCCGCGGACTCATAGACGGGTTAGGCGGAGAATTAACGGAAAAGCAGGCAAAATACGTAAAGATTATCAACAGCAATTCTGAAGAGCTTTACAACTTTATTGATAAACTTATTCAATTTTCCAAAGCTGAATCTTCCATATATGAATCAGATTTTCATACCTTTGATATTGCAGATGCACTCAAAGCCGTTGTTGCTGATTATGAAAACGCAATAAGAGCCAAAAACCTTGAATTTGATATAGATGTTGATTCTTTGGCAAGACGAAATGTTTATTCTGATGCTGCTTCTGTTAAGGATGCCTTCAGAAACATCCTGGAAGTTGCGGTTAATATGACCGAAAAAGGTTATGTATCCGTGAAATTGACACATCCTGACGAAGATACATGTGCAAAATACGGAATAAGCCAGGAAAGAAACGAGGCATATGCCCAAATAGTTATAAACAATTCAAGTTCCGGCCTGACTGATGATGAAATGAAATATCTTTGCGAACCTTACGCACAGCTTCAGGAAAAAGGTAAAAAGAATCTACTAAGAGCGCTGCAGCTGGGAACAGCAAGTATTATGGTTAAAAGGGCTGAAGGATTTATTGATATCTATTCTGATTCTAACGGAGTTAAATATACCATAATTCTGCCTATTGAAAAGAGATAAGATGAGCAACGTAATTCTAAAAAACGTAAAAAAAATATACGACAACAACAAGGTTGTTATAGATAATATTAATCTTGAGATAAAAGACAAAGAATTTGTTGTGCTGGTTGGAGCTTCGGGTTGCGGCAAATCAACACTTTTGAGAATGATTGCCGGTCTTGAAGATATAACTGAAGGCGAAATTTTTATCGGCGACAAGAAGGTTAACAACATTCCGCCAAAAGACAGGGATATCGCATTTGTATTCCAAAGTTATGCACTGTACCCGCATATGACCGTCCGTGAAAACATAGCTTTTGGGCTTAAAATGAGAAAAGTTCCAAAGGCAGAAATTGAGAAAAAAGTACAGGAAGCTGCACAAATCCTAAATCTTGGCGAATATCTGGACAGAAAGCCGAAACAATTATCAGGCGGACAAAGACAGCGTGTAGCACTTGGTCGTGCTATTGTGAGAAATCCAAAAGTGTTCTTGATGGATGAACCGCTTTCAAATCTGGATGCAAAACTTCGTGTTCAGATGAGATCCGAAATTAAAAAGCTCCACGAAAAACTTCAGACCACGTTTATATATGTAACCCACGACCAGACAGAAGCTCTGACGATGGGTGACAGGATAGTAATTTTAAACAACGGCAAAATACAGCAGGTTGCAACACCCGATGAGGTGTATAACGATCCGAAAAACACCTTTGTCGCAGGATTTATCGGTTCGCCACAAATGAATTTTATAAGCGGAAAAGATTTGGGACTTGATGAAAATATCCTGTACGGTGTTCGTCCGGAAAAAATGACAAAACCTGACGGAGATATCAAATTGACCGTAGATGTTGATATTTCAGAGATGCTTGGATGCGAAAAAATTGCTTATTTTAATATCGGAGATAAAAAATGCTCGGCAAAACTTGATGCCGAAACTCAGATAGGTAAAACCCTTGAGCTGTCAATAAGCAGTGCTGACTTATACAAATTCAATTCTGAAACCGGCGAACGAGTTTAATGAACTGTATTTATCACTAGTATCCATATTGTTCGTGAGCATTTAAGTATTCACGAACCGTATTCAAAGATGACTGAACAATACGTGTAACACGTGAAGGCGAAAGCCCGATTTGAGTTGCAATATCTTTTACCTGCATATTCCTGTAAAATCTGTATTCAACAACAGTTCTTTCTTTTGGCGGAAGTTTTGAAATAGCAGCCCTTATCATTTTACCCATTTCGGAAATTTCTGCATTTTCATCAGGCAGAGCGTGCGGATCTCTGACAAAATCGAACGGTGAATCATTGTCACTTGCGGCAGCAGCAAGTCCGTCTATTGACAGGATAGTTTCGTAAATAGCTTCACGAACCTTGGCCTGCTTCATATCCATTCCTTCTACTGCTTCCTCCTCGTCGTATTCGTCCTCGGCTTTGTGCTTCAAGGAATACCACTTATACCTAATCCTTAATTCATTACGAATTGCCCAACGCACAGCTGTTGCAATATATGCAGAATTATATTTCTCCAATTGCTCCGGAGTTTTGTTTTTAATCATGACCTGTATCGCAATGATACCAATAGAAAGCAACTCCTCGTATTCGACCATGTGGGATGGAATCCTTCTATGCTCGACTCGGGCTACTTTCTGCACTATGTCTATATAATGCTGTAAATTTGTTTTGTCGTCTTTTTCGGTCATAATTCTACACATCTATAATACTACAAGATATCAATTTTGCGGTCGTATGTTTGATGGATTTTTCATTTTGTACACAAAAAGCAGTATCTCAGCCACCGCTTTATATAGTTCCGGCGGAATCGGCTGGTTAATATCACACATTCTAAAGACTGCTCTTGCAACCGGCGGATTTTCTATTACCGGAACATTGTGTTCTTTTGCAATTCCTATAATTTTTTTAGCTATCAACTCTGTACCTTTTGCAATCAGCATCGGCGAATCCATTTCTTCTGCGACGTATTTCAGTGCGCAAGCAACGTGCGTCGGGTTTGTTACGACAAAATCTGCTGTTGGCACAGCATCCATTGCTCCCTGCTGAAGCATAGCCATACGGCGCTGACGAAGTGCAGCTTTGACATTCGGGTCACCTTCGGAGTTTTTATATTCGTCTTTAATTTCTTTAAACGACATCTTTTGATCCTGCAGGAACTTCCATTTCGTAACTCCGTAATCAGCTGCAGAGATAATCAAAAAGGCAATACACGCTTTGAAGATAAACTCGGTCATAAGTTTTCCAAACTCAATCATTACTGCAAAGTTGTTATCTATTGCGGCAAGCATCAAAATTGATTCGATATGTTCTTTATAAACAGACCACCCGATATAACCCAAAATTATAACTTTTACAATATTTTTGAACAACTCAAACAGGGTTTTGACAGACATAATATTTTTGAAATATTTTGTCGGGTTAAGCTTGTCCAGCTTCGGAACTAACGGAGCAACAGCGACCAAAGGTCCCACCTGAATAAAATCTGCCAAAACAGCAACAAGCCAGGCAATCAATAAAATCGGTCCGATAATCAATACCGCACCTTTTACGGCCACTGTCAGGATGTAGGTGTAACCGATTTTGTCAATATTTCCGTTCGGAATTTGCTCATATAAAAGTGTGAATACCTGAACAATCTGATCCCAAATGAAAGGTGCCAGCCCAAATATTACGGAGAACAAAACAAGCAAAGAAACAGCTGTTGAAAAATCTTTTGATTTAACAACCTGACCTTCTTTTCGTGCCTGCTCGAGCTTACGAGGGGTGGCATCAAATTGCTTGTCCTCATCACCCATAAAAAGATAGTTCCTTTCTGTCTACATTATATCATGATATATAAGGAAAATCGCCAAAAGGCAAATTCTATAGCCCTGTTTTATTTTGTAAATTGAGAGTATCTGTTATTTTGAGAATTGAAATCAATTCCAAAAACATCGTCTGATAATCCTTCGGCTCCGTTTCTTTCCAGGCAGAAGCAAGTCTGAACAAATCCTTATCAGACTGAACTGCTATTACGAACTTTTTGAACATAAATGAAGCTCTAATATACTTTGATTTAAAGTAATGGCTCAAATTTTTCAGGCGTTCCATCATTGCGGTTGTCAGAGCATACCTTGCTTCAACTTGATCAGTTGCGTAAACTGAGTATCTTTTATTAAACTCTTCATCTTCAAAACATACTTTCTTATATCCTTTTGCTAATATCCCTTTTACTAGTTTATTATCATAATGATTTTCAAAAATCAGCACCTGACCCTTTATAAGTTTTTCCAAATCAAATATCGCAACAACACCTCTAAATTTATTGTCCCAAAAATTTAAGCGCATATTTTTATCTTTAACTATAAAGACTGCGTATAAGTCAAACAGAACAATCCACGTACACAACACAACATAACATATTGTTAAATTTATATCCTTAATACATAAAAATATCTTTAAAAAAGGTGCTAACAATATAACAGGGAGAATAATGTAGAATACAATTACAGTATAAACCATCTGAAAAATATTATACTTGTTGCAAATTTCAAATATTGAAAAATTTATATTACTGAATTTCCCTTCAAATACATCATCCAGTTCAAAAAGAAATGTTTGTATGTCCATAAGTTTATGCTTTTCTAAAGTGGATATTACATCGTTTGCATACTTATTTTCATCATCAATTGCCCAGGGTTCTGCATCTATCCATCGCATAAATTCAAGCTGCTTGAACAATTCTGGGAAAAACTTCCGTTTCAATTTTCTGTCAATATCTCTGGTCGCAGACATAGTTTCCAAAATCTCTCCAATTAACCTAATAACAACCATAACAATGGCAAGTGGCGAGAGTACGCCTGTTACCATAACTATTACATATACGAAATGCGGAACGAAATAAGGCCAGACATCATTATTAAAGGCAAGCAAAAGCAGACTAACCGCACCAACAAGCAATAAACTATAATTAATTACAACTAATAAGCTAAAATTATTGTATTTAAAATCTTTTGATTTAATATATGGCAAAATCTTCTTAAAATAAAAATCACTAAATATTTTTTGTATTTCTACGTATTTATCCATATTATAGCCCCGTATCATTTTGCAAATTGAGAGCATCCGTTATTTTTAGAATTGAAATCAACTCCAAAAACATTGTCTGGTAATCCTTTGAATCTGATTTCTTCCAAAGAGATGCCAGACAAAACAAATCCTTGTCGGATTGAATCCCCATTACAAAACGCCTTCCGCTAAACGATGCTCTTATATATTTCGATTTAAAAGTCTGTTTCAGGTTCAACATTCTGTCCATCATGCCGGAAGTCAGCGCATATCTTGCTTCAACCTGATCTGTTGAATATACCGAAAATCTTTTATTAAATTCCACATCCTCCAGCTCAACTTTTTCATATTTACTTCCCGCCAACAGTTTGACAAAAGTATTCTCTTCGTTATTTTCAAATATTATTGTATGACCCTTATAATATTTAGGCATTTCAAACCGTACAATCAAACCTTTAAATCTGTCAATTATACCCAAACTAACAGGCTTGATACTTGTTTCAACACCATTAATCTCCACTTTGTAATTCGTCTTTTTAAGAAAGGATAACAACCAAATTGTCCAAACTAGTGTTAATATACCTGAAATAGCATATCGAACATGGTCAGGTAGATTAATTTGTAATAAACAAACCTGAATCACAAAGAATAAAATTATTGGGACTATTAAAACAACAATTAACCCTACTACCAAGCGGAATAAATTTACTGTTAAATTTAACAAAAAAGAAGAACTAAACCTGTTTTCAACCTCATAGATATCGAAATTCATATCGTTAAAACGACACGAAAACTTATCATCCGAAGAAAGTGCAACATTATCTACTTTCATTATTTTATGCTCGTCCATCAAATCATTAAAAAACTTCGGAGCAAGCGGAGTTTTACTCCACGCAACATATAATAAAGGATACAATTTTTCGTTTATATCAGGGAAAATTACCTTTTTTATATCCTCATCTAAACTTGTCTTGTGTTTAAATACTTCAATTAGACTTGGGATAAGAGAAAGGCCAATAATAAAAAGTACGACAACAAAAAATATATTACCCATGTCAATTAAACCTAAGAATAACAGAAAAGCTATTACCGAAACTAACACAGATAAACATACAAAACTTATAAGCACCAATTCAATTATTCTCGCTGTTTCAAGCTTTTTCATTTTATCTGCCACGTTGGCAAAATAAAAATCACTAAATATTTTTTGTATTTCTACGTATTTATCCAACTATCTTTACCCCTGAACTTGTTCCCAAGCGAACTGCACCTGCTTCAATCATTGCCAAGGCAGCTTCTTTATCTCTGATTCCGCCTGATGCTTTTACCTGAAGCCCTGCATCTTTAACTGTTTCATACATCAGTTTTACATCTTCAGCTTTCGCCCCGACTCCTCCTTTTACAAAACCGGTTGAGGTTTTTACAAAATCTGCTCCCCCTTTTATGCAAAGCTCACACGCAGTTTTTATTTCATCTTTTGTCAGCAGGTCCGTTTCAATAATAACCTTCAGGTTATGTCCCTGACATGCAGTTTTAATTTGTTTTATTTCATCAACAATGTAATCGTATTCACCATCCTTCAACTTGGTAACATTTATAACCATATCAATTTCATCTGCACCGTCACGAACAGCATTGATGGTTTCAAAAATCTTTGTTTCGGTTGTGTTCGCGCCCAAAGGGAATCCAACCACTGTTACCAATTTCACCCCGCTACCCTGGAGGTTTTCTTTTGCAAGTTTTACATAACAGGGGTTTACACAAATTCCTAAAAATTTATGTTCCTTTGCTTCTTCAAAAAGTTTTATAAAATCAGCTTTTGTTGCATCTTGTTTTAACAATGTATGCTCAATATATTTATTTAATTCCATAATTCAGCTCCTTTATTTCTTTATCGTCATTCTGAGCGATTTTTATGAGATTCTTCGGGCTAAAGCCATCAGAATGACGAAAGCGAAGAATCTCATATTGTTATATTATCCAAAATTTCACTAACCATATCCGAACGATTCAGAGTATAAAAATGAAGTCCTGCAACCCTGTTATCAATCAGGTCTCGGCACTGCTCAATTGCAAATTCTACCCCTATTCTATTGGCTTCATCAGGATTGTTTTCCATATCATCACGCAATTTATCCGGGAACATTATGTTTTTATCAAGCATGGTTTCAACCTGTGCAAGACTCCTCACAGGCATAATTCCTGCAATAATAGGAACATCAATTCCTGCTCCGCGGACAAGATCTGTATATCTGTAAAATTTATCGTTATCAAAAAACATCTTGGTAAAAACAGCACTTGCGCCCTCATCAATTTTTCTTTTTAAATTATCAATATCCTCATTCAGATTTTCCGATTCCGGATGACCTTCAGGATAGCCGGCAACACCGATTGAAAGCGTAGTTTTTTCTTTTATATATTCAACTAATTCATATGCATAACGAAAATCAAGAGAACAAAATTCTTCCTCATCATTTTTGTTACCACGCAAAGCCAATATGTTTTCTATTCCCATATTTTCAATCTGCACAATATAATGCTCAATAAGTTCTTTTGTTGAACACATACAGGTAAAATGCGGCATGGGTGTCATTTCAAGATCTAAAATCATTCTCAGAATATCAAAAGAAAAATCTCTTGTTCCGTCATCCGAGCCATACGTCAATGAAACCAACGCAGGATTATATTTTTTCAGAATTCTCAATTCATCAAACAACTCCGAAATATCACCGTTTGCAGGCGGAAATATTTCAAAAGAAATCTGAGTTTTATTCGCATAATATATTTCTGATAATTCCATAATTACATTTTAAGCTTTTTTTCACCTGACAAACGGGCTTTTAATCTTGCTTCAGCACGGGCGATAGCCGCTTCTGCACGCTTTGCATCCATTCTCGCTTCAGCATTTCGCAAATTTCTTTTTGCTCTTTCCAAGGCATCACGTGCTCTTGCTTCATCAATTTCTTCATCTGTTTCTGCCAGAGTCGTCAAAATCAGGCATTCATCGTCCTTAAACTGCAATATCCCGCCCATTGTGGTAAAATTTTTCGTCATCTTTCCCATAACAGCTCTTGTAACGCCTATGTCCAAAGCACACATTATAGGAATATGCCCTTTTAATATACCAAATTCGCCGTCTATACCTTTTGTATAGATTTCATCAACATTATCCTGGTCAAAAACAACTCTTTCCTGCGTAATAATTTTTAATTTCATAAATTATTCCTCAACAGATTTTGCTTTTTCAACAGCTTCTTCTATTGTACCAACCATATAGAAAGCTTGTTCCGGCAGATCGTCATGTTTACCTTCAATAATTTCTTTGAAACCTCTTATGGTATCCTCAATTTTCACATATTTGCCCTGCATGCCGGAGAATTGTTCAGCGACGAAGAAAGGTTGAGATAAGAATTTTTGGATTTTTCTTGCTCTGTTTACCGTTTCCTTATCTTCTTCGGATAATTCATCCATACCCAGAATTGCAATAATATCCTGTAAATCTTTATATTTTTGAAGAATTTCAAGAACTTTTCTTGTTACTTCATAATGTTCATCACCGATAATATGAGGATCCAGGGCTCTTGAATTGGATTCCAGCGGATCAACCGCCGGATAAATACCCAATGATGCAATATCACGTGATAATACGGTAGAAGCATCCAGGTGAGAGAACGTTGTAGCAGGTGCCGGGTCAGTCAAGTCATCCGCCGGTACATAAATTGCCTGAACTGATGTAATTGAACCGTCTTTTGTTGATGTAATTCTTTCCTGCAATTCACCCATCTCTGTTGCAAGTGTCGGCTGATAACCTACAGCTGAAGGCACACGACCTAACAGTGCAGAAACCTCGGAACCCGCCTGAGTAAATCTGAAAATATTATCAATAAACAACAACACATCCTGTTTTGAATAATCTCTGAAATATTCTGCAGCAGTCAGAGCAGAAAGTCCGACTCTCATTCTTGCTCCCGGCGGCTCGTTCATCTGACCGTAAATAAGACCTACCTTATCAAGAACTCCGCTTTGTTTAAATTCGTTCCACAAGTCGTTACCTTCACGAGTTCTTTCACCGACACCGCCAAAAACAGAAACACCGTTGTGTGCCATTGCAATATTGTGTATTAATTCCTGAATAAGTACGGTTTTACCGACACCGGCACCACCGAACAAACCGATTTTACCACCTTTTTGATATGGTTGTAACAGATCAATCGCCTTGATACCCGTTTCAAGAATTTCAATATCCGTATTTTGATCAACAAGCTTCGGGGATTCCCTGTGAATCGGCAAATATGTATCCGTAACAATTTCACCGCCATTATCAACGGCATCGCCCACAACGTTCAATATTCTGCCCAAAATTGCTTTGCCAACCGGAATTTTTATCGGTTCATTTGTATTTATTACCTTCATTCCGCGCTGCAAGCCGTCAGTTGAAGACATTGCAACTGTTCTGACTTTATTTGAGCCCAACATCTGCTGAACTTCTGCCACAACTTTTGTGCCGTCATTATTATAAATATTCAGAGCCGTATAAATACTCGGCAAATCACCTGACGGGAACTCAACGTCAATTACCGGTCCGATAATTTTTGTAATTATACCTTCGGTTGCAGTTAATGTTTCCATATTTACCCCTCTCCTTGTCCTTTTATACGTTTTATTATACTACAAAAATTTGTTTTTGTTAAAATTTACCACAGAATAGTGGCAAAAATTTTTTTTCTTGTGTATTATATATTTCATACGAAATGGAAAAGAATATGCAACTCGTTATTGGAAAAGAATTAAATTCTAACGATAAAATCTATAAACCGGATTTTAATTCTAAGTCAGGGCGCGAATTATTGGCTTTTTACCTGCAAACGAAGTTTAAACAAATATTTTTATTTGATAAAAAACAAGATACCCCAATCATTAACAATATACATCCGGATTTTATAAACAAATTTACAAAAAGAATTATCAGCAAGCCGTCTAAACGCTTATTGATAGGTGTTACCGGCGAATCGGCATCAGGCAAATCCACAATTTGCCATGAAATCAAAAACGTCATTGAACAATTATCCATGCCTGTAACAATTTTAAGTACAGACAACTATTTCAATGATATTTCCACACTTATCAACCAATACGGAACTTTTGATAATTTGAGAGATAACGGTTATGACGTTGATGCTCCGACAAGTTTTCAACTTGATATTTTGCGTTCCGACCTTGAAGATTTGTCCGACGGGCTTGATATAAAAGCTCCGATGTACCTTCCTAACGGAACAGGTGTTTCCATGCCGAAAGCCATTGACGTTAAATCTCAAAAAATCATTGTTGTTGAAGGCATTGCAACAATGTATGAAGACGTAAAAGATATTTTTGATATAAAAATATACGTTGAAACAGAAAACAAGCTGAGAAAAAGCCGTTTTATGAACAGAGCAGTGGAAGAAAGAAACCAGAGTGAAGAAAATGCCCAAAAACACTGGAATTACATAACCAGCGCCGGAGAAAAATATGTTAAGCCCTTCCGAAAAGAAGCTGATCTGGTTATTAACGGCAATTCAGATCTTAAATATTTTGCTCAGATGCTTGAATATATTTATGAAATTACCCAATTTGGCGACAATTCCGAAGAATAAATAAATTTAGATATTAAAAGAGCGACCGGATGATTATCCGGTCGCTCTTTTTAAATTTGATTATTCTTCACTTTCCAAAGATTCGTGACCCGATTTGTGAGATTTTAACAAAACTCCTCTTTTTGAAGACTGAATAAATTCAATCATTGTTTCAATATACTCATTTGTCGGAATCTCTGCTTTGATTTTTTCTATTGCCTGTGAAGTATTATATTCTTCCGAAATCAGCAATTTGAAAGCTTCATTAACAGCCGTTCTGACTTCCAGAGGAACTCCGCGGCGTTTAAGAGCAATAACGTTAATTCCACGCGGTACAGGAGGTCTGCCTTCACCCTTTGAATACGGCAAAATGTCCTGACGAGATGCGGAAAATCCACTCACAATAGACATAGAACCTATTCTTATATTTTGGTGAAATACACTCATTCCGCCAACAAATGCACCAAAGCCAACGTGAACGTGGCCGCCCAGGGTTACGAGGTTTGCCAGAATTACCTGATCTTCCAATACACAGTTATGTGCAACATGGGAACCAACCATAAGCAAACATTTATTACCTACTCTTGTTGTAAAGTCTCCGCAAGCTGCACCTCTGTGGATAG
>JAEEGF011728429.1_pt1 | contig 13600 bp, 11 predicted proteins | sample 9134171 | NCBI WGS metagenome assembly JAEEGF01 (sample SAMN16246542, study PRJNA631951) | gut metagenome | biome: gut microbiome; feature: rumen; material: AP-attached | host: Bos | place: Iran: Karaj | collected 2018-10
TCCACATCATAGTAGCCGTCATGGTAATTGATGGAAGAGGGAATATCCGGATCCCGGACACGGGTAATGACATCCTCTCTGGCGGGCTCTGATGCCGGGTAATCGGAATTTCCGGAAAACTCGTCCCGGGCTCCTCTGGCAGACTCTCTTGCTTCAGGATAAGCCGGTCTTTCCGGAGCAAAGCCGGAGGCGGGAGCGAATCCGGAGGATGCGGCATCATCGCTGTCCTGGGACGCTTCCTCTGTTTCATCTATACGAGAAAACCCCGAAGGGAGATCGCCGAAAGGAGTGTCAAAATCCGGCCCCCGGAGCTCAGCCTCCCGCTGCTCCCTGACATCGCTGAAATTAATGACATTGAAATTGTCCGGCTGCGGGTCTTTGAAGCCGTCTTCACCGCTGTCCGGAGCGGAAAGATCGGCGATGGAGCTCCGGCTGTCATTATCATGATAACCGGGCTTGTCCTGATAGACAGAGCCTGCGGGCTGTTCCCTGCCCCCGGCAACGGTATCGGCAAAGGCGCTCTGATGGCGAACGCCCGGATCCGGAGCGCGGTTTTCAGCGGCGCGGGATGCGGTCGTCCGATCCTGAAGAGCCGGCTCATAAACCCGGCTGTCCGGACGCAAAGGCTCCTGATTCCGGTTCATGCGATCCTGGCCGGGATGCTGCAAAGCTGCCCCGGAACGGTTATCGGGATATACCCGGGGGGCCGGCTCCGGCTGCCGCGGCCATGACGGAGCTTCAGGCTCCCGGAAAGAGGAAGCGGCGGAAACGGCCTGAGACGCCTGAGGAGCTCTGGCCGGAGTATTAACAGAAGACTCCGCCCGAAGATTGTTCTCCGGAGCTGCGAAGGACTGCGGAGCTGACATCGGAGCGCTGTCCCTGGTCATGGCAGAAGCCGGAGCCGTATCATCCCCGTCCAAATTAAACAAGCTGTCAGGATCCTGAGCCAGATCCTGAGCTTTCTGATGCGGCTCGGCTGCGGGAGACTGAGCCGGGTTTTTTGCACTTTCCGAAAAAGACGGCACCGGATCGGCTTTGGCAGGAAAAGCCGGATCCTTCACAGCCGCTGCAGCCGGCCTTGACGGCTCTGCCGGTTTCGTTTCAAAAGCGGGCATGGCCTGCTCCGCCGGTTTCTCAGCGGGCTTTTCCGGAGCTTTTACCGCCTTGCTCTCCGTATCCTGTTCCTCGTCATCGCTGACCCGGGGGCGGGGAGGCAGCACATTGGTGTGCCGGTGTCCGGTGACTGCGGGGATTACCTTTTCCTCTTCAGGCTCGGTTTCCGCAAAGGAGCGTTCCATTTCCCCAAAATCAATGGAAGGCCCGGCGCCTTCGGATAAATCGTCAGCTGTATCCTCAGGAACAGCCGGCTCCGGATCCTTTTCCCGCGCCTTATCAGGATCGGCGGCTCCCAATCCGGGAATATACAAATCTTCCTCGGCCTCGCCGCCCAGATTGGGTCTGCCGTATTCCGGCACCGGAGAAAATCCGCTCATGGCAGAAGAAGCCTTTTCAGGAGCGGCGGGAGTCTCCGGCTCTGTCCTGAAAGCGGATTTCCCGGCTTTGGCAGGCTTTGCGGCAGGAGTGTCAGCATCTATCGCCGGTTCAGGAGCAGGCTCAGGCTTCCGGGCTGCGGCGGAGACATCCTCTGCGGCTAAGGCTGATTCCGCTTTTTCAGTAACTCTGACCACCACGCCGGCGTCAGCTGACGGATCTGCCGCCTTGCTTTCCGGAACCGGATCCGTCTCAGGGGACTTCAGCACCTTGATGCCGAAATCAGCGCTGTCAGCCTGCGCGTCATTAAGCTCATTGCTGTCATCTCTGTCGGCGTTTTCACCCCGGAGCCAATTGATAAATCTTTTGATGGTGGTGTGGGGCATCAGCACAGCCAGTATCACGCCTCCCACTGCCTCGCAGATCACAATGATGGAGAGGTCGGTAAACAGATAAAAGCCCATGATGAACAGGATAAGCATGACCATAACGGCGCCGTCATATCCCAGAAGCGGTTTGGCATTCTCGAAGGTCAGATGTCCCAGATGACCGCCCTTGCTGAAATTAAAAGAGGTTTCCAGTCCTTCCATGAAGGGAATGTTCGCCACGGCAGCCAGAGCGCACAGGGAGAGCAAAAGCAGTGTAAAGCCGATGATTCTTATGGCTATAACATCATAGCGGATTCTCAGCCAGGAGACGTTGCTCCAGAGGAAGGCGTAGCCGATATAGACGAGGAATATCAGGATCCCGTAGGCGCAGAACCCGAACAGAGCAAACAGCACATCAGAAATCTTAGCGCCTACCTTGCCTATGGAATTGGTAATTCTCTCGCTGCCCATGGGATCGTTGACCAGCTGACTGTCAGCGGGATTGTAGGTCACCAGGGAAATCGCAATAATCAGTACCACGCCAAGCCAGAGAATGAACATTATCTCCTTAAAGCGTCTCAGTCCCATATTGGGTTTATAGCTATCAGCCAACAAAGTTACACCAGCCTCTAAACACAAACAGAAAAACCCCGGAAAACGGGGGATTTTGCACCTTATTTTTCACGGCCCTAATTATAAAAGATCGACATTCAAAACACAAAAAAGGTTTTCAGGAAAACCGGGGGAATTGCCCTTCTCCGGAGCATTCTCTCACTGCCATGATGCAAGCGTAATCCGCCCGCGGATCAGCAGGCATCCTGAGCTTCCTGAAAAAGTCCCCCTTTGTATCAAAAATCAGCCGGCAGGCTTGGAAACGCCCTCCCCTCTCTTGACAGTGATGTCTGCGGTGCATTTAACCTCCTCCATTACCACATAGGTATGGGTGTCGTTAACGCAGGGGAGGCGCAGAATGGTATCGCTGAGCAGCTTGCGGTAGGCGGTCATGTCGGAAACCCGGGCCTTCAACAGATAATCAAAATTTCCCGACACCAGATGACACTCCTGGAGATCCGGCAGATTCTGCACCGCCTTGTTGAACTGTTCAAAAACATCCGGCTGGTTCTTGTTAAGGGTGATTTCCACAAACACCAAAAGGCCGGCTCCCAGCTTTGCGGGATTCAGAATCGCCTTGTATCCCGTGATGTAGCCCTCCCGCTCCAGCCGGCGCACTCTCTCCAGACAGGGGGTGGCGCTGAGACCGACTCTCTTGGAAAGATCCGCGTTTGAAATCCGGCCGTCCTTCTGAAGCTCGGAAAGGATATTCTTGTCAATCCTGTCCAGAATTCTCTGGGAACCGGTGACTTCTTCGTTTTTCATGTAAGCTCCCTCCTGACAGCAGCCTCCCCTGAAGCCGGGGGGAAATAATTCGGCTGTCTTCGCCAAGGATATTAATTCATGCCGGCCCGGGAAACAATTAACGCCGCGTTTTCAGGAATAAAACTTCCCCGCTATTCACAAGTTTGCGGAAGTTTGCCATGCTGCCATTTACATGCAAGGGGCTCCGGCCACCTGAAAAACTTCGCCCGGAGAAACATTTTGCAACAGTTTCTGAAAAATTGATAAATTTCAGACGCCGGGAACGGTTACAATAACACCATCTGGAAGGCCTGGCTTCCCCCGGAAACCCCGCCGTTCCGCAAACAAACAATTCCGCAAACCAAAACAAAGGAGCTCATCATGAAAAAAGCAGCCCTAGCAGTTATTGCCGTAATTGCCGCCTCCGCTGCCGGTCTGGCCCTGGCGCATCCCGGTTTCCCCGGACACAAGGGCCCCTTCGGCCCCGGCTTCATCTGCGCCGCGGACTATCACGGGGCATTCCGCCATGCCGATGCCGATCATTCCAAGGCCCTGTCTCAAGACGAACTTAACGAGGCCGTGAAGCAGCTTAATGCCGACATCGCCAAGCAGAAGAGTCTCCTCAAGGACTTCCAGACCGCAGATACTGACAAGAACGGCTTCATCACTCTGGACGAACTGGCTCAGGTGCTGCCTCCTCCGCCGCCTCCGCTTCCTCCCAAAGCAGATCGCCGCGGAAAGCATGAAAGGCCGGACGGACATAAAGGCCCCCGTCATGGCAAGCCCGGAGAGCATCGCGGCCCCAGACACGGACATCATCCCGGCCCCGGACATCACCGCGGCTTCAGACCCGGCATGGGCATGCCTCCCGGAAATCCGGTGATGGATGTGCTGTTCCACTATGACGAAGACAGGAATATGAAGCTCAGTCAGAAGGAATATGAAAGCTTCCAGGCCGATGCCGGAAAATGCACTGATCTGCATGCCAAGGTGATAGCCGCCCTGCCCAAGTCGGATCTCAACGGCGACGGCGTGGTTACCTTCATGGAATACAATGCGGTGATCTCCACGGAGATGCTGAAAAACGCCCCGAAGTGGGAACCTCGCAAAGGAAAACCGGCTCCGGACGCCCAACCTGACAGCGACGAGGACGAAGAAGAAGAGTTTTCTGAAGAAGATTAAGACCGCAGTCTGAAAGACTGACCGTTACAGAGACTCCGGAGTTTACCGCTCCGGAGTTTTTTGTGCCTCTCGGGGCCGCAGGATCCGGAGATCTTGTCCCTTGTTCCCGCTTTTGTCCCCCGTAAGCTTACTCCCGATCCCGCGGCCGGATAAGAGGATCTTCATTCAGAATCTCTATGGCCCGATCCGCCTGCTCCCGGGTAAGGCCGTCAATATAATCATAGCCGCTGAAGTTCGCCTCCCCGGCCCGGGGATTCGGCGTAATGGTGGTAATCACATTCCGGCGGAGCCAGCCCCATCTCCAGAACTCATCATCCTCCAAAATCACGTAGGAAAACGCAAATGGGCAGCGGGAGAGGCAGGCGCGGATCTCGCAGGGACGGGCATCTTCGCCGCCGTTTATGGGAGTTCGGGGGGTTACCCCGCTCACGGAGAGACCGTATGACTCAAAAACATTAATGAGTTCAATGCAGTCCCCGTAAAGCTCCTTTCTTCCGTCGGCGCCGGCCCCGGCCCGGAAATAACGGTCAAACCCCCATTTCCAGGAGCTGGAAAGCACAATGTCCGCCCCGGTTCGGGAAACTATCTGACTTAGTCTGGCCACCATTTCAGGATCCACGGCGGGCCCTCTTTCCGGGACTGTGCCATCGTCATTCAGCACGCCGTCAATATCAAGAAAGATGATTTTCCAGAAGGGAGCGTAAATCCGATGGCGGTAATCATCCTCATCAAAAATGGTATCCCAGTCATAAAAGTATGAAGGCTTGTAGAAAAGGCGCCGGTTAAGACTGCAATGAAGCCGCTTCATCATGTTTTTCTGCTGGTCGGTGAGATCTTCTCCCGGAAGGGGCATGAGCTCGGTGATAATGTTCCGATCCCCGAACTCCGCCATAAGGTTGGCGCTGCTGATAACCGCAAAGGAAGGTTTTTCAGAAAACCGCGCCAGGTAACCGCTGACCTTGGCCTTAAGATCCTGGCGATCCTCATAGTAAATGGCAGTCTCAATGCCTGAGACGCAGGTTTGCAAAAGAGCATTGGCCCCGGCCGTCATCTCCGGAGTTATCCTGCCGGAAAACAGAAATACCGGAACGGGACGAAGATCGGAGCCCTTTTCATCGGCGTTTCTCCATTTGTGAGCCCGGACATCCCAGATTATCCGCATAAGTCCCAGAAAGGAACAGGCAAAGGCGGCTTCCTGAGGGCCCATGGTCTTAATGATTTCATTTGCAGCAGCGGTAACCTTCTCGCAGTCTCTCCTGTGTACCGATACCCGGGCAGCCGCATCCTCAAGTCTGCTCTTAATCTCCCCATCCGGAAGAGTCAGCAGCGAGGAAAGATCCGGCATCAGAGAACCGGCATCAATAAACACAGTCTTGTTCGGAGTAAAGTCGAATGCCTCGTCGTTATTTTTTCGTTTCATTGTTTATCTCCAGTTCTTAAACACTATGTATAGTTTAGATTCTGATTATTTAGTTGTCAACACAATCAATTGAAACGCACTGAAAAAATACCAGAAAGGAGAACGGGGAAACGAAAATGAGATAACAGGAATGCTGAAACTGAGATCATGCCAGAGCATCAGACTTAGCGCATGGCGGAGGAGATGTCTTCAGCGGAAGAGAGCCTTTAGCGGCAAAAGAACTCCCTCCGCAGGGAAGAAAGTCATAATTAACCGAATGCCCGGGAGTTCCATCTGTTCATTTTTGATTGCGGTTCTGTACCAGTGAACTGCTGTCTGCTTAAACACTGCCGCTGTTTTTCGTATGGCGCATGTCCGGAGATTTCCCGGGAACGTCACAGTTGCGGGAGATATTTTGCGTAACGCCCCTTGTTGACCAGGATTAAATCCCCGCTCGCCACAAGCTTCCGGAGCAGGGTATAGGCCTCTGCTTCGGCTACCCCAAGAAGCTTAACCGTATCAGCGCGGGTAACCTGGCCATGGCTTTTGGCGAAACTGATAACCAAGTCTGACATCTCAGCAGTGTTGGCCTTTTGGGAGACAACCTCGGCAGGCGTTTTCTGGTATAGTTCAGGAGAAAGATGGTATCTGTTGTATTTTCCGGTTCGGTACGGTTCGGCAATGCCTGCCGAGACAGCATTATCAATGATTGTTCTTACCACGGCTTCGGTCAGATGAAGCTCTTGCGACATCTGCTGAATATTGCAGTCTGGCTTGTTCTTCAGCATGTTTAAAACCATAAGCGATCTAATGCCCAAAGGCCGTCCCAGTCGTTTTTGCTCGTTTGCTATTATTTTTGCAAACGGAACATCGGGGCTGCACCGCGGAATGAACAATGAAACAAGCTGCTCATTTGATCCTGAATAGTCCGGCAGCGCTTTTCCATAGATCAGAGATCCCTCAAAAATTCGGTCTATGCCGCGCCCGGTTTTTTCCGCAAGACCAATGCGTTTCAAAGCATCCGCAAGAAGCATGTTTCTGCCGCAGGGTTCGGCTGTCAGCAGCGTTTCCACGGTTACTCCGTCAATAAAACCGCCGGGACTGGCAATGGTAATGCCTTCATCATCTACGGCGATCCTGATGCGGCCCATTTTTGAATAGTCTCGATGGGAAAAGGCATTAACAATGGCTTCGCGAAGAGCCCTTTTACTGAACACCGGGGCAGGCATGCGAAACATTCCTATTTCGATTTCCTGTTCCGAATTCTGCGCATCGGTGTAATCCAGTATTTTTTCAATAGCAGCCAGTATCGGAAGACAAAATTCATCATTTACGCGTACCGAGGTTCCGTCTAGCACCTGAAATGCAATTTTATGTGTTGGAACGTATTTTTGAATGCCTTCAATTTTTCCGGCAATTAAGAGGCCTGTCACGGTTGGATATCTGATGCCGTTCTGATTTCTGATGAAACCGAGAGCAAGCATAAGCTCTTCGTTACTGAGTTTCAGCAGCGATGATTCACCGTCATATAAAGCCACTATTTTGCGGAGACGTTCTATTTCCAAAGGGTCAAGATCATCTTCGCTTGCTTCCATCACCATCATGGCAGACATGTCCAGCAGGCGAATATCGGAAAGACGGGTGGCAATCTCAGTCGGATACATGGGGATGTTTTCCGGAGAGCCATCGCTTTTTAATCTTCGGCGCATTATTTTTCCCGAAACTGTAGCCCTTATTCCACCGTAAGATTTGGGAACGGATATTCTGATAACAGGTTTCTCCGCCATAATCATTTCCGTGCGAACAAGAACCGGAGGAATTGTATTATTGGCAATATAAGCACTTAGTCCCACGGTGTTTTGGTGATCTTTATGAACTCCGGTAATTTCTCCGCTGTCTTCAACCCCAAGATACAAATCACCTCCCTCAGTGTTTGCAAACGCAATCACATCTTCGAAAATGCGGGAGTCATCATATTTTTTGAGATCGCTTTTAAATTCTACGGTAAGACTCTCCTTTAGGGGAATAATGCGTTCCATACAAGACACCTCATACAGTTGTATCAACGTGACGATCTGCATTCTAACACAAAATCCTGCGTTAAAATTAATTTTAATGCATTTTAATGCGTTAGAATGCGTTAGAATGCGTTAGGACAATACGGTTTTCTGCACGAATATTGTGATCAGAACACATATGTCTACCCCTTGATTTCTGTTGTCTGCTGACTGATCTATATAGATTGATTGATGTTTTCTTACGATCTCTCATAAAGGCAGGAACGGTGTTTCAAAACAGTCTGAACAAATGCGGAGTCATTGAGATCGCTACTGCATTCTACTGCGAGACCTTTGCTAACAAAGATAAGGCATTTCATACAAGACATCTCGAATAGTTGTGCCAACGTCACAATTCGCATTTTAACACAAATGTTTGCGTTAGAATCAAATTTAATGCATTTTAATGCGTTAGAATGCGTTAAAACGTGTTCTAATTGCAATGAAAGCACCTGGTCCCGCAATGTTTTGGTAATCTTTGGTAATCTTTACGAACTCCGGTAATTTCTCCGCTTTCTTCAACACCGAAATACAACTCACCTCCTGCAGTGTTTGCAAATGCAATATCATCTTCGATAATGAGGTAGTCATCGTAATTTTTTCGAGCGTTCTTAACTCTGCGGTGAGACTTTCCTTCATAGGCATAAGGCGTCCCCTCCAAGTTTCTCTCGAATAATGCCCTCTAATAGATGTGTCATCGCAACAGAACCAACGAGATATCCTAACGCAATAATCTGCGTTAAAAATAATTTCTAACGCTGTTAATGCATTGGAATGCGTTAGAATGCGTTAAAACGTGTTAATGTGCAAAATGACTTCTTTTCGGGCGGTAAGATCGGGCTCGTTTTAACTGCAAACCAGTTTGGGGGCTCTTTCGGTTCCCGCTCTTTTACCTTAGCCATTCTGCTCGCTTCCGGTTTTCCGGAAAACGTAATCAAGCGCCGCCGAAACCGTGTCCCGGACAGCCGCTTCTTCATTTTCATCAAGGTATTGCCTGATGACGTTCCGTATTTCATCGGTAACAGCAACTTTCATTGACAGGAGAAGCTGTTCTGCCATACCGGCAAGCAATAATTTCTGGTCTGGTTCTTCATACATGGAATCATCGCAGTTTTCATTGATTATCGCGCTTTCCTGCTTCATGGCTTTTTCGAAGGCCTTATCGAAGGCGGCATAATCCAAAGACATATCGGCAATCTTTGCCATGCATCCGCTGTCGCCGGATCGCAGGATTTCTGTCATGGGCTTTACAGCTCCAAAGCAGTCATCATGCACGTCCTGTATAGTATCCCGGTACATGAGAACCGGCCTGCCCTGTTCAGTCAGTTCTGATGCTACAGCCAGCGTTCGCATCTGGGTCAGAATGAAGAGCTTTACCAGAATGTCAGGAATTCCCTGAGAAAGGTCATACAGCGTCTCTTCAATTTCCTCAGGTATCACAGGTACCTCAAACGGCAGGACGTTATACTTCCATAATTCCCCGACAAATTCATTCCAATCCCTGTCGCGATAACGCATTCTGTCCCACTGCAGGCACCCCATGGTTCCGAATCCGCTCATTTCCTGCTGGCATATTTCCAAAATCTTTGGGGTTCCCGCAAATATTATCGGAGCATTGACGGTGTTTGAAAATTCAGCGATAAAGTTAAACAGCTCTGTCTTATCTGTCTTAGGACTTTGAGATCCCAGTAAATTCTGCGCTTCGTCCAGGATGATAATTCCCACGCAATGAGCATTGCACAGAGATTCAAGACGAGACCGCAAACTCTCCAGCTTAGTGTTTTTTCTGATTCCGTCTGCATAGCTGTTTCCGGTTACCCTGCTGAGTTCGCTGAGAATACTCATGCACAGGGTTTTTACCGTAGAGCCGGACGGCACGTCTGCTTTAAGATACACCACCTGATCAAAGACAGCCCCCATATCAGGAGAATTGTGATGTATAACCTGAGGGTACATGGCATTCATCACCTGTTCAAGAGCGCGGGTTTTGCCAATCCCCTTTGCTCCGATCAGCGATAACATCAGGGGAGAGTAGCTTATGCTGCTGCCAAAATCTTCGTCAAGGTTCCCTTGCTGCCTTTCATGATAAGCCCGCTGCAGTATGCTGACATATTGTCCGTTTACCGGCTGACGGTTTTCATATCCCTGCAAAATAAGAGCTGTTATCAGCGATGCCAGTTCATAGTGCCGAACCAGAGGAATAAACAGATTTGAAGACAGCTGGAAAAGCCATTCCGAGCGCTGGCGGATTCCCGCCTCAGGATGCGGCCTCTCAGGAGATGCGGACAGCATCTTCAGAATATCGATGCCTCCGTATTCAAGGTAACAGGGCAGAGCTTCAATCAGGGGATTGTCCTGGTAAAATTCAATTGGATGCGGTGTGTATTCAGCTTCAGTTTTATGAATGCTCTGAGCCATAACTATTGTTCTCCCCTATTGCTCTTTCGCGTTTAACGCAATGCCAGATCAATGTTACCACCGCGGAAGCCCGTATCTGCTCCCGGATTCCTGTTTTCTGCTGACTGATCATGATTTGGCGGGGCTCATGATCTTTTGGTTCCAAAAAACGGAACTCCGTTTCAAAAGAACCTGAAGCAAAATGGCATGGCAGAAAAAAGAGAAGCCCGCCAATGCGGGCTTTATCAGAAAATGCCGGAATAACGGCAGCTAAAAATGCAGATGACTGAACAGCTGCGAGTCCAGCTTGCAATCGGTTTTGTTCTTCTGATTGAAATAGTCGTACATCAGAGACACCAAGACATAGTAGGCTGACAGCGCATGCAGCACATTTTTAAGATTCGCAAGTTCGTAATTTAGCATATTGCCGTTAGTGTCCTTTACCTCCGCGGTACTGTAATGCTTCACCTTGTTATGATCAGCCCACCAGTCCCCTGTGCTCTTATCTGAAAATTTTGTAAACGGAGTTATAGGAATATCATCTCCATCCAGAGTGAATTTCACAGCATAATTCTTCCCATGTCACATGGGTACAGGACGCATACAGAGGCACGAGTAAGCATTTACTAACAACGATAACCTAGTCCTAACAAAAGAATATAGAAAACACTAGACTTTACAAAGTTGTTCTTGTACAATTGCTGCAAATAATATGCACGCTGCATATATGGCAATGAGTTAGTGTATATAGGACGCGTATGAAAGGTTTGTCGCCTGAAGAGAAAGCCCGAATCCTGGGGCTTGCCGGTAATCCCAAAAATGGTTCGATTGAGGAGCTTCTGTCAATCCCCAATGGTTACAGAATTGTTACTAGAATTTATTCCTATAACCCAGCAAAGAAAAGAAGCAAGAATACCAAGAGAAGCCTTGGAGTTGTAATAGGAGATAAGTTCTATACCAGCGATGAATATCGCAAAATGTTTACAAAACGCGGTTTGCGTCGTACGCACATACCAGATACTGCTGCTCCTGAGGTTCTCAATGACAGCAAGAATGCAGAAACTGCTGCCGGCAGTGTTCCAGTAGAGAATGCAGCGAGTTCGGCAGGATCTTCAGATGATCCAACAGGTTTCGGCGCGTTCTATCAGCGGATGATTGGCGCTGTGCCGATACTGTACGGCACAGCCGTAAATTGCGGCATTGTTGATGATCTGAATGAGGCATACGGCGACCCTGTTTTTACAAAGGAGATTCTAAGCATTGCCATTCACTGGATTATGGACAGGGACAATGTGGCCAAACGATTTCCAAGGTTCTCAAAAATGTACGCATTGCCTTTTTCGGGACAAATTACGGATGAGCAAATGGCAAAGCTTTATTCCTGTCTTGGTTTTGACAAGGTCAGTCTGTCAAAATTGTTTTCTCTGCGCTGTAAAAGAGTCAAATCGGAAACCCGTATCAATTATGACTCCACCAGTATTCCCACAACAGCCAGCGATATATACTACAGACACTTGTCCAAGTCAAAAGAAGGCGTTATAGAGCCTATGATGCATCTTTCGGTTCTGGTTGAACAGGATACCGGAATGCCTGTCATGTACCGTCTTTTCAACGGAAACAATCCTGATTGCATCACAGTTAATGATCTCATTTTCAGAATTGAAGAGCTGTTCGGGGATGTGAAGGACAAGAATATCCTTTTCGTGTTTGATCGCGGTTATGAGTCGAAGGATAATCTTCTGTCGTGCTCAATGAACGGGAAATCATGCCTTATGGCTGCAAAGAACGTTGGGCTTAAGTTTATCAGGGATGTACGGAACAAATTCGATGATTTCTGGGATCTTTCCTCCGTCATTCCAGGAACCGCAGTTCACGGGCATTCCGCCGAAGTAAAACTTAAACACCGGGGACAGGAGTTTTCTGTATGGGTTCACGTATTCCGCAGCGAAGAAAAGAACACTATCGAGACTAAAGCCTTTCTTAACCAGCTTAATAAGTTTGAACAAAACTGGAAGAGTTCTTCAAGGAAGGAAAGAGCGGAGATGGTAAAGGATCCTCTCAGCCGGTTCTATAACTTCAGGGAACTGGACGGACTGAAGGATAAGATTGTGCGAAATGGCGATGCGGTTAACGAATACACAAGGGATTTCGGATTCTTTGCAAATGTCTCGCTGTCTGAGATGACATCCGAGCAGGCTTACAAAATCTATCGGGGGCGTGATAATATCGAAAAATACTTTGAGTCAGGAAAGATGGGAATCAAACTTGACACGGTAAGAGCTCATCGTCAGGACACCATGGAAGGAAGGTTTGTGGTGGCTTTTGTGGCTCTCAGTATCATTGCCGAATTGAAGTTTCAGCTCGGAAAAGCAAGAGTCTTCAAGGACAAGAGAAAGAAAAAAATCACTCCTCATGAATACAGCGTCGCGGATGTGATCGACATGACTGCAGGGATTACTATCAATCATGCGGTCAGAACCGGTAAAAGCTGGATTTCAGGAAAACTAAACGATATAGTGAGGCTTTCCGTTGCTTGTGGATTTTCTGAGACTCTATACGATGGAGTACCTGATTATATTGAGTCGATCTCGGACATTAGATAGGCGTACCGTAGCCATGTGAGTTTGGAAATTCTTAATATTATTGCAGAATTCTTTCTCAATCTTCGAATATCTTGAAGTAATGCTAGGGCGTTTTTCCGGCTTTTCAACATGATTATCACAGTCAAGCATAACGCACAGTTCCTCAGCCAGAGAATCAATGCTGCTGCAGATGCTTAAATAAAGCTGCCGGTATTTCACGGAAAATGTTTTGAAATTCTTCCGATCAATTGTTACATAGCAATTAGTATCCAGAAGCTCCCGCTCGTACAGCTTAAATTCGCTGACACAACATTTCACAAAAGTAGTAAAATCCATAATTATCCTCATTAAAATGATCAGCAATCAAAAATAAAAGAAAAAAAATACTAGCAAACCAAAACCGACTCCCGAAAGCTGCTAATTGACCGCAGCGGAATTACCGGAAAATCCGTGAGCCCTTGCCGGCTTCTGCTTCGCCTGGAGAGTCTGCATTCTCCGCTGCCGCTGCTCCGCCCGCTTTTGCCGCTCACGCGCCTTCCGCTCTTGCTCTTCAAGGCAAGCCACTCCCTGGGCGCAGCTCCGGAAAAGAAGGCATTAGTCATCCTAAGCAGTTTTATCATATCAGCACGGGTAATCTATCCATGAGTGCAGTGCAAAAAGTCCGCAGAATCCATTTGAAGCTAAAATCGAGCCTCATCTCCCCACCCAAAATCCAAAAAGAAGTCACTTTTTGAGGTTTTAGGATAAAGAGTATAATTATTTTTAATA
>JAEEGF010148956.1_pt1 | contig 13599 bp, 5 predicted proteins | sample 9134171 | NCBI WGS metagenome assembly JAEEGF01 (sample SAMN16246542, study PRJNA631951) | gut metagenome | biome: gut microbiome; feature: rumen; material: AP-attached | host: Bos | place: Iran: Karaj | collected 2018-10
TGGCGATTACTACAGTGATATGTTCCGTTGGCACAACCAGCGCCGTTCTGAGGGTAACACTGAGGGTATCTGGGTATTCCAGATGGAGTATAACCGCGATGTGACAGGCGGTACCATCGACAACCCACAGCAGCGTCGTAACTGGGTGGCAGCCTTCCACAAGATCGACGGTATGCAGAATGCCGACTCTCTCGGAGGTCGTGGTAATGGCCGTCTGCGTCTGAGCAACTATGTCAAGTATGGTATCTATGAGAAGGGTGATATCCGTAACTCTAACCATAACATCCGCCGTCAGTTGTGGTACAACAAGCCCAATTGGAGCAGTACCATTTGGGTAAAGGATGGCTTCAAGGTTGACGAGGGTACGGCAGGTGCCCAGCAGATCAGCGTGAAGACTGGCGATAGGGCTTACTGGACCGTAAAGGATACCCTGAACGTGATGTATCCTCACACTACTAAGTGGGGCGGCTATGACCCGACAGACGACTTTGGCTATGCTCTCGTCAAGGACTGGCCCGTTATGCGTCTGGCTGATGCCTATCTGCTCCGTGCAGAGGCCCGCATCCAGCAGGGTAACACCGCTGGTGCCGCAGAGGATATCAACGTGCTGCGCGACCGTGCCTTCAAGGAGTACCGTGCTGAGAGCGGCAACGCTGAGGCTGGCAAGGTAACTGCCGCTCAGATGACTTTGGACTTTTTGCTCGACGAGCGCATCCGTGAGCTCGTAGGTGAAGAGAACCGTCGCTACACCCTCTGCCGTACAGGCAAACTGGCTGAGCGCGTGAAGATGATCATGGATAAGTGGGCAGAGACCACAGAGAGCAAGGCTATCACAGGCTTCGATGCCGCCAAGCACGTGCTGCTGCCTATACCTCTGTCAGAGATTCAGCTCAACAAGGATGCTGATCTCGAGCAGAACCCTGGTTATTAGGATATTTCTTGCGTTCATACATAATTAGGTTATTAGTTAGTATTTCTAAGGTGGAGGGGGCAGTCTATGCGACGTAGGCTGCCCCTTTTCAAAAAACAAACGATTATGAGGAAACTACTTATAGCAATTGCACTATTGTCTACGCTGGCACTTCAGGCTAAAAAGTGGACTGCCGACGATGTAAGGGATGTGATCAGGAAGGTGAACACTTATTGGCAGACGAATAATCCTGCAGAAGTTCGATCATTCTGGGATAACGCCGCCTACCATACCGGCAATATGGAAACCTATAAGCTCCTGAAGGACGAGAAGATGCTCGACTACAGCATCCGCTGGGCAGAGCATAATCAGTGGAAGGGCGCTACAGAAGCAGACCCCGCCAAGTGGAAGTACAGAAACTACGGCGAAGGGCAGGAATACGTTCTCTTCGGCGACTGGCAGATCTGTTTCCAGACGTATATTGACCTCTACAATCTCTCAAAAGACGAGAAAAAGATAGCGCGCGCCAAGGAGGTGATGGGCTATGAGGCCGACTCTGAGGTACATGACTACTGGTGGTGGGCTGATGCCCTGTATATGGTCATGCCTGTCATGACGAAGATGTACAAAGTGACGGGTGATGAAAAATACCTGCGGAAACTTTATGAGAACATCCTCTACTGCGACTCTATCATGCTCGACTATGAGACTGGGCTCTACTTCCGTGATGGTAAGTACATCTATCCGAAGCATAAGACCGCTAACGGAAAGAAAGATTTCTGGGCTCGCGGCGACGGGTGGGTACTGGCAGGACTGGCCAAAGTGCTGCAGGACATGCCTGAGACCTACGTTCGTCAGCCATTCTTTGTCGAGAAGTACGTGAATCTGGCTCGTGCCGTAAAGAAGATCCAACAGCCACAAGGCCACTGGACACGTTCGATGATGGATCCCCGCCAGGCTCCTGGCTACGAAACATCAGGAACAGCTTTCTTCTGCTATGGCTTGCTATGGGGCGTCAATAACGGTTACCTCTCTAAGAAAGAGTTTGCTACTGCCATCGAGAAGGCTTGGAATTATCTGACCATCATCGCCCTACAGAAAGACGGGAAAGTGGGATACGTACAGCCTATCGGCGAGCGTGCCATCCCTGGACAGACTGTCGATGCCAACTCTCAGGCTAACTTCGGTGTTGGCGCTTTCCTGTTAGCAGCCTGTGAATACTGTAGATATATCAGCCGATGAAATTAGGACTTATCATCTCTGTGTCTGTGTGTCTCTGTGTTCAGACCATCTCCGCACAGTTACTACCCAAGGCAGACAATTCTTTCTGGCGCGACTCCATTCCTGTGGAGATGCGCCAGAGCTATATCGAATACGGAGAGCAATGCCTCGGCAAGCCGTGGACTGCTCTCCCCTATTCCGTCTTCTCACAGTTCAGGACCAATGGTAACCGTGTGAACTATGAGGGTTTGAACTTCGAGAAGCGCCGACAGCTGGCTGCACTCGTCATAGCAGAAATCATGGAAGGCGAAGGCCGGTTTATGACAGATATTATCGATGGAATGGGCAGTTTCTGTGAAGAGACGTGGTGGGGCATCCCTGCCCACTATGGGCCAAGCACGCCATTGACTGAAGACCAGACGGTGGACCTATTCAATGCGGAGACAGCAAATCTGATTGCCTGGACACGTTATATGCTCCAGCCAGAATTCGACAAGTTCTCACCCCATCTTTGCCAGCGTATCGACCAGGAGATAGAGCGCCGCATCCTCCAGCCTGCAGTTGAAAAGGACTACTGGTGGAAGAAGGCCGGCATGAACTGGAATCCCTGGATATGCTCCAACTGGCTGGCCTGTGTCCTCATCTGTGAAAAAGACGAAACACGTAAGGCTGAAGCCATCCGGCAGATCAAGAAGTCTACACAGATTTTCATCGACTCCTATCCTGAAGATGGCGGATGCGACGAAGGGGCTGGCTACTGGGACCGTGCAGCTGCATCGATGTTTGAGGTGCTGAGACTGTTTAGTATTTACGGTTTACAGTTTACAGATGATTACAACGATAAAATCGAGCGAATGGCCTCCTATGCCTACAAGACCTATATCGGCCATGACTACTGTATCAGTTTTGCTGATGCCCACGAGAACAAAGCCATCCAGCAGGTCAACATCGTTTATCCCTTCGGCCTCTTCCTCGGCGACAAGACGATGTGTGAGTTCGGTGCCTACTTGGGACGGCAGAAGCACATCTTGGAGAATCCCGCAGCCCTATACGACAAAAGTGGCAATTTCCCGACCCTTAGCCGTGAGCTCTTCTTCTTATACCATATCCGCGAGTTCATCGCCGAAGAACCGCGTGAACCTTTATTAAAGGATGTATGGCTCGACAATCTGCAAATCATGACAGCCCGTCGCAACAATCTCTATGTGGCCATGAAGGGTGGCCATAATAACGAGAGCCATAATCATAACGATGTAGGCTCTTTCATCGTCTATGCTGACAATGAGCCCCTGCTCATTGACCCAGGTGTCGGAGAATACACCTCCAAGACCTTCAGCGACGAGCGCTACACCATCTGGACCATGCAGTCGAGCTATCATAACCTACCACAAATCAACGGCACCGACCAGAAAGACGGCAGGGAATATGCCGCAAAGGTCGTGAATCATCAAGATGGCAGTCTGACTCTCGACATTGCAGGAGCCTATCCTCCTGAAGCTGATATAAAATCGTGGAAACGGACTGTCAATGCGATGGAATCGGGTATTTCTGTTACTGAGAATTATGTCTTAAAAGCCTATCACCAGCCGGCAAGACTGATGTTTATGACTATCATAAAACCCGAAGTCCAAAATGGTTCTATTGTACTGGGGCGTCATCGTCTGAACTACAATCCCACACAACTGGAAGCCACCGTAGAAGATATCAGCAATCAGCTGGACCCGCTTCTCCAACGAATGTGGGGGAAGCAGATGTATCGCATTATTCTCTCGGTGAAATCGAAGAAAAATAAAGAAACCATTAAATATAGCATTCAATGAAAAGAACATTCCTTATCATTGCAGCCCTTGCGCTGCTTTTGCCTCTACAGGCTGCTAAGAAAGCTAAACAGCCACAGCAGACAGACCGCGAATACTGGTGCTCGCTGGCCTATAAGATGGCACAGCCCGTGCTCGAAAATATGGCCAAAGGTGAACTGCAGAAGAATATGAAGACAGAGTTCTCTCCATCATTCGACAATCGTGACCGTCGCGTGGTCTATATGGAGACCTTCGGACGTCTGATGGCAGGTATCGCCCCTTGGCTGACACTACCCGATGACGATACTGCAGAGGGACAGCAGCGCCGTCAGCTCCGTGAGTGGGCTCTCGCTGCCTACAAGAATGCCGTTGGCCCTGATTCGCCCGACTATCTCCTGTGGCGAAAAGAGGGGCAAACGCTTGTAGATGCCGCCTATCTCGCCGAGAGCTTCATCCGTGGCTACGATGCACTGTGGCAGCCGCTCGATGAACAGACCAAACAGCGCTATATCGATGAATTCATCCGTTTGCGCAGAGTAGATCCACCTTATACCAACTGGTTGTTGTTCTCTTCGACCATTGAGAGTTTCCTTGCAAAGATTGGTGCCCAGCAGGATAACTTCCGCATCAACATGGCTATCCGTAAGGTAGAAGAATGGTATGTTGGCGATGGGTGGTATGCCGACGGTCAAGGCACATTCGCTTTTGACTACTATACCAGCTACGTCTTTCATGGCATGTATCTCGAGACTCTTCAGAACATGATCGACGCAGGCATCGGTGGCTGGGGTATCAACTATAAGATGTTCCGCGAACGTGCCTTAAAGCGTGCTCAGAAATTTTCCATCATCCTCGAGCGTTTCATTTCGCCTGAAGGCACTTTCCCCGTTATTGGTCGCTCCACACCTTATCGTATGGCAGCTATGCAACCACTTGCCCTCATGGCTTGGTATCAGACACTACCTGAAGACCTGAGCAACGGTCAGGTTCGGGCTGCTTTGACGAAAGTGCTCCACCGTATGTTCGACATCCAGAATAACTACAACGATGCAGGCTACCTCACTATCGGTTTCTGTGGTTCACAGCCAGAAACAGCTGATTGGTATACCAACAATGGTTCACTCTACATGGCTTCCTTAGCTTTCATGCCTCTTGGATTACCTGCTACTCATCCTTTCTGGACCGATGCTTCGCAGCCTTGGACACAAGTCAAGGCCTGGGGAGGACAACCCTTCCCCAAGGATCATCGCTGGAGCGACTATATACCACCCCGCGATAAGAAATAAGCGAATATATCAGTAAACAAAAAAGCACTGGCCGCCCAAAAACGACCAGTGTTTTTTAAAGAGAGAAAAGAATCTTTTTACCTAACTAACCTTATTAATTTCTATATGCGGGATTCTGATATGCTGCTTTCTCTTCAGCTGTCATCTCCAAAGCATCAATCTGTCCCTGAGGAATCGGACGCAGATAGTGATCAGCGGGGATATTACGGGTAAAGGTTTCCAGTGTGGCATCAATTTGTTCCTTACCAGCAATCTTGTAGGTCTTTGCACGTTCACCCCATGTCTGGGTACGAACGAGGTCGAACCAACGATATCCCTCACCCCAGAACTCACGGCTACGCTCATCGAGGATGTAGTCAATCGTGATTGTTGCTGGAGTAGCAGCAAGCATGGCAGCAGTATTATCAACAGATACAGCCTTCTTGTCGTTCATCACGTAGGTCTGCTTTCCGGCACGGGCACGGAGTACATTCACCCACTCACGAGCCTGAGCATTATTACCGAGCTTCACAGCGGCCTCAGCACCGAGGAGATAGAACTCAGAGAACTTTGCAATGTTCCAAGGACGGGGGTTACCGCCGTTCACCTTAGAACCCAAACCACCGTTATTATCCGTACGATAGATACCAAGTTTCCAGTTGTTAGGATACTTCTTACGGCTGATATGATTGACGCCGATAACAAAGTCTGAACGTCCCTCCATCTCACCGAGATTAAAGTTTCCACCGTTTGCTTCTGTATATTTAATCTTTGCATCCTCGCTTTCAGGCAGCCAACTGAGGAACACCTCACCCTGATTAATCAGCAAACCATTAGCACCTACAACGCTTGGCTCTGTATTGCCACTCTTGTGCCAGTTGCTATAGAAACGCAGGGTAAAGGTTGCATCATAGCGAGAGTCGATAGCCTTAACTGCATCTTCCCAAACGCCACCTTCCATAAAGGCATTAGCCACAGGAGCCATACGTGTCCAAGGACGACCAAGCATCTGATCAGCCTCACGCTGAACAGGAGCGAAACCACCTCCAGAAGGAGTCTTGGCCTGCAACTGGGTGTAGTTCCAAGTCTCAAACCAGCAACCGAAGTTCTCAGGAGAAGCACCGTTACCCCAACCATAACCTGCACCACCGTTACCATACTTCTCATCCTCACTGTGGTCAGCGTAGAGCATGCACTCTGCGTTATGATCGTTGGTAGCAACATTCACATCGTAGAAAGTGGGCTGCAAAGCATAGGGGCCAGGATTGTCGATGGCAGCCTTAGCCATATCGTATGCCTTCTGATAGTAGCTCTGTGCCTGGCTGGCATCGCGATAGCACTCAGGATAGGTAGGAATGTTATTCGGATTCTCCAACCACCATGCATAAGTCAGGTAAGCCTTTGACAGATACAGACGAGCCAGGTTCTTGGTTGCAGTACCAGTTAGACGGGGATTCTCGGGCAGGTCATTAATAGCCTTCTCCAAATCGGGGAAGATACACTTGGTATAAACCTCAGGAACGGTGTTACGAACAGAAGTACGAATCGTAGAGGTATTGAACTTCAGTTCACCGGCACCTAAATCCAGGGGCACACCACCGAAAGTTTGTACCAACAGGAAATAGTCGAATGCACGGAAGAAATAAGCCTCAGCTAATAGAGAGGCATCCATACCGGCAGCCTCACCATTCTCAATTACACCACTGGCCGTATTGATATTGGCAAATGCATTATCCCACAACATACCAGCATCACAAACTGTCGATGTGATGGCACCCATGCCAGTCTCATCGAGCGATAGAAAATTCTGTCCATACCCCGACTCTGCATAGGTATATTCATCAGTACCTGTCTCACAGCTGTTCAGGTAGTAACCATTGCCATAGAAATAGCGCAGATGAGCATAGAGCGAAGTCAGACCGCCCTCAATACCCGACTTCGTATTGAAGAATGTCGGGTCGAACTGGCTACGAGGCTGCTCATCAAGAATGTCTGAGCAGGAAGTAAATGTTGTGAGACTGCAACATACTAAACCTGTAGCAAGAATGTATTTAATGCTTTTAGTAATCATAACTCTTAATTCTTAATTAATAATACTTTAGAATGTTACGTTGAGACCGAAGATAAAGTTGCGGGTGGCAGGTGTGTTATAACCTACGATTGGCATCCTATGACCTCCATAAGTTACAGCCATATTTCCACCATCGTTAGAGTAAGTATTGGTCTCAGGATCGAGTCCGCTCTCGTTATTAAACGGAGAGAAGAGCACGAACGGGTTCTGGACACTTGCATAGAGACGCAGACGGCTAATACCCACATTCTTTATGGCCTTCAGGTTCTCGAAGTTGTAACCGAGGGTAATGGTACGAATCTTCAGGTAACCAGCATTGAAATAACCCATTGTAGAACCATACTTGGCATTATCGGTATCACCTGCGCCAGCAGGTTTCGGATACTTAGCACCAGTATTTTCCTCTGTCCAGTAATCTACATCAAGCTGACCACGACGACCTGTCAGCATATTCAGGTAACCATTAGAAGAGTGGATAGCAGAAATCAGCTTACCACCAATCTGGAAGGCACCAATCACAGTCAGGTCGAAGCCCTTATAGCCAACAGTTGTATTGAAACCACCAACGAGGTCTGGCTCCATGCTCATGATCTGACGATCATCAGGACCGATTTTGCGTGTTGGCATTCCATTGGCATCGTAGTCACCATCATATTTCACCCTGATCATACCCAGATTACCACCTGGCTCAAGGATCTCAAAGTTAGTCTTACCGTCAGGACCAGTCACAATGTCACTCTGGTTCCACAAGCCGATTTTCTCATAATCGTAGATCACATCGATGGGATAGCCAACGAACCAACGGTTACCTTCATCACGTTCCTCACCTGAAGCCAGCTCAGTCAGTTTGTTGCGGTTCTGATAGAGGTTGATACCAGCCTCCCAGTTCCAACCGTTCTTGTTGTCAATGATGATGCCGTTCAAAGTGAACTCCCAACCCTTGTTCTGAGTCTTACCGATGTTACCAGTATATCTGTCTACACCAGAGGTCTTAGGCAGAGATACATTGAGCAAGATGTCATTGGTCTTCTGGATATAGTACTCGAACGATCCAGACAGACGGCCATTGAACAAAGAGAAGTCAAGGCCAAAGTTCCAAGTCTTTGAGAACTCCCAACCCAGTTCGGAGTTAGGCAAAGAATTTACAAAGTAACCTGACCTATAGTCAGAGCCGAAGTTATAATTGCGGATAGCCAGTCCACCGAGAGTAGAATACGGGTTGATAGCCTGGTTAGAGGTCTCACCATAACCTATACGGAGCTTCAGGTTGTCGAGCCATGTGAACTTCTCCATGAACTCCTCACGGGCAATGTTCCAACCAGCTGATACAGCGGGATAGGTATGCCACTTATGACCAGGAGCCAGACGAGAAGAAGCATCAGCACGAATGGCTGCAGAAAGCATATACTTATTATCAAAAGAATACATCACACGACCCATCCATGACATCAGACCACTCTTGCTATAGCTATAACCAGACAGGTTTGACTGACCTGTGGCTTTATCGAGTGCATAGTACTGGAAGAAATCAGCAGGAATCTCTTGTGCATAACCACCTGTTGACTCATATCTTGTTTCTTCAGCAGAGTACATAGCTACAACATTCAGGTTGTGCTTCTCTGCGAAAGTGCGATCGTAAGTCAGAATGTTCTCAACTGCATAGTTGTAAGTCTGGTTTTCACCAACACCACCACTGTTGATTGCGTTCTCATCTTTGTTAAGAACACCAGTTCCCGTAAAGTTACCATTCTTTGAGGTACGGATATTCAAACCTACGTTTACACGGTAGCTCAGTCCTTCAATCCAAGGACACTGAACTTCTGCGAACAGCGTGTTGTAAGTTCCAAGACCCTTGGTCTCATTGACCCATAGTTCTTCACCCAGAATCTCAGCATTCTCTCTGATAAGCACAGGTTTATCATCAGTCTGAAGGGCAATATAACGCTTAATTGTACCATCAGCATTGTAAGGACTTGACAACGGGCTCTGGCTGAGTACGCCACCAATATCACTTCTTCCCTTTGTTTTACTAAAGTTCGTATTGGTGCTCAGACCGAAACGGAAGTATTTACCTACCTTCTGATCGAAGTTACCGCGAACACTGATACGGTTGTAACCCTCAGTAGGAATTACAGACTCGTCGTGATAGTAACCGGCACCGAAGCTGTAGCTACCACCATTGGTTCCACCAGCTACGCTGACATCATGGTTATAGCCCACACCTGTCTTATAATACAAATCCTGCCAATCGGTATTAATATTGTCATCTTCATCTGCAGAATTCACATACTTTCCAGCATACTTACGGAACTTGCTGTATGTAGGTCCATCCATCATAGGATACTTATGGAACACCTTCTTGAAGCTTACATAACCATTATAGGTTACCTTTGCAGGAGTACCCTGAGCACCCTTTACAGTAGTGATGATGATCACACCGTTAGCACCACGAGAACCGTAGATGGCGGTTGCAGAGGCATCCTTCAGAATATCCATCGACTTGATGTCGGCGGGGTTGATATCCGAAAGCTGTCCCATGAAGGGGATACCATCGAGCACGATCAACGGGTCGTTGCTTGCACTCAGAGAGCGCTGACCACGGATACGGATCTGCATCTCGGCACCTGGCTTAGAAGAGGTCTGTGTCATCATCACACCAGCGACACGACCCTGCAAGGCCTGAGCAGCGTTGGTGGCTGCCACCTGATTCAGCTTCTCACCACCGATATTGGCTACAGAACCTGTCACAGCCTCACGGCGCTGGGTACCGTAACCGATAACCACCACCTCGTTAACTACGTGTCCATCTTCTTTAAGGTTCACGTGCACGTTAGTGCCTGCCTTTACTTCAACCGACTCATAGCCGACATAAGAGATGACGAGTGTTGCACCCGGCTTCACATTAAGAGAGAAGTTACCTTCGAAATCGGTAACAGTACCATTGTTGGTACCCTTCTCCATGACCGTGGCACCGATCAGCGGACCCTGAGAGTCTTCTACATGACCAGTTGCCTGCTGCGTTTGCTGTACGGAAGCTACTGATTCGGTAGCTGCCGAAACATGCTGTGCACTGATTACGCCGAGAAAGCATAATCCAATGTACAAGGCTGTCTTCTTTGCTTTAAAACTCATACGTTTGGTTTTGTTAGTTAATAATAAATTAAATTAATCAAAAAACTGCTGCAAAGATAGACATATTTTAGATACAAGGGTTTCTTCTATGTTTCGTTTCGTTTCATTTTTGTTTCAACCTATGTATTTTGCTCAATATATTCAGACGGAGATACTCCAAATTGCTTTCTGAACACCGTTGAGAAGTGTGCAAGATTGCTAAATCCGACAGTATATGCAACCTGCGTTACGTTAATCTTTTGCTCTTTTAACAGCCTCACGGCTTGCTCAAGTCGGATGTTTCTGATGAATTCACTGACAGGCAGTCCCGTCATCGCCTTCATTTTACGGTGCAACTGGGCCCGGCTGATGCCCACCTCAGTACAAAGTTGCTCCACGCTGAAGTCACTGTCAGACATGTGTTCGTTCAACACCTTCATGACTCGTTCCATCAACATCTCATCGTTGCCTTTTACGGCTGTCTCAGCCACCTTGTCTTTTTGTTGCTGGACACCAGAGTACTTACCCTTCAGGCGCAGGTTCTTACTGATGAGGTTATTGATCGTCACGTGCAACTCATCCATATCGAACGGTTTGGCAAGGAAGGCATCAGCACCCTTCTCAAGGCCTTCAAGGCGATTGGCCACATCCGACTTCGAGGTAAGCATCACCACAGGGATATGACTGATATTCATATTTGTCTTGATCATGCGCAACATGGTGAAGCCATCCATTTCAGGCATCATCACATCGCTCACCACCAAATCGAATTGCTTCTCCGGTTCTGATCCCAGAAGCAACCGCAGAGCCTCACGGGCATTTGTGACAGCGGTAATACGGTAATAGGCACCCAGCTCTTGGGTAATATATTCGCCGATTTCAACGTCATCATCCACCACCAGAACCCTATAGTTTGACATCGGCTTGGGCTTCGCTACCTTTTCGCGCTCATCCGTTACGAGTATCTCTTCCTTAGCCAAATGAGCCGTTCCTAAAGGCAGGCTGACGGTAAAGATACTGCCTTGCGAATCCTCACGGTTAGCCGCCTCGATGGTACCATGGTGCATTTCCACCATCATCTTACAGAGATTCAGTCCGATGCCTGTTCCCTCGATATGCAGGGAGCGCGTTGCACTCGACTGATAGAATCGGTCAAAAATCTTATGGACATCTCCTCTGATACCCATACCATTGTCGATAACCTGCAGAATAGCGTTCTGGTGGTCGCCTTCTTCTACGCGGACCTCTATGGCACCGCCATCATAAGTATACTTGAAGGCATTCGACAACAAATTGTCCACCACCTTATCAAGAGCATTACGATCCAACCAGACCTTCAGCTTATCCACAGTCGGCACATATTTGAACGTCATACCACGCTCCTTGGCAGTATACTCATAGGATTTCAGGATATTTCCCACATACTGCACCATATCGGTCTCCTGGCACTGCAGTTTCATCTGCTGCTTATCAATCTTACGGATGTCGAGTATCTGATTCACCAGATTCTGCACGCGCTGGGCATTGTGCTCAATGGTCTTCAGCTCTGTTTTCACTTCTGGTTCAAGGTCACGCTTCAACAGTTTGTGCAGCGGACTCATAATCAGTGTCAATGGCGAACGGATATCATGAGTGGCATTAATAAGGAATTTCATCTTCTCCTCGTCGAGTTCCTGTTTACGACGCCGGATATAGAACCAAAGAGTCAATCCAAGCACCGTCAGTATACCTATTATATATATAAGGTACGCCCACGAGGAACGATACCAAGGTGCCCGCACGATGATACGGTAGACTTTAGGCTTAGTATAGACGCCATTGTCAACAGCCCTTATCTCCAGCACATAGGAACCTGGCTGCAAGTGGGTAAAAGGAATACGGTTACGCCCTGCTGCTGTCTGTGTCCATTCCTTACTGCCATTCAGACGATATTCATAGATCACATTCTCAGTATTCGTAAAGTTCAGCAGCGAGAATTCCATAGTAATCGAATTGTCAAGATACGACAGCAGGATACGTTCACTCTCGCCCAATGGCTGTGAAATGACATGCACATCATCAGATAATGTGTTGCAATTCACGGAATTGCCTCCGATGAACAGTCCTGTCAGATGCACTTCGCCCTGATAAGGCTTACTCTGACGGAGGGTAGCAGGCTGGAACGAAGTAATACCGTCGCTCACACCGAAGTAGATGGTACCGTCAGGTTTCTGCATGGCTATACCCCAGACGTATTCACGCGTCGTCAGTCCGTTTCCATAGATGTGGGCGATAAAACGCTGTTTAGCAGTCTGATACTGCCAGATACCCACCGATGTACTACACCAAAGGTCACCAAAACCATCCTGCATGATTCCACACACGACCTTGTCTGTCAGAGCCTCTGCCTTAGGATAGATTCTGACATCACGCTTCTGCTTGTCATAGAGATAGAGTCCTTTGTCAGTACCTATAAGCACATTGTGTAGCTGATCCTCGTATAGAGCAGTCACTGAGGTCCCCTCCATCAGCACTTCCCAACCTAATGGCCTGAACGTGTCTGCCTTCGGGTCATAACAGCAAAGGTTGGAGGAAGTGCCGATCCACAGCAAGCCCTTGCTATCGAGCAACAGCGACATGACCCAGTTGTTATGTACACGTCCTCGTTTCTCATCAGTCTGCTGCATGGTAAAGTTGCGCAACTCTTTGGTTTGCTGGTCATAAGAACAGAATCCCTTCGAATAGGTCGAGAAATAGAGATGCCCCTCTCCGTCATCTGTTATCACATTGATATAGTCACAGTCAAAATCAAGTTCCTTACGATAGGCCCCCGTCATCGGCAGATAACTATAGAGACCTTTACCTGTACCAATCCAATACCCACCCCGACGGTCTCTATAGATTAAATAGGTGTCAGATGGAGAGGCTGGATGTGCAACCACTTTACCATTGGCATCAAAGCCATAGACTCCATTATTCTGGACGGCGCACCAAGTCATGCCGTTATCTCCCTGACAGATTGAGGTCACCGAACCGCCGATGCTGACGTTTTGAGCAGGGAAGGTCCAGGTACTGAATTGCGGCTCATACTGTGGAAGCATCAGCAAACCTCGTTTCAGACAGCCTACCCACAAATTGTCCTGCTTGTCTTCAAAGAGTGCCCATACATTCGATGTGCTCAGGTCGAAGCTACCACTTGTATAATCATAACGCTGTAGTTGGCGCGACCCTCTAGCTACCCAG
>JAEEGF011132709.1_pt1 | contig 13599 bp, 15 predicted proteins | sample 9134171 | NCBI WGS metagenome assembly JAEEGF01 (sample SAMN16246542, study PRJNA631951) | gut metagenome | biome: gut microbiome; feature: rumen; material: AP-attached | host: Bos | place: Iran: Karaj | collected 2018-10
GGGAGCTATATATACCCCCTCTGTTCATAATTTGTTTACATTTCCCCAGCGTCCGGGGCTATGCGAAATTATGAACAAATGAGAATATATTAACACAACTCGGGGCTATGCTAAGTTATGAACAAAACGTAAAATAAAAATAAATTTTGTATGATAGCTATTGTGTTGTCATTGAACTGTGATATAATATGATTGAGGGCAAATACTGCGCACGGCAGGATCACCCGGGACCAAGGAGGTATAACATGAACATCACAGCAGACTTAATCACATCAATACTGACACAGGCGGGGGACGCTATTACCTGCAAGAACCTTCGCACAGTGAGAGAGTGCGAGTGTGATATCATCATAAGATTTGAAGACGACACCGATTATACCATATCAATCTACTACACACCGGAGATTGACCTTATTGCTATTGGAGTGATAAACAGCTTAGGATCTTATAGACTTTACACACGCATTAGGTATCCTTCCATACTGGAACACGATATATTAAGCGAATACCTTATCCACACAGTCATAAATCTTGAGATGGAGCACGAACTTGAAAACATGGTTGATACAGAGGAGGGCTGACAAAATGTTTGACATAATCAAAGTGCAGCAGGACACTATAAAGCAACTGCATAAGCAATTCACCGGCGCGGCTGAGACACGCGCCTCATATGCAATAGATCATAACGGTGACATTTTACTGACACCTGACGGCATGAGAGCGTATCGCATAATCCGTCCGCTCTTCTTTTTGGATCTCACTGCATTGAAACGATCTGACGTCCTTGTTCGTCATTTCAGCGCAGCACCCGGTAACACTGAGGTATCACCGACCTATAAAACCCTAAAGGACGGCAGAGGTCGAACTTACCTAGAGTTTGAATTTGATAACGGTACAAAGGTATATTTCCCGAAAACAGACATTGGAAATATAAGACCCGATGAAAATATAACATACTACATGGATAACAGACACGCACCCTTGCGCGTATACCGTGCGAATGAATGCATAGCTGTAATAATGCCTAAGAACCCGAGGTGATGAACCATGAAAAAGAGAGGTCGCGGCCGTCCGCGTAAAATAAACCTAGCAAGTACTGACAGCATTATCAATGCTACTCTTAATCAGCTCTCAAAGCTATCCCCTAAAGATCTGCGCACAGCCTACAGCCGCCTGAGACAGACAGCACTAAAGCGTTTGAAGCGTCTGAGGGAGAACCAATTAGACTATCTCGACATATACAAGCTCTACCGGGAAGAGTTTGCAGCCAAGCCCAGCAGCATGACGGATAGTGAGGTAGCGCAAGCACTACTTGCAGCCCGTAACTTTCTAGACAACCCAATAAGCACCGTGAGAGGTGCTAAGAAGGAACTACAAGACCGTGCAAAGACTATCAAGGAAACTATCGACTATGACACCAACTACGGCGGCATTATAGATCCGACGGATCCAGCAATGCTGCGCGTTTGGGGTGATTTCATGGACACGCTCAGAGCTTCGAGCGAATATGAGTTAGTGTACGACCTCGAAGACCTGCGGGAGCTGTGGAACGTATATCAAAGACGTGCCAACGCCGAGACATTCGACGGCGACGAAGGCAAACACTACAGAGACCTTGACGAAGCTTTTCAGCGCTTCATGGAGAGCCCCGATACTATACCGCTATTCAATGACGAAACAAGCAGCGGCGCCAAGTCAGCAGGCAAGCGGCAGTCAGAGCGGCGCCGCGTGCAGCGGATCCGCAAGAGGAAACAGCAATGAACATTTTCAACGCCGAAACATTTCCATATGCTACAGCGGTATCATACTTTGACATAGTACCCAAAGCACGCGGCAAGAAAAAACAGCGCCGGATATTGGACGCTGTATGCGCCTTTGATATCGAGACAACGAACATTGACAGCATAGAGAATAGTGTTATGTACATTTGGCAATTCGCATTTGATAACATAGGCGTTATCATAGGCCGCACATGGGCAGAGTTTCACACCTTCCTGCAACACCTGGCCGACGTACTGGGCGAGCGTTGGTTGATAGTATATGTGCATAACCTGTCATTCGAGTTTCAGTTTTTGCAAGGTCAATTTGAAATGTCTGAGGAAGATGTATTTGCAGTTGAGAGCCGCAAGGTTCTCAACTGTGATATACTGGAACATTTCGAGTTTCGGTGCTCATATCTTCAAACCGGTATGTCATTAGAAACATTTACAAATGAAATGGACGTCAAACACAAAAAGCTCAGCGGCGCAGAGTTTGACTATAACAAACTGCGGTATCCGTGGACGCCGCTGTCAGATCGAGAGCTTGAATACTGCATTAATGACGTTGTGGGACTGGTGGAGGCTATGAAGGTGAGAATGTCGATAGAGGGTGACACCCTTGCAACAGTCCCTAAGACGTCAACCGGATATGTAAGACGCGACGTTAAGCGCGCTCTGTACCGGTGCAAATGGGTCAACAAGCTGCAGCCCGATTTTGATACTTATGTGCTACTCCGTGAGGCCTTCCGAGGCGGCAACACACACGCAAACAGACACTATATAGGCAGCCCCGGCGCTATGTTTACTCTGCACAATGTAAAGTCCCGCGATATAGCGTCCGCCTATCCGTCTGCACAGATCAATAGGCAGTTTCCGGTCACACCGTTTAAAACGGTAGTTAACCCTTCAATCGAGACAGCGCACAAGCTTATGAGCTACGGTAGGGCGCTGCTGCTGCGTGTGACATTTTTTAATATCCGCCTGCGTGACAGAGCTTGGGGCAATCCCTATATTCCTAAAGCAAAGTGCTACAATATAACGCGAGTGTATGACAGATTTGGCTATCAGGTAGACGACGCGCTATATGATAACGGCCGCGTACTACGAGCCGCCACACTGGGTATAACAGTAACCGACATAGATCTACAGATAATCGAAGAAGAGTATATATACGACAGCGCCGAGGTTGAGATCATGCAGTGCTCTAAGTACGGTCGGATCCCGTCGGTGGTGCTGGACGTCGTGAGAAAATACTACCACGACAAAACAGAGCTAAAAGACGTCCCCGGTCGTGAGCTGTTCTACAGACTCAGCAAAGCAAAGCTAAATTCTATCTATGGCATGAGCGCACAAAACCCCGTCAAGATCGGCAACGTATACCACGTTATCAGGGACGAAGACGGCGAGATAATCACCATGTACGGCCGTAAGATGAAATCATTTGAGAAAGATTTGAGCAAAACAGCGGCCGAGCTGCTAATGGAGCATTACGAACATTTAAACTTCCCTTATCAGTGGGGAGTATGGACAACAGCATGGTGCAGGCGCCAATTAGAGGACGGCTTGAGATTAGTTCACGATCATCACGATCCGTTCAAATGCTACTATGTCTATTGTGACACTGACAGCATTAAATATGTTGACAATGACAACGTTGTGAGCTGGAACGCTTACAACTCAGCACAGACCCGGCTATCTGCCGCCAATAATGCAATTGCCGTGAGCAAAGACGGCGAAGCTCACCCGATAGGCATATTTGAGGAAGAGCGAGAATCAACGAAATTCCGCACGCTGGGCGCTAAGCGATATGTACAGGAATATGCAGACGGTAAGCTCAAAATTACAGTAGCAGGTGTTAATAAACGCCGAGGTGCCGAGGAGCTGCGCCATATGGGCGGTGTTGACGCATTCGAGGATAACATAACATTCTTTGACGCCGGCGGCACGATCTCCAAGTTTAACGACTGCGGCGCGGAAGATATCGAGGTAGACGGCCACAAATTGGAAATACCACCTAATGTGTATATCACAGAGACCACAAAGACTATTAGCCGCGCCGAAGAGTATGTAGATATCAATATATTGTGTGCTATGTGTGCAGAGTACATTGAAAAGACCAAACGTGAGGCGTGGCTCTGGCAAGAGTCGGACGAATACAAACAGAAGTCACGCACAGAGCTCAAGACAAGCTACTGGTATGAAACTTTTGCAGCAGGCAGGACGGCGGCTAAGTTCAGAGCCGCGAGGAGGAGTAAAAACAATGCCAAAGATACTAAATGATAACACGATCACCTATAAGCGGATATATAGTGATATTGAAATAGTGCTTTACAACAAAGAGACCCGCTATAATGAGTACTACACGATAACCCTAGACAGCAACGTAAACCCTAACCACGCAAGGCGAGCTCTGATAAAAGAGGGCGTAATAGATTTTGAGCGGTACGATCTTATTGAGGTCGTGAGCTGCAAGCGCTACGAAGACGCATATACAATGGACGCTGCTGTATTTATGGCAAATGCAGAGAAAACAGCAACGCGGGAGGTGTGACCCGTGCGCGGTATCTATACGCCGGAGGGGTGGTTGAATATGCCCGAGATCCGCAAGCTCAAAACCCCTTTTATATTTGTAGTAGGCGGCCGTGGAATTGGCAAGACATACGGAGCTATCAAGGACACCATAGACAATGATATCCGGTTTATGTTTATGCGTCGGACTCAAAAGCAGGCGGATCTAATATCCGTGCAGGAGCTGAGCCCCTTCAAAGCCCCGTGCTTTGATATGGGTCTGAGCTATTGCACTAAGACCATTGCTACAAACTGCAGCGGCCTGTATCTGATCGACGGCGAGGGTGAGCGCCTTGCAGGATATGTAACAGCGTTATCTACAATATCAGGTCTTCGAGGCTTTGACGCTTCCGACGTGGATCTATGGATCTATGACGAATTTATACCCGAGCGGCACGAGCGGCAGATCAAATTTGAGGGTGAAGCGTTTTTGAATGCATATGAGACCATAAACCGAAACCGTGAGTTAAACGGACGGCCGCCGCTCAAATGCCTATGTTTGAGCAATTCAAACGACGTTGGCAACCCTATATTTACAACTATGGGAATTGCTGACATCGCGCTCAAAATGCAGGAGCGAGGACAAAACGTTTACATTAACGACAAACGCGGGATCAGTATAATACTACCTCACAACTCACCGATATCTGAGCAAAAGAAGGATACTGCACTATATCGGGCAGCAGGTGACGGGCGCTTTTCTGCAATGGCTATTGGCAATACATTTGAACAGGAAACCGGAATTGCAGCACGAGATCTAAATGAGTTTACCCTAATGACTTCGTGTGGTAAGCTGTATTTCTACAAACACAAATCAACAGAAGAGATCTACTGCACGGGACACCGGAGAGGCACAGCAGAACACTATGATGATGATTATACGTCTATCCTGCAATTTCGCGCGGCTAATCGCTGGTTGCAATCTGCCTTCCTGCTGGGGCGACTGACATTTGAAAACGTGAAATGCAAGCGAGATTTTGAAAACATTTTTTATAATCGGTCTTGACAAAACAATATAATGATGTTATACTTATAGTGAGGAACTTTTGGCGGCGCGTGCTCACAGACAAATTGGCGGAACCAATGAGCGCGGGCAATGTCAACCCAAGGACGCGCCGCGGGATCCTCACTATTTATATTTTTATGAGGTGATTACATGGAATTTCAGCAGGCCTTAAAGCTGTTGGAAGACGGTATGACGCTAGAGCAGGTTATGCAGCTGCGCGACGCCGAACAGAAGGGTGGCGCTGCTGATAATTCTAATAATGATAAACCTGCACAGGATCCGGCACCGACCGACACCCAGCAGCAGGAAGATATCCCACAGTGGGCGCAGAGCCTCAACGGCAATATTGAGAAGCTGACCCGCACCATACAGGCGCAGGCTATCAGCAATTCGTCCCGCGACGGTATCAACAAACAGACAATGCAGGAACAGGCGGACGCCGTGCTGGCGGGACTGTTCGCGAAGCCCAATAAGGAGGGGAACGACAATGGCAGTAAATGATATGACAATTGAGCAGGTCAGCACGGTACTTAATGCTATAGTAGAGCAGGCAACCGGCAAGCAGCCCACTATACAGGTGACAGATACATCCAGCTTTGTGACTGTCGCTCAGACCGCATTAAAGACCGGTTATGATACCGTGCTGCAGGCAATATCTCAGGTTCTCAGCCGCACTATATTTAGTGTACGACCCTATAACCGCAAGTTCCGTGGTATCGAAGTAAGCACGCAGAAGTGGGGCAATCACGTTCGCAAGCTGCAGCTTGTAGACAATACCTTCGAGAATGACGAGCGCTACAGCCTCACCGAAGGTCAGAGCGTTGATATGTATAAGGTAAAAAAGCCTAAGCCCGTACAGACTAATTTCTATGGTCAGATCACTTTTCAGGATCATATAACTATTTTCAGAGATCAGCTTGACGTAGCGTTTTCCAGTCCTACAGAATTCGCGTCATTTATTAGCATGATAATGCAGAATATGAGTGACCGTTTCGCTCAGATGGACGAGGAGTTTGACCGCTCGGCCGTCGCTAACTTCATCGGCGGTAAGATTATAGGAAATACTGACGTTATCCACCTTGTTACAGAGTATAACGCATACGCGGGTACATCTTATACAGCCACCACTATCAAGGATCCTACTGCATACGAGCCTTTTATTAAATGGGTATTCGGCCGCATTAAAACCCTTGTAGGCATGATGAGTGAACGCAGTATAAAGTACCACACTAACCTCACCGACAAGCCTCTGATGAGGCATACACCCGTTGACAACCTCAAGATGTATCTGTTTGCACCTGTGCTCAATGATATCACTTCAAGCGTGCTGTCAGATATATATAATGATGAGCTGCTGCGCTTTGCCGAGCACGAAGAAGTCAGCTACTGGCAGAACATCGACAACCCCGACAAGCTCAAACTGACTGCAAGCTATATGACAGCAGCAGGTGCTATTACAACGGGATCCGTTGACGCTGCAAACATATTCGGCGTGCTCTTCGATGAAGAGGCGGTAGGATCCAACAGGTGCAACGAGTGGAGCGAGAGAACGCCCATGAATGCAGCGGGCGGCTATTCTAATATCTACTGGCACTGGACGCGCCGCTATTGGAACGACTTCACTGAAAATGGTCTTGTGCTTATGCTTGACTAACTTTCATTTGTATTTATCCCCTTGGTTTGCCCTCTACACTATGGTAGAGGGCACAATACTATGAGGTGACACAATGTCTTTTAGTATTACACTATACTCATTCAGGAAACGAAAAAACAGCACACTGACACCGACAGGATCCGGGCGCAATTATTCCGTTGTGCTCAAATCACCGTGTACTATGCTGTCCCCTGTCTTTGAGCTGGAAATGGGTGCGTCAAATCCTCACAACTATAACTATCTGTTTTGCGGAGCGTTTGGTCGTTACTATTTTATAGATGACTGGGAGTGGGACGGCCGCCTGTGGCTGGCTCATTGCACGTCGGATCCTATGGGCAGCTTTGCACAGCAGATAAAGACTAATGGTGCATATGTACTCAGAGCAGCTGGCGACTTTGACCCGTCTATCTATGATACTACATATCCTGCAAAGGCGGAAATGCATTCACAGTCTAACTACATTAATACGAATTGGAGTAACAGCCTATTCAGTGGTGGCACATTTGTAGTAGGGATCATCGGCAATAATGGCGGAGCTGTAAAGTACTATGCTATGAGTTCAGGCACTTATGGAAGTTTCTGTAATTTCTTATACTCTAATCACCCGAAAGTTCCTGACGGGTACACAACTACAGGCAATGATATGTCATGGTGGGATATGTCCGTAGTTGAATATAGGCAGGCTACGGTATCGAATATACTCAATTTCTCAACATATGTAACGTCTGTGATGTGGTTCCCGTTCCCGTTGGACGGATCAGTATTGGGCAGTTGGGAGGACGTCAGAGTATCATATTGGAGCAGCGGCGTGAGCGCTCAGCCTCTAACGTCCAGCACTCAACACGTTGAGTATAATATAAACATACCCAAACACCCTGACCGTAACAGCCGCGGCATGTGGCTTAATGCCGCACCCTACTCATCGTATACATTATACACTCAATGTTTCGGCGCGATAGCGTTGGATCCTACGCCGATGATATCAAGCCCACAGCTGCACATGGAGATAGAAATAGATCTAGTCAGCGGCGGCGCTGCTATGCGTTTATTCACGCGAAGCTCGGATAATGATTTGACCCATATCGGACAGTATTCGGGACAGGTCGGCGTATCGTGGCAAATGGCCGGCACTCGTGCAAACCGGTTCGGCGGCCTTGAGGGTATGTTTGATTTACTGGGCGCTGCGGGCGACGCCAAGAACGGTAACTATTTATCAGCCGCCGAAGGCATACATAGCGGCATACAGTCGTTTTGCTCTCAGCTGCTGCCCAAGGCTAAAGTATCGGGCAATATGGGCGCGGGTCCTGTATTTTCGGGAAGTATCGCTCTAGTGCATGAGTACTACAACCCTGTAGACGAAGACCGCAGCCGAAAAGGGCGGCCGCTGTGCAAGAGCAAGACGCTTAATTCTATACATGGCTTTGTAATGGTCGCTGACGGAAACATTTTGACAACGGCGACGCCGGCGGAGAAAGAACAGATAAAACGATATCTAGAGGAGGGTGCATACATTGAATAACTACGTTACAGCAAATCAAGAGGGCGCGCCCTATGGTTATGAGATATACAACACATATAACGGATCCTTTTCGCCTTCCACCGTCCACACTCGAAACACGGCGCTGCACCAATACTATTGCAGATATCTGCTACAGCGTGCTATGAGTGTTTTCAAGTGGACAATGCCGGAGCTCTGGGAGAGGCGGGCGAAAAACTATATGCTGTACTGTCTGTATTGCATAGGATTTTTCGCGGTCATCAACACCGATAAATACGGCGTTATCCCTCAAGACTGCACGCTGACGGGATATGATATATTTTATCAGCCTAACCGCGTTATGATAGCAAACCCCGAAATGAAGGCAGACACCCGTGAGTTTATGATAGGCAGTGAATGTGCGCTTATTCGTCTACAGCCTGACTACGGCGGCATTATGGACATTATCTACTATTACGCGGATCAGATGTCGCTACTGTCTGAGGCTATCAGCGTAAACGCTGTGAATACTAAGCTATCGTTTGCATTTGGCGCCAAAGACAAGGCACAGGCGGAGACGCTTAAAAAGATGTATGACCAGTACAGCGACGGAACGCCGGCGGTGTTCTTTGACAAGAACCTTTTGGATCCTAAGACCGGGCAGCTCAATATACAGTTTTTTAATAACAATGTGCGCGAGAGCTACGTTATCACCGATCTGCTGAACGATCTTAGAACTGTTATAAATGATTTTGATTCACACATTGGCATACCTAACGCCAATACTCAGAAGAGGGAGCGGCTTATAACTGATGAGGTCAACGCGAACAACTTTGAAACGCGGTCAATGTGTGAGATATGGCTTGACAGTCTCAAAACAGGCTGTGAAGAGGCGCGTGAGCTGTTCGGCGTGGATCTGTCTGTAGAGTGGCGTGCTGACGCGCTGGAAGGAGGTGCTTCTAATGGCTCTGCTCAGTCTGGTAGCGATATACAATTATGATAATACAGTGCTCGAAGAGCTGAAAAACTACGTCCCGAAAAAGCCGTCTGACACTGAATACGCGGTACTCAACTATACACCGATTGATTTTACGACGCTTAAATCTCTTATACTGCTGAGAGCTGCAGAAATGAGTTTGGTGTATTCGGATATTGATTTATTCAAGCTTGCGCTCAGAACATGGAGCATGGCAAATAAGGACGTTTGGCAACGGCTGTATGATACTCTATGGTATAAGTACGACCCGCTTTTCAGTAAGATACGCACATACACCCTTGAGCGCAAAACCCGATTAGACAGGGACACCGAAGAGCACACCGATCAGAGCGACACTAACACCACGGAGCGCGAAGATAATACAGAGACTAACCGAGATCAGAGCTCGACCACGACCGAGAACACCACGGCGCACGACGGCGCCAATGAAACGGTCAACAGGTCAGGCAATGACAATGCAACCGACACCCAGTATGTGCAGGCGTTTAATGATATCGGTGCGAGCCGATGGCACGAGAAAGAGCAGAACCGTCACACCGGAGACGTCCGCGAGAATGCCACGACCAACAGCACCGAGGACATTACCCAGCAGGTCAACGGCAGCGAGAAGACCGACGAAGATATTATATCAAGGTATTCGCAAGACGTCAAAGAGCTGCTCGACCGAGAGATCAGCAAGACGAGTAAGCAGCTCGACGTGGGCAAGGTCGATGACGTTATCAAAGAGACGGTAACAGGTCAGCGAGCGTTTCAGGAGCTGATATTGTTACAGCGTGAGATAGCGGAGTTTAATCTGTATGATTACATAGTAGAGGACTTCGTGAGACATTTTTGCGTTATGGTATACTAATAGGAGGCGATTATAAATGCAGACGTGGATTCGAGCAAACATAGGTAAGCTAATAGAGAGATTCGGAGGAATGAACTTAAAGCTTATCAGTGCTGCCGATTATGCAGCACTGGAAGATAAAGACCCCGAAACACTGTATATTGTGACAGACGCCGAGGCTGACACTGTGGATCTGTATTTAGGTGATAAAAAGATCAGTGACGACATTATCCCCAAAACCATCACAGCCAACGGCACATTCGACGCAAGCGCTGACGGCGCGGACGGTTACAACCCCGTGACGGTAAACATTCCTATTGTCACCAAAACCATCACCGAAAACGGCACATACGACGCAAGCTCGGACAGTGCAGAAGGTTACAACCCCGTGACCGTCAATGTCCCTCAGCCTGTGATAACACAAAACAGTGTATCACCGTCGTATGCGGATTTTGACCCTACAGACCCAAAAACACAATACCTCGACACCGACGAAATTTTCAAAATTACTGCGCCTGTTGGTACAGCACATACAGATAGCGTAACAGTAGACGGCGTGACATACAATGGTATGGCACTTAGCGGAGCTGCTACTATTTCTACCAACCAAATATTAGGTAGCACATATCAAGTGTTAGAAATTAATATGATAACCACAGCACTGGGCTCCGGTAGCTGTCGTATTGTGTCTACCGGCGGAACATACTTTGAGGGGACAGTCTGGACAAGTGCTTCAGATGATTATCTAAAAATAGTCGGCATTGGTGGGGAAATCATAGACACGACGAATATCGTAGACTTAGGTGGCAAGGATCTGCACGACCTCAGTATACCTAAATCGGGATTGATTGATACCGTGCTGACTGTGAAGTATGTCTATGACGGTGAATATATAACGCTGTATATAAACGATGTAGCTAAAGTGCGTTGGTATGGGTTTGAATTGAATCCGTATTTTCAGGCATTCGGCGTAAATATAGGTGCGAACGGAGCTTCTGCAAATGATATGCTGGTAGTACCTGCGGAATTTATAGGCGAATCACTGAGCTGGGACGGCCGTACATGGTCGCCCGCGTGAGGAGGCGGTTATAAATGCAGACATGGATCCGTGCAAACATAGGTAAGCTAATAGAGAGATTCGGCGGTGTGAGTTTAAAGCTCATAACTGCCGCCGAGTTTGCGGCTCTGGAAGTCAAAGACCCTGCAACACTATATGCGGTAACAGATTCAGAGGCAGACACTGTGGCGTTGTATCTAGGTGATAAATTTGTCATTGGTGATCGTATCTCACCAATAAGCACGACACGCGCCGTTAAGAAGAGAAAAAGGAGGTCTAAATAATATGTTTGGTTTCGAGAAATTTCCTTATACGAATTTTCATGAGCTCAATTTGGACTGGCTGCTAAACAAGGTCAAATCGCTTGAGGATTGGGCGGCTCAGTTTGACACCGACGAGCTGCTTGAAGAGATCCGACAGCTTATACTCCAAATGATTGAGGACGGAACTTTTGATGAGATCTTTGAAGAGTGGGTGCGGCCTATCAGGGAGGATCTAACCGCACTGCAGGGACGTGTGATAGCTCTTGAAACCTCTCAGGCCGCGCAGGACGTTATTATAAACGGATTGCAGACAACCGTATCAACTCTCGTTGTTACAGTCAATGAGCACGGGGAACTCATCACTAGCCTTGAGACCCGCGTTAGTGCTCTTGAAACATCACAGGCGGCACAGGACGCAGAGCTGACCGAGCATGACAACAGGATCACAGCGCTCGAAAACAGCAGCAGCGGACAGGGTGGTGATATTTCAGCATTAGCTACCCGTGTAACTAATCTCGAAAATAACTATAACACGCTCAATACGACAGTTACAGAGCTGAGCGGCACTGTCACAGAGCTGGGTGACACTGTTACAACGTACATCACAGAAACTGACGCGACCCTTGAAGACTTCGAGGAGCGTATTTCAGCACTTGAGGTTGAAGACGTGCCGACATGGCAGACCCGAAATAATATTTACAAGGGATATCAGGCGGCAACCCTCGCGGATCTTCTCAGTCGCATAGAGAGTGGCAACGCCTATGCTGGCGACTTCTGGCACGGTCAGATCAATCTCACAGCGGGATCCTATGTTGACGCCAATGTGTTTGTTGCACGGCTCAAATCTAACAGCGGCGCGTATCTGCTGATTGTACCCGATAACATTGAGTACGCAAGAATGACAGGCAGCGATCTAAATGTTGAGTATATCGGCTCGACCATTGCAACCCGCGCGGAGCTGTTTGCTCAGAATAACCTTGCTAGGTTTAATAACAAGCTCAATAGTATGTATGTCGGAACCTCTTACGGTGCGTCTCTTCAGCCGCTCGGTATTATACCCAGCGCTGCAAATATAGTAGGATACGCCGCTAGAAACCTTGTAGATTCTATCGGGCTCAACGCAAAATTCAACTTTGTTGAAGACTATTTGCAGACACCTACCGCATTAGGTCTCACCGATTATGCACACGATGAAACATCACCATACGGCGGTACATATGCAACATATGTATCTAATGTTTCAAACGGCTGCGGAGGATATATCAAAATCGAAACGGATCCTACAATAGTAAGGGCGTTTGCTGTAGTGGTATGCTATAACTGACAACAAAAAAGAGCGGCCATTGTGGCCGCTCTCGCGTTGTGTTATTAAAACGGTATTCCATCATCAGAAAATACATCTGAGACCGAGAGATCCTCGGGATCCTGAGACGCTGCAGGTGATGCTGGTGCGTCGGCCTTCGGCTGAATGGCAACGTACTCACAGTTGAGATTAGTATAGGTCTTACCGTTCTGTTGTGATGTGTGGGAGGACAGTGTACCGATAGCTAACACGCTATCACCCTTGACGATCTGGGCTGCATAGTTTGCCATAGATCCCCAACACTGACAGTTAGCCCATACGGCCGTACCGTCGGGACGCTCGCCGACCTTCACGCCGAACGTCGCACATAACGTCTTCTTTTTGCCAACCCTGCGGAGCTCTGCGTCATTAGGTACGAAGCCACACACCATGACACTACCATCATTGAATTTAGTCTGCATAATGCATACCACCTTTGTATAATATTAGAGCGCGGTGCTCTTGAGTATATTATACAACATGATCGACGAGCTGTCAAGCAATTCTTAATATATTTACATCGGTTCATAATTTCGCATAGCCCCGAGTTGTGTTAATATATTCTCATTTGTTCATAATTTCGCATAGCCCCGGACGCTGGGGAAATGTAAACAAATTATGAACAGAGGGGGTATATATAGCTCCC
>JAEEGF011772075.1_pt1 | contig 13599 bp, 10 predicted proteins | sample 9134171 | NCBI WGS metagenome assembly JAEEGF01 (sample SAMN16246542, study PRJNA631951) | gut metagenome | biome: gut microbiome; feature: rumen; material: AP-attached | host: Bos | place: Iran: Karaj | collected 2018-10
CTGATGGTCAGACAGCAGCCGTTGCACCGTCGTTGACCGAGAAGATTTTCAGCATTCGGGCTAAGATTGCGTTTCACTTGCAGCATCAGCAATGGCAAGAAGATGAGTATGCCAAGGGGCTGCATGACGAAATCAAAACGCTGTTGAAAGAACAGGTCGCCTCGCTCAGTGACAGCCACATCTCAGTCAGGGAAAAATGGGCTGACGTAAGCCACTTCAAGGACAATGACTCATGGACATACATTTCGGAAGTTGATGTCAACACATTGAGCAATGTCATCGCACCCCTGCTGCCCAAGAACACCCTCGACGAGAGTGCCAAGAAATTTGACCTGTTGGTGATGCTGATTGAACTGTCGCTGATTGGCGGTGAGGGCAATGCCACCAAAGCGGTGCACTCGGTTCAAACGATTGCCGAGAAACTGCAAGAGAAAGCCACCTTGCCACAGGTACAGGCCAAGATGGGTACGATCAAGGAAGTATTGACTGATGTCGCTTGGCAGAACGTGTCACTCAAATGGCTCGAAAAGGTCAGGAACGACCTGAGAGACCTCATCAAGTTCCTCATTGGTCAAGGTGGGCAATGGTTCACTGTGGACATCGAGGACGAGATTAGCGACGAGGGCACAATGGAAGGCATTACACCCCGTGTGTCCTACAAGCAGAGTGTATTGGACTTTCTGTCGAAGAACAGAAACCTGCCCGTACTCCAAAAGATCTACGATATGGAACAGCTGACAGCAGCCGACTTTACCGAACTTGAACGCATCCTGTGGCAAGAACTTGGGAGCAAAGATGACTACGACAAGTTTACCAATGGGATGCCCTGTGGTAGCAATGTCGCCATGTTTGTCCGCTCATTGGTGGGTGTTGACCGTAAGAATGCGGTGAGGCGGTTCTCGGAGTTCATTTCGGGGAACGAGTTGAATGCCGAACAAGAGGATTTCCTGAATACCATAATCGCCTACGTCTGCGAGAACGGTGACATCACCAAGGAGATTGTCGTCAACGAAGCCCCCTTTGACGAGCAGCTGTCGGTATTCACCCCCTATATGCTGCCCCTTGCCAAATATATCGACACCATCCACGGGGTCATCACCCCACAAACGGCGTAACAGCACGCACATACCCGACGAACAAACGAACGAACGAACAAAAACAAAAATCGCCGGCACCATCAAGTGTCGGCGGTTTATTGTGGTCCCACTTGGGCTTGAACCAAGGACTCCCTGATTATGAGTCAGGTGCTCTAACCAACTGAGCTATAGGACCTGCTTTGTACTGGCGGCAGTGTTTTTGCGCCAAAAGCGACTGCAAAGTTACTAAAAAAAACAGAAACCCGCAATCATTTTTCCCCGATTTTCTCACTCACCCCGAAAACTTCACAGCTCGATGCCTATTCGATTTATGAGAAGACAAAAAAGACAAGAAGGACAATTCAATTATATTTTATTGATAATCAAAATTTTTGCCCATCTTTCCCTCCACATCAAAAACTAAACATCCTATCACAAAGCCAAAGAATGCACCCCCTAAGCTCTAAGCACTAAGCTCTAAGCCCTAAACTGCGAGCAACGCGAGCCTCTTTTTTAGGTCTACGAATTATGCGAATTAATCTAATTGGCATCCGCGTTCAAGGCCTCACGCTAGTCCCTAGTTTCTAGTCCCTAGTGGGCATCCGCGCTCAAGGCCTCACGCTAAGCCGCTAAGCCGCAAAGTTTTTTTAGGTCTACGAATTATGCGAATTAATCTAATTGGCATCCGCGCTCAAGGCCTCACGCTAAGCATTAATGAAACATCCGCTTCCCGAGCGATGGAATGCGGATGCTCCCTAAGCACTAAGCTCTAAGCACTAAACTGCGAGCAACGCGAGCATCCCCTAAACTCTAAACCCTTGACCCTAGACCTCTCGCGCAGCGAGCCTAAAAGCGGATGCTCCCTAAGCCCTAAGCTCTAAGCCCTAAACTGCGAGCTACGCGAGCACCCCCCTAAACTCTAAACTCTAGACCCTAGACCTCTCGCGCAGCGAGCTACGCGAGCCTCACCCCATGAGTGTGGTGAAGACGTTGATGAGCCAGCCGCTGATGGCCATGTAGATGGTGATGCCGACAATATCGTTGGTCACGGTGACGAAGGGGCCGGTGGCAATGGCGGGGTCAATCTTGAGGCGCTCGAGCACCAGGGGCACCACGGTGCCGAACAACGAGGCGAACATGACGACCAGGAAGAGTGACGTGGTCACTGCGGCAGCCGCGATGTGCGACTTGGTGGGATTGGAATCAACGGGGAAGAAGTGGGCGTAGAGGAAGATGAGCAGACCCATCACTAATGCGTTGATGAGGGCTGTGGAAAACTCCTTGAACAAGTGCTTGCCCACGTGCTTGATGTCCAGGCTACCGTTGGCAAGGCCCTGCACGACGATAGCACTCGACTGGGTGCCCACGTTACCGCCAGTACCGCCAATGAGGGGGATGAACAATGCCAGGCCGGGCAGGATGCGCAACAGGTCGGCATCGCCCTCGCCGCCGCCCAGAATCAAGGCGTTGATGATACCGCCCACCAGGCCGATGAGCAGCCACGGCAGTCGGGCGCGCACCTGACGGAAGACGTTGTCATCGGTCTCGATGTCGCCCCAGATACCTGATGCCATCTGGTAGTTGTCCTCGCCCTGTTCACGCACGCGGTCGATGATGTCGTCGACGGTGATGCGGCCCACCAGGCGGCCGATGCTATCGACAACAGGCATGGCCACAAGGTCATATTTCTCGAAGTCGAGGGCGACGTCCTCGATATGGGTATCGGTGCGCACGCTGATGGGGTCGGGCTCCATGACGTGCTTGATCTTGGAGGCCGAGGGGTTGGTAATCGTGGTTTTCAAGGGGAAGATGCCCTTGAGGCGGTTATCGTCGTCAACGACATAGATAACATAAATCTCGTCGACATCCTCGGCCTGCTGGCGCATGGCCTTGATGCAGTCGGGCATCGACATGTTCTCGTTGACGACAATCATCTCGGTAGACATGTAACCACCGGCGGTGTCCTCGTCATATTGCAACAGGTCGACGATATCGCCCGCCTGCTCCACGTCGTCGATGTGGCTGATGACGTCCTCGCGGTCTTCCTCGTCGAGCTCCTGGATCACGTCCACGGCGTCGTCGGCATCCATCTGCTCGACCTGCTTGGCGATTTCCTCGTTGGGCATCAGTTCCATCAGGTCATGGCGCTGGTCCTCGTCGAGTTCGACGAGCACGTCGGCTGCGGTCTCGTCGTCGAGCATCAGCATCACGAACAGGGCCTCCTGGTCATTCAGGTCGCCCACCAGCTCGGCGATGTCGGCAGGGTGCAGGTCCTTGATCTGCTCGCGCACCTGCTCCTCGTCCTTCTGGTCGATGAGGTCATTAAGGTGGTGGATATATTCTTCGGTAAACTCTTTCATTGCGGTTCTACGGGTCTTGGGGGGTAATTAATAATGTGACTGAATCGGTACGGACGGACGAACGGATGAACGAACGAACCGCCCGACACTCGCGGGACGGGAACGCCGTCAGGGAACCGATGACGGCTGCTCCAGGGCAAGCCGCGTCAGGGCAATGAAATCTTCAACGCCCAGCTGCTCGGGGCGTAGTCGGAACACATCTTGCTCGAGGACCGTGGGATTGGCCATAAACACCGACTTGAGCGAACTGCGCAGCATCTTGCGCCGCTGCCCGAAGGAGAGCTTGACCAGACGCTTGAACATGCGCTCGTCGACGCCCAGGTCGGTCACGCTGTTGCGCGTGAGGCGCAGGACGCCGCTCTTGACCTTGGGGGGCGGATTGAACACGTGCTCATCGACAGTGAACAGGTACTCGATGTCATACCAGGCCTGCAGCAGCACCGACAGGATACCGTAGGCCTTGCTGCCCGGCGGCTCGGCGATGCGCTGGGCCACCTCGCGCTGCAACATGCCGCTGCAGCATGCCACCTGGTCGCGATAGTCCAGGACCTTGAAGAAGATCTGTGTCGAGATATTGTAGGGATAGTTGCCGATGACGCAGAACGGGGCGTCACCGTAGAGCTTGTGCAGGTCCATCTTGAGGAAGTCCTCGCCGATGATGCGGCCATGCAGCTGCGGATAGGCCACCTCGAGGTAATCGACGCTCTCGCTGTCGAGCTCGACCACAGTGAGGTCAAGGCCCATGTCGAGCAGGAACTGGGTGAGCACACCCATGCCAGGCCCCACCTCGAGCACCGGCAGGTGCTTGAAGTCGTCCAGCGTGTGGGCGATGCGCTCGGCAATCGACAAATCGGTCAAGAAATGCTGCCCCAGTGACTTTTTTGCTCTAACTTTCCGCATGTTTGGTCTTTTCTTGTTATCTTTGCACGCTCCTTTAATCTGCAAAGGTAACCATTTTTCGCCAACTTGCGGCACAGAGGAGAATTTTTAACGCAACTAGACAAGAAAAAACGTGAAAAAAGCCGTTTCCTATCTCGTGAAATATGGCATCCCCCTCGCCATCGGTGTGGGGCTGATGTACTTCCTGTACAAGAACGTGGACATGGGCAGCATGATGGACACGCTCAAGAGTGACGTTAACTACTGGTGGTTCGTGCCAGTGGCCGTGGTGAGTATCCTGAGCCACGTCTTCAGAGCGCTGCGCTGGCGCCTGCAGCTCAATGCCATCGACGTGAAGCCGTCGTTCAGCGCCGTGCTGAACAGCATTTTCGGCACCTATTTCGTCAACCTGATATTTCCCCGCCTGGGCGAGGTGTGGCGCTGCGGCTACATCGCCAACCGCCAGAAGGCCTCGGTCACCCAGGTCATGGGCTCGATGGTCGCCGACCGCCTGACCGACACGGTCACCGTGCTGGCGCTGACGTTTGTCACCTTCCTGCTGGCACAGGGCGCCTTCGGCAAGTTCTTTGACACCTATCCGCAGATGAAGGAGAACTTCATCAACGTGGCCAGCGATGCCCGCATCTGGTTCGGCACCGCCGTTGCCATTATCGCCATCGGCTGGCTGCTGGTGATGAAGACCGAGAACAAAATCATCAAGAAAATCCAACTCATGGCCCGCAACCTGTGGGAAGGCTTCGCCGCCATCACCCGCATGGACGGCAAGTGGTGGTTCCTGCTGCTGACCATCCTCATCTGGGGATGCTACTTCCTGCAGCTCTACCTTGCCTGCCAGGCCTTTAACTTTACCAGCCCGCTGAGCGTGCTCGCCGTGCTCGTGATGTTCGTGCTGAGCAGCATCGGCATGGGCGTGCCCACCAACGGCGGCCTGGGCTCGTGGCACGTCGCCATCATCTTTGCCCTGTCGCTCTATGGCGTGGGCGTGTTCTCGCCCTCCAACTTCGACCCGCGTGCATCGGCCTTCGCCATGTTCGTGTGGGGCTTCCAGACGGTGTTGCTCATCGTGCTGGGCATCTACGCCTTTGCCAGCATGGCCATCGACCGCAACCGCATCGAGAGCGGCAAGACCAAGGTCGACACCACCAACGACGAAATCAAACTCTAACAACAACTAAGGACTAGAAACTAAAAACTAAGGACTAAAAACTAGGGACTAGAAACTAGAAACTAAAAACCAAGAACTATGGACGACAACTTCAACGACTATTTCACCGACGAGAACGTCCCCGAGGAACAGCCACAGGTGCACCAGGAGACCGCCCAAGAACGCGAGGAACGCGAAATCAAAGAAGCGACCATCGAGCGTCGCGGTTACTCCATCAAGGTGTTGCTCACACTCATCATCATCGCCATGGCCCTGTTCCTGGGATGGTGGGTATGGCAATACTATTTCCACCCCTACCGCGTGAGCCAGGAGAAAGGCTGGATCATGAAGGTGAGCAACGAGGGTACCATCTTCAAGACCATCGAGGGCGAAATGATCAGCGAGGGCTACATCGAGGACACCATTGCTGCCATGCACAGCGACTTCAAGTTCTCCATCCCCGGCGACAGCCTCGCCCGTTATGCCATGAAGTGGGCCGGTGACGGCAAACGCGTCGTCCTCACCTACAACGAGTACAAGGGTACCGTCGTGTGGCGCGGCAGCTCCAAGCACGTCGTCACCAAAATCGAGCCCGACACCATCCTCGCCAAACAGAATCCATACAAGTGAGCTCGCTGCGCGAGAGGTCTAGGGTCTAGGGTTTAGGGGGAGGCTCGCTGCGCTCGCAGCTTAGGGCTTAGGGCTTAGAGCTTAGGGGGAGGCTCGCGTTGCTCGCAATTTAGAGTTTAGGGTTTAGAGTTTAAGGAGCATCCGCATTCCATCGTCCTGGAAGCGGATGTTTCATTAATGCTTAGTGCGAGGGCATGAACGCGGATGCCAATTAGCAAAATTCGTTTAATTCGTAGACCTTAAAAAACTTCGCGGCTTAGCGGCTTAGCGTGGTACTTGAGAGCTTTTTCTGCCAAAATGTCATATTTTAACGTTTTTTGATGTCAGTTCACGAAAAATCATTGTACCTTTGCACCCCGAATAATGAGAGAAATAATGGAAGAAAACAAGATAGAACAAAACAAACCGCAAGAGCAACAGGAACAAACCCAGCAGCCGACGCCCATCAAGCCCGATATTCTGGATTATGATGACATCAGGAAGATGGCACCGTTCTTTGACGGCAAGCCCAAGCTGGTCAAGTGGTTGTTCCACCTGCTCGACATGGATGACGCCAACTGGATCCACGGCCATAACTGCCACACGCCGGGCGTACCCTTCTGCACCGGTGTGCTCAAGGATCTGAACGCCACCATCACCTACGACAACGGCGAGGTGCTCGACAATCTGCCCGAGGGTCCCTTTATCACGGTGACCAACCACCCCTTTGGCGCCGTTGACGGCGTGATGATGATTCACATCATCGGCACCCACAGACCCGACTACAAGTTCATGGTCAACATGATACTGAGCAAGATCGGCGGCATGATGCCCAACTTCATCACCGTCGATGCCCTTGCCAGCGACGACCCCGCCAAGCGCGCCGTGTCGATGCAGGGCATCAGCGAAACGATGAAACACGTCAAGGCCGGCCACCCGATGGGATTCTTCCCCGCCGGCGCCGTGAGCAAGCTGAACTGGAAACTGCGCGTCGAGGACCGCGAGTGGCAACCCGTGATCATGCGCCTGATCATGAAACTCAAGGTGCCCGTCATCCCCATCTACATCCACGGCCACAATAGCTGGATTTCGCTCTTGCTGGGCGCCATCAGCTGGAAACTGAGGACGCTGAGGCTGCCCTCCGAGATGTTCCGCCGCAAGAGCTACGAATTCCGCGTGAGCGTGCATGATCCCATCATGCCCGAGGAGTACGCACAATACCAGACGCCCGAGGAACTGGGCGTGTTCCTGAAGAACGAAACTTACAAAATGAAGAAATGGCAACGAAAATAACCGATAACGACATCCGCGCATTGAAGCTGCGCTTCGGCATCGTGGGCGAGTCGCCCGCGCTGATTGCCGCCATTCGCCGCGCCATGCTCGTGGCCCCCATCGACCTGAGCGTGCTCATCATCGGTGAGAGCGGCTCGGGTAAGGAGTCTTTCCCCAAGATTATCCACGAGAGCAGCCCGCGCAAGCACAAGAAATACATCGCCGTGAACTGCGGCGCCATCCCCGAGGGCACCATCGACAGCGAACTGTTCGGGCACGTCAAGGGCTCGTTCACCGGTGCCATCGCCGACCACAAGGGATACTTTGAGGAGGCCGACGGCGGCGTCATCTTCCTCGACGAGGTGGCCGAGATGCCCATGAGCACCCAGGCACGCCTGCTGCGTGTGCTCGAGAATGGTGAGTACCTGCGCGTGGGCGACAGCACCGTGCGCAAGACCAACATCCGCGTCGTGGCCGCCACCAACAAGGACATGATGCAGGCCGTCAAGGACGGCAAGTTCCGCGAGGACCTGTACTACCGTCTCTCGACGGTGCAGATCAACGTGCCGCCCCTGCGCGAGCGCGGCGACGACATCGTGCTGCTGTCCAGGCTGTTCCTGCGCAACTTCATCAGCGATAACCGCACCAGCGAGGTCACCCTCACCGACGACGCCCAACGTCTGCTCAAGTCCTATCACTGGCCCGGCAACGTGCGCCAGCTGAAGAGCGTCATCGAGCAGGTGGCCCTGTTCGAGAGCGGCAACACCGTCGATGCGGCCACCCTGAGCCAGTACATGCCCGCCAACCGCGACACGGCGCTCACGGTGCAGTCCCAGCCCAACTTTGACTACAACGCCGAGCGTGAGCAGCTGTTCACCCTCATCCTGTCGATGCGCGCCGAGATTGAGGCCCTGAAGAAACGCATGGACGGCGTCGGTTCCACCTCGCACGTGTCGTCGTCAGTCCATGAGCTCAAGCGCGAGTCCAACCCGTTGCTTGACCTGGGCAACACGGGCAATGACATGAACATGGCGTCGCCCTACCGCAACATGCAGCACGAGCCGCAAGACTTGGGCCGCGTGGACGAAGTCGCCGCCATGGACGTTGAAGGTGAGACAGTAAAAACCCTCGACGAGACCGAGCGCGAGACCATCGAGACGGCCCTGCGCCGCAACAACGGCCGCCGCAAACTCACCGCCCAGGAGTTGAACATCTCGGAGCGCACGCTGTACCGCAAAATCAAGCAATACAACCTGGAACGGCAGTGAAACGCATCCTTATCATACTGACACTGGCTATTGCCGCGACAGCCTGGCAGGCGTGCATCCCGCGATACACGCTCAACGGCGCGTCGATCGACTATAACGTGTACAAGACCATCTCGTTCGGCGACTTCCCCATCCGCGCTGCGCTGGTATATCCGCCCCTGCAATCGATGTTCGAGAACCGCATGACCGACATGATTGCCCAGCAGACGCGATTGCGCGTCATCGACGGCAACAATACCGACCTGCGCATGGAAGGCGAGATCACCAACTACCAGCTATCGCCGCAGGCCGTGGGCGAGGACGCTTACGCCAGCCAGACGCGCCTGACCATCACCGTCAAGGTCAAATACATCAACAACAAGAACCAGAGCCTGAGCAAGGACCTCTCCTTCAGCGCCTACCGCGACTTCTCTAGCAGCGAACTGCTGGTGGACGTGCAGGACGAGTTGTGCAACCAGATCTGCAAGGACCTGAGCGACCTCATCTTCAACGCGACGCTGGGCGACTGGTAAATTGGCACAGAATTTGAAGTGGAAAATGTAGAGACGCAAAATTTTGCGTCTCCCATATAGTAAGGACCATTAGATTACATGACAACTTGGATTGAGGACATCAAGCGACTCGCGGCCAACGAGGGCGGCGAGGTGACAAGGCAATGGCTGCAGGATGCCGAACAGGCATCACCCTACAGCGTGTTGCCGCTATTGCTGTTCCTCAAGCACAACGGTGTGAAGGGCAATGAGGATGTGCTGGCCCGCCTGTCCATCGCATTCCCCGACCGCCGCGCGCTGGCGCTCATGCTGGGCGAGGATTCCGGTCTGTTGTCAGGTTTCTACCCACCCGATGCCCTCCCCGAGACGCCCGACACGGTCACCACCATCGACCGCTTCCTGGACAACTACGGCAAGACCAGCCCCGGCGAGGTCGAGGCCATCGACCGCGCCATCTTCAACCCGCAACCCGACTATGCCGACGTGCTTGCGGCCCAGGAGATGAAAGAAGGCGGCGTGCAGCTCAACGGTGGCGACGAGCAGGACGACCTCATCAACCAGTTCATTGCCGAGCAGATGCACCTGGGCGAACAGGCGGCACAAGTGCCCATCACAGCCCCCGTCGGAGAAGAGGAAAAAGCCGAAATTGCCGACCAGACCATCGACAATCCCACCCAAACCGATGACTCGATGCTCAGCGAGAGTTTGGCCAAAATGTATATCGCCCGACACAAATATTCACAGGCTCTTGAAATTATTGAGCGATTAAATTTGAAATATCCAGAAAAAAGCATTTACTTTGCAGACCAAATTCGGTTTTTGACCAAATTGGTCTTAAATGAGACACTAAACGATAAAAAATAAGAAAAAATGTACATTATTTTTGCAATTCTGATCGTGATCGCATCGATCCTGCTGGTCGGTGTCATCCTTATTCAAAAATCTAAAGGTGGCGGCCTCGCTGCCAATGTGAACAACTACAACCAATTCATGGGTGTGCGTAAGACCACCGACTTCGTCGAGAAGGCTACTTGGGGTCTTGCTATCTTCATCTGCGCGCTGAGCATTGCTTCGGCATTTGTTACTGCTCCCAGCATCGTTGAAGGCGCTCCCCAAATCAAGAAGTTACCCACCAGCGAGACTCAGGCTCCCAACTTCGGCACTCAGGCCGAGGAGGCTCCCGCCGCTGTCGAGAAGAAGGCAGTGACCGTTCCCGCCGCCAAGAAAGAGGCTCCCGCTGCTCCCGCCAAGGAAGAAGCAGGTAAGTAACTCAACTATCGCATCTTAAAACCAACTTTTTCAGGAGGATGCGGTATGTCGTATCCGCATCACAGCGGGTCAAGACATACCGCATCTTTTTTATTGAAAAAAAATGAAAATGACATTATTATATATAGTGTTGGCAGCAGTGATGACAGCCTGTGGCAGCACGGGCACTTCCACCGCAAGCGGCTCAACTGCCGACTCGGCCACAACCACCACATCGACGGCCCAGCCCGTGTTTGACGGCAATGCCGCCTATCAGTTGGCCCGCCAGCAGTGCGAATTCGGCCCCCGTGTGCCCGCAACTCCGGCCCACGCCAAGTGTGCCGACTGGCTCACCTCGACGTTAGAGGCGTGCTGCGACACAGTCATGGTGCAGACGGGTACCGTCCAGACGGCTACCGAGGGCAAACTGGGCATCAAGAACATCATCGGCACCATCAATCCCCAGGCCAGCCAGCGCCTGCTGCTACTCGCCCACTGGGACACCCGTCCCTGGGCCGATAACGACCCCAATGCCGCCAACCACGACAAGCCCGTCATGGGCGCCAACGACGGCGCCAGCGGTGTGGCCGTGCTGCTGCAGCTGGCCCGCCAACTCAAGGAGAGCGGCACCACCCTGGGCATCGACATCGTGCTTGTCGACGCCGAGGACATGGGCGTGAACGATAACGAGGACTCGTGGGCTCTGGGTGCACAATACTGGGCACAGCATCCCCACGTGGCAGGCTACAAGCCGCTGTTCGGAATCCTGCTTGACATGGTAGGTTCGGAGGATGCCACCTTCACCCGCGAGTACTACTCGATGCAGTATGCCAACGGGTTTGTGGACCTGGTATGGAAATGTGCCGCCGGCAGCCACTTCATCAACGCACAGGGCGGCGCTGTGACCGACGACCACATCTTCGTCAACCGTGCGGGCATCCCCTGCATCGACATCATCGACATGCGCAGCGACAGCGAGACGGGCTTCTGCCCCGAGTGGCACACCGTTGACGACACCATCGGCAACATCAGCCCGGCCACGCTGGCCGAGGTGGGCCAGACGCTTCTCAACGTCATCGCCCAGCTTGAACAATGACAAAACAATCAATTCTAAAACATAACAACCAATGAGAAAAGAAAGGATTTTACTCATGAGCAGTGCATTGATTGCAGCGTCGGCTGTGACGACGCAGGCTCGCATCAACTATCCCGACACCCGTCGTGTGGACACCGTGGACACCTACTTCGGCACCCAGGTAGCCGATCCCTATCGCTGGCTCGAGGACGACCGCAGCGCCGAAACCGAGGCCTGGGTCAACGCCCAGAACAAGGTGACACAGAACTACCTGGCTAAAATTCCCTTCCGCAAGGACGTGAAAAAGCGCATCACCGAGCTCGCCAACTACGAGAAGATGGGCGCTCCGTTCAAGATCAAGGACAAATTCTACTTCTTCAAGAACAACGGCCTGCAGAACCAAAGCGTGCTGTATGAGTACAGCACCGACGGCAACCACAAGATGGTGCTCGACCCCAACACGTTGAGCGAAGACGGCACCGTAGCCCTGCAGCAGCTGAACTTCTCCAACGACGGCCGCTATCTGGCCTACATCATCACCCGCAGCGGCAGTGACTGGAACGAGATCTTTGTCAAGGACCTCAAGGAGGACCGCGTGCTCGACGACCACATCGTTTGGGCCAAGTTCACCGACGCCCAGTGGCTGGGTGACGGCTTCTTCTACAGCGGATATGACGCCCCCGAGGATGCCAAGTCGTCCAAGAACGAGTTCCAGAAGGTGTATTACCACAAGTTGGGCACTCCCCAAAGCGAGGATTACATCGAGTATCAGGACAAGGGTGAGCCCCTGCATTTCCACCAGGTGAGCGTGAGCGAAGACGAGCGCTATGTCATCCTGTGGAAGAGCGATGCCGAGGGTAACGACATCTATGTCAAGGACCTGAAGGACCGCAACCCGCACTACGTGCAGCTCATCGGCGGCATGAAGTATGAGCGCGGCATCGTCGGCATTGACAACGGCAAATTCTATGTGATGACCAACGAGAATGCCCCCAAGGGCAAGATCGTCACCTATGATGCCGAGCATATCTCCCCCGCCACCTGCGCCGAGTTCATCCCCGAGCAGGAATCGGTATTGACGAGTGCAACGATGGCCGACCACAAGTTCATCCTCACCTACGACAAGGATGCGTCGAGCCATCCCTACCTGTATGACAAGAACGGCAAGCTCATCCGCGAGATCGCGCTGCCCACTTACGGTTCGGTAGGTTTCTCCTGTAAGAATTCCGCCAAGGACGTATTCTACAGCTTCACCAGCTACACCTTCCCCGGCGCCATCTACAAGTATGACCTCGAGACCGGCAAGAGTGAACTCTTCTTCCAGCCCAAGGTGAACCTCAAGAGCGAGGACTATGTGACCGAGCAGATATTCTTCAACAGCAAGGACGGTGCCCGCATCCCCATGTTCCTGGTTTACAAGAAGGGCCTGAAGCGTGACGGCCAGCGCCCCACCTTCCTCTACGGTTACGGTGGCTTCAACGTGAGCCTCAACCCCGCCTTCACCTACACCCGCACCCTGTTTGCCATGCTCGACTGCGGCGGCATCTGCGCCTATGTCAACCTGCGTGGTGGTGGCGAGTACGGTGAGGAGTGGCACCAGGCCGGTACCAAGATGAACAAGCAGAACGTGTTTGACGACTTCATCGCCGCTGCCGAGTGGCTCATCGACAACAACTACACCAACCCCAATAAGCTCGCCTGCAACGGTGCCAGCAACGGTGGTCTGCTCGTCGGCGCTGTCGTTAACCAGCGTCCCGACCTGTTTGCCGCTGCCGTGCCCCAGGTGGGCGTGATGGACATGCTGCGCTACCACGAGTTTACCATCGGCTGGAACTGGGCCCCCGACTACGGCCGCAGCGACGACAGCCCCGAGATGTTCCGCTATCTGCGTGGCTACTCGCCCCTGCACAACATCAAGAACGACGGCACCCGTTACCCCGCCATCATGGTGACCACCGGTGACCACGACGACCGCGTCGTACCCGCCCACAGCTTCAAGTATGCCGCCGAGCTGCAGCACTGCAACACCGGCGACCAGCCCAAGCTCATCCGCATCGACAGCAAGGCTGGCCACGGCCACAGCAAGCCCATCAGCAAGATCATCGACGAGTACACCGACATCCAGGCCTTCATCATGTACAACCTGGGCGTCAAGT
>JAEEGF011611266.1_pt1 | contig 13595 bp, 5 predicted proteins | sample 9134171 | NCBI WGS metagenome assembly JAEEGF01 (sample SAMN16246542, study PRJNA631951) | gut metagenome | biome: gut microbiome; feature: rumen; material: AP-attached | host: Bos | place: Iran: Karaj | collected 2018-10
GTGCCGTTGGCGCCCATGGAATTGAGTTTGATACTCCGGGAGGCGCACCCGACCTTCATCATGGCCGTCACCATCTCGTCCAGCGGGATGAGCGCGTCCAGACCCGCCATCGCGGCGTTCGCGCAGGCCAGCGCCGTCGCGCAGCCCGTCATGTTGCGCACGTAGCACGGCACCTGGGATTCCCCGCAAACGGAATCGCACACGAGGCCGATCAGGCTCTGGATGCCCATGCTCGCCGCGTCCAGGCACTGTTTGACGGAGCCGCCCATCATGCAGACGAGCCCTGCGGCCGCCATGCCGACGCCGCAGCCGATCTCCGCCTGGCAGCCCCAGCCGCCGAAATAGTCGGTCTCCGCCATGAACACGCCGGCCAGACCCGCCGCCAGCAGGCCTTTCACCGCTTCGTCCCTGCCCCAGCATTTCTCCTTGCAAAGCCCCAGGATGACGCCGGGCACGATGCCGGAAGCGCCGCCCGTGGGGATGCAGACGATCGTACCGGAACCGCCGGCCCATTCCATAATGGAAAGAGAAGCCGGCGCGGCCTTGTCCAGAATGCCGCCGGAGATCTTCTGCGGACTGTTCTCGTAAAAGTCCTTCACCTGGGGTGCTCTCGGACCCAGCAGCTGGTGCAGGTCGTTGCCCTCTTCATAGCCTCTGCGTTCGGATTCCAGAATGACGTCCCAGAGTTTTCCGGCCTGTTCGAGCACCTGCTCCTGCGTCCAGCCGGAGATGGAACACTCGTAATCGCAGGCCGCTTCCCAGAACGATCTGCCGTTCTCTTCGCACCAGGCTTCCAGCTCCGCCGGCGTTTCGAACGCCGCAGGGCGGGACGCGGAAGGAACGACCGTATGGGCTGGCTTCGCGTAGCCGAAATGCAGCAGGCCTTCGATGTTCCTGAAAGCGTCGAGCTGCTCCTGCGTCGGCGCGTCCGCCAGTTTGATATCGTACAGCAGCTTGTCCGGACCCTCGCAGATCTTGATCTCTTCCGGGTCACCGGCGATGGTGAGGATGGCCTTGACCATGTCGTGACGCCTTACCTCCCCCGCCAAAGCGGTGAACAGCAGCACCTCGTGGTGGTAGCCGCCGGTGTGGAAGCTGCAGCCGTCCGCGGATTCCAGATAGAACCCGCCCCCGCCGACGGACGCGCCGCAGAAGGTCATTTTCCGGCCCGTATCGGCGTTTTCCAGCACGAGGCGGACATATTCCCCCGGCTCCGCAGGAAGTTCCTCATAGAAGCCGTAATCGATGGCGACGCCCTTTTCCTTCGCCTCTTCGTACGCGCCGAAGAAACCGGGATCGGACGGGCTGTGACCCAGCAGGCCGAACACGAAAGCGAGATCGGAACGCATGCCGAAATACGTGAACGGGAACGAACCGTACTTGCTCATCTCGATGGATGCCTTCGTGATGGGCAGTCCGAAAAACTGCCTGCAGACGGAGGCGATGCGCATCGGGCCCGCCGTATTGGAGCTGGACGGCCCGGGCGTCACCGGCGCCAGCGCTTCGTTAAAGATGCTGGGGATCCTCTTCATGGTCTTTGTCCTTTCTGTCGAAGTCTACGTTCATGAGGATGACGGCGGCCACCATGAGCACGGCGCCCAGGTATTCCCTCGCCGAGACGATCTCGTGGAGCACGATAATGGCGGCCAGCGTCGAAAACACCGGTTCCAGCGTAAAGATGACCCCGACGTGGTTCGACGTCGTGTATTGCTGCGCGACCGGCTGCGCGATGAAAGCGATGGCGGTGGAGCCGACGGCCAGGGTCAGCAGTCCCGCGACGATCGCGGGGCTCCAGACGATGGCGTGGCCCCTGTCGAGGAACAGGGAGATCAGGGTCATGAAGACGGCGCCGAAACCGATCTGCAGCACGCCGAGCTGCTGCGGATCCACGTCGTCCCGCGCCACCATGACGTCCGTAAAGCACAGGTCGATGGAATAACAGGTGGCGGAAAGCAGCGCCAGCGCCTCGCCTTTGCCCATGCGGAAATCGAATCCTTTCATGGTCATCAGGTACAGTCCCGCCATGGAAAGCGCCAGGCTGAGCAGGAACTTCTTTTCCGGAACGATGCGGCGGAACAGCAGGTTGATGATGGGATTGATGATGACCGGCATGGCGATGACGAAACTGAACGTCGTGATGCTGGAAGCCATTTTCAGGCCGTACATGGCGAACAGGTAGATGAGCGACAGCAGAAAACCGACGAGCGCGCCGGACAGCAGCGTCGTCCGGGAGCCGCCTTTCATGTGCCGCCGCAGGACGGCGTACGAAACAACGAACGCCACGGCAAAACGGATGGCGTTCAGCTGCATGGGAGCCCAGAAACCCATCATATAGTCGGAGATGAGGTTCGCGATGCCCCAGAAGAATGTGATGACGACCAATGCGAGGTCGGCTTTTTTCTGACTGTTCATGATCTATAATCCGGCGATGAACAGCTCGAGCGCCAGATAGGCGTCGATCTGTCCGCTTTTAAAGTTCTTTTCGATATCGTAAGCCGAAGCGAGGGATGCTTTCAGCTCGGAATACTTTTTCTTATACCCTGCCTGCATGGCCTTTTTGATCCGGTAGGGATTCGCGCCCATGGCGGAGGCGACGCCGTAGGGGTCCCCGTCGCGGCCGCCCCGTTCCCGGGCTTCCACCATGATCTCCAGCTGGGAGCACAGCAGACCGAGAAAGCGCAGCACGACGCCGTCCTGCTTGCTGGCCTGCTCCGCGCTGACGCTGTTGTGCAGGATCGTCAGGGCTTTGCCCTTCTGCCCGGAGAACGCGGCGTCCAGGACCGCGAACGCGTCCGTCTCCTCCTCGCCCTGCATGCAGCTTTCGAAATCCTTCGCCGTCACGGTCTGTCCATCCGCAAAGGCGGCGGCTTTCGCCACGTCGTTCTTCACGTGATAAAGCGTGTAGCCGGATTCCTTTTCCAGATAGCCGCAGCGGTCCGCGTAGGCTAAAATGTCGTCCCGGGAGGCGTTCTTGCCCAGACCCTGCAGCTGTTTGGCGATCCAGCCGGCCAGCGTGCCCCGGTCCAGCGGCGTAAAGTCGTACACGACGCCTGCCTTGACCGCGTTCTTATACAGCGCCTTCGTCTTGTTCACCTTATCCGCGGTGAACAGCAGCAGCGTCGTGTCGGGAACGCTGCCCAGGTAATCCGCCAGCACCTGCACCCCTTCCGCTTTCATGTCTTTTGGCTGCTGGGTGAAGATGTCCGTGCCGCGGACGACGACCAGCTTGCGCTTCGACAGGATGGGCAGGGTCTCGCAGGCCGCGATGATGCTGTAAGGATCCAATTCCTCGGAGAAAACGCTGTAATCCAGCGCCTCGGAAGCCGGTTCGACCAGCTTGTTCTTCACGTATTTTTCCGCCCAGTTCACCAGAAATTCCTCGTGTCCGTGGCACACCAAGACCCTGGGCAGCGCGTCGCTGTCCAGCAGTTTGACGATCGTGCGGAACGGATGCTCGGTATTCGGTTTGGGTTTCGATGCGTAGGCCATAGATATTGAAATTATATCACGAAAAGCCTGCGCTGTGGGTCCGTTCTCAGCGATTTGCGGGCAGACGCGCGGAGAGCTTTCCATCCGCGCTTTCGATCCGCAGGCTGCCGTCTCTCTCCGCGGTGATCGCGACAGCCCCCATCGTATCCGTCCGCAGCATCAGCACGTCCATCTCTCCCAGCATGGCCATGACCCGCTCCGCAGGATGTCCGTAGCTGTTGTTCCTGCCGCAGGAGATGAGTGCGATCCGCGGAGAAACAGCTTCGACAAAATCTGCCCGGCTGGAATAGGCGCTGCCGTGGTGCGCCACCTTCAGGATATCCGCATCCAGAGCTTCCGCGCCGTCCGCCAGCAGCCACTGCTCCGTCTGATCCGTCATGTCCGCCGTCAGGAAGATCTTCATCCCCTTGTATTCCAGAATACTGGCGACGCAGGTCCCGTTCCTGTCCTCCGCCTGCGCGCCCACCCGCCCGTCCTTGTACGGCGCCAGCACGCGGAACACCGCTTCCCCCAGAAGGATCTCGTCGCCGCGTCCCGCGAAAACGAACCGCTCCGCCCTGTACCCGTCTGTAACGGAAAGGTCATTACGGTAAACCCACGGGAAGACGATCGTTCCTATGGGCATCACCTGGGACAATTCCTGCAGTCCCCTGGCGTGGTCCTGATCCGGATGGGTCACGACCGCCAGTTCCAGACCGGATACGCCGTTTTTCAGCAGATACGGCCGCAGCGTATCCTCGCCCACGTTCTTCAGCGCAGATCCTCCCCCGTCGATCAGTGCGTCGTATCCGCCGCAGGAGACGTGGAAACAGTCGCCCTGCCCTACGTCTGCCATCACGAAGTCCCGCTGCGGCCTCTGCCAGGGCAGAAGGCCGCCGATGCCACACAGCGCAGGCGTCAGACTGCTGCCCAGCATCATCACGGCGCACAGAAGCGCGGAAAGCCTCGTTTTGCCTTTGCGCAGCAGCACGGCCCGTCCTTCCGAAAACAGGTAGAAGAACAGGCCGTAATACAGACACAGCATACCGATGGTCGGCGCTGGCATGGAATAGGAGCCGCCCAGCGTCCTTCCCGCTTCGTCCAGCGCCAGCAGCAGCTTCGCGAACGCTCCTGCAGGGCCCGCCGCGGCGGCGCTCAGCACCGGGATCCGGAGTCCCTGCACGAAGAACAGCGCCAGTCCCGCCGGCAGCAGCAGCCCGGCCAACGCCACGGCGAAAGGATTCAGGACCAGGCTGACGGGCGAAAAGATCAGGAAGTGGAACAGGGTCAGCGGGGTCATGCCCAGTTGGACTGCGACGCAGGGCAGCAGCACTTTGCCCCAGTCGTCGATCCAGCCTTTTTTGTACCGGTCGGACAGTTCCAGCGCCTTCAGCTGCATCAGCGGCAGCGCCACGCCCAGACTGTAGGCAGCCATATAGGACAGCTGAAAGCCGGAATCGAACAGCTGGTAAGGATTGACCGTCAGAAACGTCAGCACCGCCAGAGACGCCGCGCTCACGAGATCGTAGCGTCGGCGCATGTGGAACGCCGCGATGTGCAGGACGATCATAAACGCGGCGCGCATCACGGAGATCGAAAAGTTCGCCAGGCAGGCGTAGCAGAACAGCGCAGCCAGAGATACGGCGCTCGTCCGCAGGTTCCGCCTCCCGGCCAGCAGTTTCTGCACCAGCGCGTAGACGAGACCGACGTGCAGGCCGGATACAGCGAGCACGTGGGCGATGCCGTTGCGCTGAAACGACGCGTAGACGTCCTCTTCCAGATATCCTTTTTCCCCGAACATCAGCCCTGCCAGCAGGGAAAAGCTGTCCCGGTCCAGATACGGCGCGGCCTCATCCAGAAACCGCCCCTTGCTGACAGACAGGACGTGCAGAAAGCGGGACCGTATCTCCCCGGCCTCCGCCCGGTAGCGGGACGCGTCGCAGAGGCAAAGGACGCCTCTGCCTTTCAGATATAAGGCGTAATCGAAACATCCGAAATTCCGTCTGCCATCGGGCGCGCGCACCGGCCCCGCAAAGCGGCAGACCCGTCCGGCCAGATCGCAGACGGCAGCCCTGTCCTCCTCACCGGCGTCCAGACGCACGAGCACCGTTTCGTCCGCGGTCTGCACGGTCACATCCCAGCGGCTGCCGCGGAACGACACCGTGCGTACCAGGCCTTCGAACGAGGCGATCTGTGTACCTGAGCCGCCGTATTCCCGCAGCACCGCGCTTTCCCGCTGCGCCTGCTGCTCCATCCGCAGGCTGCCCAGCAGAAGCGCCAGAAGGCACAGCGCTGCCAGCCGCAGCCCTTTCCGGGCTTCTTCGCTTCGCAGAAAACCCCTTCTTTTCAGGAAAAACGCAAAAACAAAACAAGCACCCATGCAGAGCATGCACAGGTGCGTTGTCGAGATGTTCAGATAATACGCCAGGACGATGCCTGCCGCCTGGGAAAAAACCAGAGCCGTAAGCGGTCTCCGCATGGGCGCCATGCGCCCGCAGCCTCAGGCATTATAGCATCGTTTGGCAATATTTGTCAAATTCCGGTTCCGGCTTATTCTCCGCTGGATTCGCCTTCCCCTTCGGGGGGTTCCTGTCCGCCGCCTTCTTCGCCGGTTCCGCCGTCTTCCGGAGGCGTCTGCGTCTCGCTGCCGTCCGAGGGCTTCGTCTCCTCCTCGGGAGGCGTCGTCGTATCCTCTGGCGGTTTGTACTGGGACGGGTCCGTGATGCCCGGGATGTAGTCCGGGTTGTCCGGGTCGTACTCCGTAACGTCGGGCTTATCGTCCCCCTCGCCATCCGGATTCTCCGTATCCTCCGGTTCGTCGGGCTCGTCCGGCTCCACCGCGTCGTAGGGGCTTTCGCCCTGGAACAGAGGCGAGATCGGATAGGCCGCCGGATTTGGATTGTGGATCGGGCAGTAATAATCCGGCGCGTCCAATTTCGCATCGGGTTCCGCCGATACGCCCAGAGAGCGCAGGCCGGATTCCACGATGACCTTCTCCCAGGAGTTTCCGCCCGGGCGGACGATGCCGTTCTTCGTCGCGGTATGCGGGCAGTCCGGCGTGGCCAGATACCCGGTCTCCGCGCAGATCGTGCACTCGCGGTGGAAATCCTCCGCGCCGCCCTGGACGGTGCCCTTTACGAAGTACTCGGAGATCCCGTCTCCGCCGACGCCGGTCTTGCCGGAGTACTTGTCTACGGTCGCGCGGACGATGTCGCCGCGCATTTCGAATTCGCCGCGCTCATACATCGCGCCGACGTCCTTCATGACCTTCGCCCACATCTTGGCGGCGATGCCGGAATACTCGCGCAGCGAGATGTTCACGTCGTTGCCCATCCAGACCGTACCGGTCAGCTGCGGGGTCAGTCCGCAGAACCACAGGTCGAAGTTGTCGGACGTCGTACCGGTCTTGCCCGCGGAGGGCTGGCACGCGATCTTCGCGTTGCTGGACAGGCCGTTCGTCACGGTGGTGCGCAGCATGTCGAGCATGATGGACGCCACCTCTTCGCTCATGACCCGTCTGGTGATCGGATCCTTCTGCAGGACGATATCGCCCTTCTTCGTGGTCACGGTCGTGTAGAAGCAGGGCTCCGTGTAAACGCCGTAATTGCCGAACGTCGCGTAGGCGCCGCACATCTCCAGAGGCGAGATGCCCTTGGTCATGCCGCCGAGCGCAAGCGCGGAAGCGTTCATGTCGTTGACGGTGCCGCTTTCGACGATGCTCGTGATGCCCATGGCCTGCAGCTGATCCACGCACCACTGGGGATCCATCTGCAGATAGCACTGGACCGCGGTGGTGTTGATGGACTGTTCGATGCAGTAGCGCATGTTCTTGATGCCCCAGTAGCCGGCATACCAGTTCTTCGGCCAGGGCTTGCCGCCCAGCACCACCGGTCTGTCGTCGAGGGGCATGGCGGCGGTGAAGTCGCCCTTGCCGTCGGCGCCGGCCTGCAGCGCGGTGCTGTAAACGGAGATCGGCTTGATGGAGGATCCCGGCTGGCGCGGCGCGGTCGCTCTGTTGTAGAGCAGCTTGCCTTCCACGTTTCTGCCGCCGATCATGCCCAGCACGTAGCCGTTTCTGTGGTCCATGATGACCATCGCGGACTGCGGCTGGATCGTGGGCTTTCTGAGCGTAAAGTAGTCGGACGTGATATACAGGCGGCCGTCTTCCAGCTTGTTCAGCACGTTGGGATGATCCTCGAAGAACTGCTTGCTGACGATCATGTCGCCGTTATCGTCTCTGGTCTTGTATTCGGAGGCGATCGCCCAGCTGCCGCCTTCGATGCTGTACAGCAGGCCGTCGGCCTTCTCGTACATGCTCTTGAATTCGATGGAATAATCCGTGCCGTTGCCGCTCGACGTCTTGAAGAAGTTCAGGCGCTTATCGGCAAGCAGCTTCAGATCGCCGTTGCCCTGCCACTCGAACTCGTCGGGTTCCAGCACGAAATCGCCGTCATCGTCGAACATGACGCTCTTGCTGTAGAGCATCAGTTTGCCGTTGTCGCCGATGATGTTGCCGGACTTATCCGTGCGGTAGCCGCTGATCGTTGGCCAGCCGGAATTGTCCGCCCAGACCGCTTCCATGATCTCCTGGATCTCGCGGTTCATGGTCGTGTTGATATACAGACCGCCGTTGTACAGCATGCGGTCGGCTTCGTCCTCACTCAGGTTCAGCTCGCGCATCAGGTCTTCGCGGACCTGTTTGACAGCGCAGTCGGTGAAGTAGGACGTGACCCCGGCATCCGCCACGGCGTTGCTGCCGGGATTGATGTGTTCGCGCAGGGTGACGGGATCCGTCGATTCGTACTGCTCGTCCGTGATGTAGCCCTGCTCGTGCATCGCGCGCAGGACGAGCTTCATACGGTCGACGCAGGAGTCGTTATAATACGTGATGTATTCGTCGTTGCGCTCGATGATGTCCAGCGCGTCCGGATCGTCCACGTCCGCTGTCGCGATGCGCTTGATCGGCGCGTACGCGCTCGGCAGCTGCGGCAGCGTCGCGAGGCAGGCGCTCTCGATGAGGTCCAGATCCTTGGCATCCTTGGAGAAATACGCCTGCGCGGCAGCCTGGATGCCGCTGGAATTGAAGCCCAGGTTGATCGTGTTCAGATAGGCCTCGATGATCTGCTCCTTCGTCAGATTCTTCTCGATGATCATCGTGTAGTACGCTTCGATGATCTTGCGGTTCATGGAGCGTACGCTCTTAACGTCGGGCAGATACAGGTTTCTGGCCAGCTGCTGCGTGATGGTGGACGTGCCGGAGATCTTCGTATCATATTTCAGGGCGTCGCGGATGGCGCCGATGATACGGATGATGTTGAATCCGTGGTGATCCCAGAACGTCTTGTCTTCGATGGAGACGAACGCGTTGATCAGATTCTGCGGCATCTCCTTGTACTCCAGATTGGAGCGCAGCGAATCGCCCGAGAACAGATTCTCCAGGACGTTGCCGTCCGCGTCGAATACGACGGAGTTCTCCGCCAGCAGATCGTACAGATTGTCCGGATTGATCTCCGGCGCCTCCTCGATGATGCCGAGCACGTAGTGGCCGGCCACGCCGGCGGCGACGACGCCCGCCAGGAGGAAGAACAGCAGGATGCCGAGGATGATCTTCCCCGCCTTGCCCTTCTTCTTTTTCTTCTTAGGCTTTTCCGGCTTTTTTTCTACAGGTTTCTTCGTCTCCGCCTTCGTTTCCTTCTGCGGTTTCGCAGGTTTCTTGCTGCGGGAACCGGCATGTCTCGCGGACCGTCCCGTCAACGGTTCGCCTGCGGCATATACCGCGGCGGAATCGCCGGCTGAAACATCCGTTTCGGGCGGCAGAGGATCCCCCTCCGTCTCCTCCGTCAGAGCGCGGAACTCGTCCTGCACCCTTTCGAAGGCCTGCAGCACTTCTTCCTCGTGCTGTCTGCCTAAATACTCATCCATACCTCTTTACCCCTCGAATATACTCTCTGCAAACTCCTTCGGGTCGAACGGCTTCAAGTCGTCCATTCCCTCTCCCAATCCTATAAACTTCACAGGCAAGTCGAGCTCGTCTGCGATCGTTACGACGATGCCTCCCTTGGCGGTGCCGTCCAGTTTCGTGAGGATGATGCCGGTCAGTTCCGCGACCTCGTTGAATTCCATTGCCTGGGAGACCGCGTTCTTGCCTGTCGTGGCGTCCACGACCAGCAGCGTCTCCCTGGCAGCCCCTTCGAATTCCCGGTCGATGACCTTGTTCATCTTCGCCAGCTCAGCCATGAGGTTTTTCTTGTTCTGCAGCCGTCCGGCCGTATCGCAGATGACCACGTCGATATTTCTGGCCTTCGCTGCGTTGCAGCCGTCGTAGATGACGGCGGAAGGATCTGCGCCTTCCTTGTGCTTGATGATGGGAACGCCCACCCGTTCGCTCCAGATCGTCAGCTGTTCCGCAGCCGCGGCGCGGAACGTATCCGCTGCCACGAGCAGCACGGATTTGCCCTCAGCCTTCAGCATGTGAGCCAGCTTCGCGATGGACGTGGTCTTGCCCACGCCGTTCACGCCGATCATCATGATGAACAGAGGCGTCTCCCCGCACAGCTGCAGGCGTTCGCCCTTATCCAGCATACGCCCGACGATCGCTTTGATCTCCGCGCGCACATCGTCCGCCGTATAGAGTCTGTCGTGACGGATGGCGTCGCGCAGGGATTCGATGATGTGTATCGTCGTATCCATGCCGATATCCGAGGAGATCAGGACGTCTTCCAGTTCTTCCAGCATCTCTTCGTCGGGCTTGGGACGCATCAGGAGCACGTCCTCGAGCTTTTCGGTCATACGGCCGAAAAATGATTTTTTCTTACTAGTCGATATCAAAGTGGTCTCCTAACTTCAGAGAGAGCACCCTGGTGATGCCCTGTTCGGGCATCGTGACGCCGTACAGCACGTCGGCGTATTCCATGGTCGCCTTCTGATGTGTGATCAAAGCAAACTGCGTATCGGTAAACTGTCTCAGGTAACGCGCGAACGCGTCGATATTCGCCTCGTCCAGCGCGGCTTCCACCTCGTCCAGGATGCAGAACGGCGTCGGTTTCGCCTTCAGCACCGCGAACATGAGCGCGATGGCCGTCATGGTCTTTTCGCCGCCGGACAGCAGGTTCATGTTCTGCAGTTTCTTTCCGGGCGGCTGGGCCTCGATCTCGATGGCGGATTCCAGCGGATTCGCGGGGTCTTCCAGGGTCAGTCTCGCGTGACCGCCCTTGAACAGCTCCGTAAACGTGGCTTCGAAGTTCTCCACGACCGCGTCGAAACTTTCCTTGAATCGCGCCCGGATGGTCTTGTCGATGTCCCGGATGACGGAGGTCAGTTCCTCGATGGCCTGATTCAGGTCGTCGCGCTGCGTCGTCAGGAACTCGTAGCGTTCGCTGACCGCTTTGTATTCCTCGATCGCGCCGACGTTGACGTCGCCCAGTTCCCGCAGTCTTTCCCGGTATTCCCGGGATTCCTTCACGCCGCGGGACATCACGAAGTCCGGGTCTGCCAGATCCTGCGCCTGCGCGAAGGACATCTCGAATTCCTCCCAGAGTTTCTCCTTCAGGGATTCGGTCTGCGCGTCGAAGCGCGCCAGACGCACTTCCGCGTCGTGTTTGCTCACCTGGTGTTCGTACAGCACGCTTTCGAGCCGGACCCGTTCTTCTTCCAGGCCGCCGGCCTGTTCCTGGTCCTTTCTGCGCGCTTCCGCCAGCGTCTTCTCCTCCGTTTCCAGAGCGTCCCGTTCCTCCTGCTTTTCCTGCAGGCTGGCGGCCGCTTCGGACGCGAAGCCTTCGATCTCGGTCTTCTGAGCCGCGATATCGTCCAGGGCGGCAGCCTTCCCGGCCAGATCCGCGCGGATCTCGTCCAGGGCGGCTTTCACCCGTTCTTCCAGTTCTCTCGCGCTGCGCAGACGGACAGAGGCGCTGTTCTCTTCCATGCGGGCAGCCGTGCAGGCGGCCTGCGCTTCGTCGAACTTCGCGCGCACGTCTTCGGCTTCCGCGGCCAGCGTTTCCGCCAGAGCCTCGGCCTTGGCTTTTTCTTCCGTCTTGCCCTCCGCGGCTTCGCGCAGAGACGCGATGCTCTTATCCGCTTCGGCGATCTCTTTTTCGAGATCCGTCTGTTCGGCAAGTCTCCTGCTGTCGGCGTCTCTGGCTTCCTTGCCCGAGGCTTTCAGCTGCTGCGTTTCCTTCTCCAGAACGGCGATCTGCGTATCCGCGGCGCCGGTGCGGGCCTGCAGATCCTGCAGCGCCTGCAGGCAGGCGTCCAGATCCCTGCGGCAGGCGTCGCGCTTTTCCTGCGCCTTTGCCAGATCCCCGGCCGTCTTCTCGATCTGCTTCTCCAGATCTTCCTTTTCCGCCTTGCGGGAGATGATGTTCGCCGTATTGTTCTTGAACGAACCGCCCGTAATGGCTCCGGCGGGGTTGATATGTTCCCCTTCCAGAGTCACGTAGCGGAGCGTTCCGCCCGCCTTGGACAACTTCAGCGCGCTGTCCAGATCGCGGCAGACGACGCATTTGCCCAGCAGGTATTCGACGATATTTTCATAACCGCCCTTGCACGTGACCCGTTCGCTCGCGACGCCCAGGAAGCCGTCCATGCCCTGGATCGCGGACGTATTCGCCGCAGGACCCGGCTTGATGCTGTCCGCGGGCAGGAACGTCAGGCGGCCTGCCTTCTTTTCCTTCAGCAGCACGATCGCCTTCTTCGCGGACACGTCGCTGTCGCACAGGATATTCTGCACGTTGCCGCCCAGGGCGGTCTCGATGGCGAGTTCCCAGCCCTTGGGTACGTTCAGCAGTTCGCCTGCCGTGCCGATGATGCCGGGCAGTTTCTGCTGCATCATGAAGCGCACCGCGCCGTTATATCCTTCGTAGGAACGTTCCAGCTCCTCCAGGAGCTTGTGGCGGGCAGCCAGTTTTCCGGCGTCGACCCGGATCTCTTCTATGACGGACGCGGCCGCGGAAAGTTCCTTTTCCAGACCGCCGCGCTTCTTCGCGGTCTCCTGCAGTTCCCCCTGGATCTGCGTGCGCTCTGCGCGAGCTGCGGACAGCGATTCCTCCGCGTCCGCCAGTCTTGCGGAAAGGCTCTCCGCCTCGGACAGGCCTTCGTCTTCCTTCAGGCGCTCCAATCTTCGAGCCAGCGTCTGCTTCAGATTCTCGAGGCTGGACACTTCCGCCGCGGAAGAACTGACCGCTGCGGATAATTCCAGGATGGAAGCCCGGGCAGAGTCCAGCTCCTTCTCCTTTTCCGCCAGCTGCCGCTGCACCTCTTCCATGGCGGCTTCTTTTTCCTCCGCGTCCCTGCGCGCGGCGGCTTCGCCCTCCGCTACGAGTTCCGCGGACTTTCTCATTTCATCCAGGTTGGACGATTCGCGCTGCAGTTTTTCCTCCGCAGCCGCCTTCTCCCCTTCGATGCGGACGCGGTCCCTCTCCAGAACGGAGGAACGCTCGTTGTTCAGTTCCTCCCGGCTCTCGATAAAGTGGATCTCCTCCGCCATGCGGGCCAGTTTTGCGCGCAGCTCGTCCAGAGACGCTTCCGCCTGCGCGTTTTTCTCCCGCAGACCGCGCAGCTGCGCTTCCAGTTCGGCGCGCGCGCCGCGGTCCTGTTCCAGGATGCGGTCCAGTTCTTCCATCTCCGTACGAACGGCAGCCGTTTTGCTGTCGGCGGACTCGATGTTCTTCAGGATGATATTGATCTCCACGTCCTTGTATTTGTCGCGGATCTGGAGATATTCCGTCGCTTTTTCAGATTCTTTCTTCAGGTTGCCGATGCGGCCTTCGATCTCGGACACGATGTCGTTGACCCGCGCCAGGTTCTGATTGGCGCCTTCCAGCCGGCGTTCCGTCTCCGCTTTCTTGTTGCGGTATTTGACGATGCCGGCGGCCTCCTCGAAGATCTCGCGGCGGCTGTCCATCTTGTTGCTGATGATGTCCGCGATCTTGCCCTGGCCGATGATGGAATAACCTTCCACGCCGATGCCCGTATCCATGATGAGCTCGCGGATATCCCGCAGCCGGCAAGGCGTGCGGTTGATCATATATTCGCTCTCGCCGGAGCGGTACATGCGGCGGGTGATGCCCACTTCCGCGTAATCGATGGGGAGCGTGTGGTCGGAATTGTCTATGACCAGCGTCACTTCCGCC
>JAEEGF010540798.1_pt1 | contig 13593 bp, 12 predicted proteins | sample 9134171 | NCBI WGS metagenome assembly JAEEGF01 (sample SAMN16246542, study PRJNA631951) | gut metagenome | biome: gut microbiome; feature: rumen; material: AP-attached | host: Bos | place: Iran: Karaj | collected 2018-10
GGAGACAGGACGAGGGTTGTTTCGCTCCTGCGGGAGCGACCTTCTTTCGCTGCGCGGCGAAAGAAGGCAAAGGCGCGCCCGGGGAACCATTCCATAAAGGTTCCCCGGGACCCCTCCTCACGGCCAAGGGGCTCCGCCCCATTGGATCCCCGGCGGGGGTTTTACGAAGGACGAGGGACGAAAGGTTTTACAAGGAAAGGTACGATAATCCTTGAGCTGACGACATTGCCTCATGGAGGGATATAAAAGAATAGGAATAAATAGTAAAATATAGAAAGGAGCGGCGAGAATGGAGATCATCAAAACCGGCCAGCGGGACGATCTGGGCTTTCCCGTGCTGAAAAAAGTGGGGGAGCCGGAGCCGGTGCGCCTGCCCGCGGAGGACCCGGCGGAGGTCAGGGCCCGGTATGAGGGGGCGAAGTTCACCCTGGAGGCGGCCTCCGGCGGCAAGAACACCCTGCTGTTCGACGACCTGGGGCGGCCAAGCGTCATGGTGCGCATCCCCATGTTCCTCTGGTCCGACGTGCTGGAGGGGGCCCCGGCGGAGCCCTGCAGCGCCTTCGTCGTGGGGGGCAGGGTGCTGGACAGCATCTGGATCAGCAAATATGAAAACGTCATCGAATACGGGCGGGCTTACAGCCTCCCCGGGCGGGACCCGGCCCACACCCTCACCATCGACGAGGCCCGGGCCGCCTGCGCCGCCAAGGGACCGGGCTGGCACCTGCTCACCAACGCGGAATGGTGCGCCATCATGCACTGGTGCGTGCGCAACGGCACCGTGCCCCGGGGCAACGCCTCCTTCGGCGGCGATCCCAAGCGGACCTGGGACAGGGGCGTTCTCTCCACCGGCCAGAAGCGGGGCCGGGGCACCGAGGAGGAGATGCGCACCCTCACCGGCACCGGGCCGGACCGCTGGAACCACGACGGCGGACCCTGGGGCATCGCGGACCTGAACGGGAACGTATGGAACTGGGTCTCCGGCATCCGCACCTTCGATGGGGAATTGCAGTTCATCCCCGACAACGACAGCGCCCTCAATGTGGACGAGGGAGAGCACAGCCCCCTGTGGAGGGCCGTGCTGCCCGACGGCAGCTTTGCTGCCCCCGGCACCCCCGGCACCATGAAATACGACGGCACCGCCCCCGGCACCGACTCCCCGGAGGACATCGGGGTGCGGGGCGGCTACCGGCTGAATACTTCCCTGGAATACCCCAATTACACGGGGTCCGAGGCGGACACCGCCCACCGGGCCTATGGCTGGTGCTTCTTCAGCTCCCTGGCCCCCGCGGAGGGGGTGGAGGTCCCGCCCATCCTCCAGCGCCTGGGGGCCATGCCCGCGCCGGGCGAGTATAAGGACGGCTCCATCCTCTTCCTGCGCAACTACGGCGAGCGCGTGGCCGCCCGGGGCGGCAGCTGGTTCGACGGTCAGTTCGGCGGAGCGTGGGACCTCTACCTGCGGGAGACCAGAGCCTTTATCTATCCGGACATCGGCTTCCGGGCCGCCTGGATCGAGCCTTGAGGATCCTGGACGCCCACGCCCATGTGTTCCCCAGGGGCTTCGCGGGGAAGTTTGACGCGCGCAGCGGCGTGACCGTCCTGCCCCGGGGGAAGGTGCGGAAGCGCGACGGGGAGGAAGTGGCCATCATGCCGGAAAAGTATGCCGACACGGGCTTTCCCCCCGAGGAGCTGCTGGGGATGATGGACGCTTCCGGGGTCTCCCGGGCCGTGCTCCTGGCCAACTCCATCACGGACCTGGAGGAGAGTGCCCGGGCCGTCCGGGAATACCCCGGCCGCTTCGCCGCCGCCATGACCGTCTCCCAGGGCCCCGGGGCCCCCGGGGAGCTGCGCGCCTGGCATGAGCGGGGCCTTACGGCGGTGAAGTTCGAGATGTCGGAGGGGCTGGGGTACACAAACCCCGGCTGGTATCCGGATTTCCGCCTGGACAGCCCGGAAATGGAGCCGGTCTACCGTCTGGCGGGGCAGCTTGGCGTGACCGTCACCGTGGACCCCGGCCCCGCGGGAGGGAGGACCTATCAGACGGAGGCCCTGGAGCATGTCACCGGCGCTTTCCCCGGCACCCGTTTCGTGATCTGCCACCTGGGCTTTCCCGACGTGCCCATGACGGACCCGGTCCGCCGGGAGGCCTGGCGGCGGATGGCCGCCCTGGCGGAAAGGCCCAACGTGTGGTTCGACTTCGCGGCCCTGACGGATTTCTGCCGCGGTGAAGCCCCGGATTTCCCCACGCCGCCGAAGCTGGTGCGCGCCTTTGCCGACGAGTTCGGGGCCCATAAGCTGCTCTGGGGCACCGACGCGCCGGGAGCCCTCTGCGCCGCGGACTACGGGCGTCTCCTGGGCCTTTACCGGGACAGCCCCCTGTTCACGGAGGCGGAAAAGACGCTGCTACTGGGGGAAAACGCCCGCCTGGCCTACGGCCTGGGGGATTATGGATAAAACGCACAACTTGTCCCCCGGAATTTGTGCAAAAAGTCAAAGTGACAATCCTTCCAAATTATGATAATATGCTATGAAGAACAAGAGGTTGGTCCAAATATCATTCAGGAGGTTTACCCAATGCTGACTGCAAAAGAAAACATGCGCCAGTCCATCATCAAGGGCGGCAAGCCCGACCGCTTCGTCAACCAGTTTGAGGCCGTGAATCTGATGATGCATCCCCAGCTGATGCACAACGGCGGCGCCCCCGCCAAGGGCATCGTCAATACCCTCAACGCCTGGGGCGTCACCATGTCCTGGCCCGAAAACGTGCCCGGCGCTTTCCCCGTGCACACCGAGGATAAGATCGTCGTCAAGGACATCGAGCACTGGCAGGATTACGTCAAGGGTCCCGACATCACCTACACCCAGGAGGAGTGGGCGCAGTGGGGCGAGATGTATAAGAACGCCCGGAACGACAAGGCCTTCACCTGTTCCTTCATCGCTCCCGGCATGTTCGAGCAGGTCCACTATCTGTGCAGCATGACCGCCGCTCTGGAATACTATCTCACCTATCCCGACGAGATCATGGACATGATCAAGTATATCAAGGATTGGGAGCTGGGCCTGGCGGAGAAGATCTGCTCCAACCTGCATCCCGAAATGATCCTCCATCATGACGACTGGGGCAGCGGCACCAACTCCTTCCTGCGGCCCAGCATGTTCGAGGATTTCTTCCTGGAGCCCTACAAGGAAGTCTACAAGTATTACCATGACCACGGCGTGGAATTCATCCTCCACCATTCCGACTCCTACGGCGCCAACATCGTCCCCACCATGATCGAGATGGGCATCGACGTGTGGCAGGGCGCCATGGAGATCAACAACGTCCCCGAGCTGGTGAAGAAGTACGAGGGCCAGATCGCCTTCATGGGCAACATCGACAACAAGAGCTGCGACTTCACCGAGTGGACCGACGAGAACAACGAGAAGGTCGTCCGCCGCGCGCTGGAGGGCGTGACCCCCAACGGCTACCTCCCCTGCATCGTCCAGGGCGGCCCCGGCTCCGTGTTCCCCGGCGTTTACCTGTCCCTGTGCAAGTATATCGACCAGGTCAACGAGGAGCGCTTCGGCATCTCCGTCGCCGATCAGGAAAAGCTGCGCATGCCCCACAACGTCATGTTCTGACGTCCATAATTCGCTGGAACGGCGGGGTTCCGCCCAAGCGCAAATACCCGCAGATTCTGGCGAAACGTCCTTTTCAAAATGGAAGCGGCGCTTCCGTTTTGACGCGGAGTCAAGGGCTGTTTTCATCAGTAAACACATCATACCGAGAAACACATCATAAAGAGCGACAGGGATTCAGCCAGACTTGGCCGAGTCCCTGTTGTGGTTCAGTACAACAAGTCGGCTTTTTCCGTGACTGCCGACTGTGATGTGCCGGGAAGGAAGGCATATCGCTTTCCTTCGGAGCATTGTTTATAGGCTCTGCCTATGGTTTTGTGATCCGATAGCTGGTCAGGAAGATTTTGTGCCTTACTTTAAAATGCTCCGGGTATTTTTCTTCCAGCATCTGTCTGTGTTCCATATCGAATTGCCTGATCTGTTCCTCGTTCATCGCAGCCAGAACGCCCCTGCTGGAAAGCATCCTGCCATGCCATGTCTCTCTGGTGAAGGGCAAGTCCGCTTCAATGATCTCCGTCTGCGGGTCGTCGAAATAATGCGTTTTCAAGTCGGCGATGGCGGGATTCCCGCCGCTCCAATTACCGTTGATTTTCCTGACCAGGCTGTTGGAATCGTGGGTGATCGGTTCCTCTTTCACATAGCTCATGTAGATTTTCAGAAATACTCCGTCCGGTTTCAGGAATCGCCTGATCTTGGGAACGACGATCCCGGGCTCAAAATACCAAAAGCACTGAGCAGCGGTGACGACGTTGAAGGAATCGTCCGCAAAATTCATTTCCTCCGCCGAACAGACCAGGTATTCGATGGATTTGCCTTCGGACAGTCTTCTTGCCTGTGCGATCTGGTTTTCCGAGATATCCGTGCCGGTCCATCGGGCGCCATAGTGATACATTCCTCGTGGCAGCACGCCTGTTCCGGTTCCCAGGTCGAGGACCCGCTGTCCCGTGATCCCGATCCCCAATTCCGACAAGCGCTCAAACATACATGCTGGATAGATGTCCCGATACTTCGCATAGACCTCGGAGGTCCGCCCAAAATCGAACGCTGCCCCTTCGTCGATCGACGGTTTGCTGATTTCCATAGTTGCCTCCCGCGTTTTCCTGATTTCATCCAAGTATGGATAAACGGAATTCCTCTTTCAGTTTTTATCTGACCCAAAGCCGCGAATCAGATACAGGCAATAAAAGCCAATGGTCGTCCTGTCGCTTGACAATTCACTCCGGCATGGTATAATAAGGGCACAAAAGGGCGCTGTACATGGCGGTCAGCCCTATATGGTCAACAAAATGTTAGCCGTCCGGGGCCTAGCCGGGCGGCTAACGAACTCTTGGGGATATGTGCATCAAGATCCAAAAGACCAAGATGAAGCATATCAGGAAGCGGAGGACTCTCGCCCAGCGTTCTTTTCCCACAAGCCTCACCTCCCTTCGCAGGGAAGTGGCTAACCGCCTTTATTTGTACAGCGCACCTTTCGCCGGGACAGCCCGGTAGCCCCTTGCGGGGTTAGCTGCATTATAATCTGCGTGCCGTGCTTTGTCAATTTATCGTGCCTTGTGTTGCCAAAGAAAGCACACAGTGTAATAGGCCATACCACCGCCGGCCCATAGTCGGCGGTGAGTAAATGCACTTAAATGCACTCTTGAGAAAGAAGAAGGCTGTAGTTTGCGAAGGAAGAATCCTTCCTTTATGAAATTACATCATGATACCGGATTCTTCGCGCCTGCGGGCGCGAACGCTGCGAGGCATTTATGGAATTAAGCTATCCGGGAGGGAAAACCCCTCCCGGATGATTTTTTAGTGACAGGCGCAACGGTTGGCGGAAAAAAACGACTTGACGGGTGAGAGGAGGCGAGCGCATGGAGGATCGGGAGATCGTGGAGCTGTACTGGCAGCGCAGAGAGGAAGCCCTGGGGGAGAGCCGGAAGAAATACGGCGGCCTCTGCTTCTCCGTGGCTCTGAGCGTGCTGGGCAGCCGGGAGGACGCGGAGGAGGCTGCCAGCGACGCCCTCCTGCGGGCCTGGAACAGCATCCCGCCCCAAAAGCCGGAATACCTGGACGCCTACCTGGCGAAGCTCAGCCGCCGCGCCGCCGTGGACCTGCTGCGGCGCAGCCTGGCAGGAAAGCGCTGGAGCGGGGAAGCGGCCCTGGCCCTGGAGGAACTGGAGGAATGTGTGCCTTCTGGCGCATCCGGGCCGGAGGAGCGGCTGGAGGCCTCGGAGCTGGCCGCCCTCATCGCCCGCTTCCTCCGGGCCCAGCCGGAGACGGTCAGGAAGGTCTTTCTGCGCCGCTACTGGTATGTGGAGAGCGTCTCCGCCATCGCGGAGGCCTTCGGCTGGAGCGAGAGCAAAGTCAAGTCCATCCTGTTCCGCACCCGGAAGGGACTGCGGCGATTTTTGGAAACGGAGGGATATCTGTGAGCGCGGAAAGCATTTTTGAAGCTCTGGGGGAGCTGGAGGAAGACATGGTTAGGGAAGCGGCCCTGCCGCCACGACACGCTGTCCGCCCCCGGCGTCTTCTGCTGATCGCCGCGGCGGCCCTGCTGACGGCGCTGCTGGCCGCCGCAGGCTACGCAAGTCCCGCCGCGCGGCGCTTCTTCACCGCAACGGGGGATGAGATCACCGTGCTGTCGGAGGGGGACCGGGCGCTGCGGTCGGGGGGCGAGGCAGTCTGCGTCATCCGGGACGGGCGTATCCTCTTCCTGTGCGACGGAACGGAAAAGGACATTACCGAAGAATGCGGCCCCAGTCGGTATTTCGCCTGGGAGCGCACCTATGAGGACGGCACCCGGCATCTCATCGCCGTGGGAGGCACGCCGGAAAGAATGGGGTATTTCTATGTTTATCTCTTCCCCGACGGCAGCGGCGCCTTCGACCTCCCCTGCTTTTACGATTACCGCGGCGCAGCCTGGGTGGAAAAAGCGGTGCGGGATCTTGGCCTGGAGGACCTGGGCATCAGCGACTGCCCGGACCATGGGGACCTGAAGGTACCCACGGCGGCGGAGCTCATCGAGCACGGCTATCCGGTGAATTCGCGGGGGGAGACCTACGGACCCGGCGGCAGATATACGGAGTGGCTGGGACAGCCGGACCTGGAGCTGGCCATGGGAAAGAACGGCGCGGAGGGCTACATCCGATATGCAGAATTGGAGGAAGCCTCAGGCGCAGGCCGCGTCCACTCCCCGGAGGAGGCCCTGGCCTGGAATGAATACGTCCGGCAGAGGGGACCGGTGGAGATACCTGTTTATAAAGAGGACGGGGAGACCGTCGTGGACTGGTTCGTCATCAGCCCGGGCAGGGCCGCAGAGGGATAAGAAAAGATAAAGAGCAGGGCGGGGGAGTACCCCGTCCTGCCGCGTTTTCAGCCCAGCAGCACCGGCTGCAGCTGCCGCCCCTCCAGGGCGGCGGCGACGGCGTCGCCCAGCAGAGCGAGGTCCGCTTTCAGGCTCATGGGCTTCGCCGCCGGGTCGTCCTGCCCGAAGGGGACGAAATAATAATGCTTTCGGTTCAGCAGCACGCCGATGTTCTGGGCGGCGGCGGCCAGGCCGTCGTTGGTGGAGACGGCCACTACCACGGGCTTCTGGTTCCGCAGGTGGGCCTTGCAGGCGAAGGTCACCGGCCCGTCGGCGATACCCGCAGCCAGCTTCGCCAGGGTGTTTCCCGTGCAGGGGGCTACGGCCAGGATATCCAGAGGCGTCCGCGGCCCCAGGGCTTCCGCTTCCTCGATGGTGAGGATGGGTTCCCGGCCGCAGAGTGAGCGCAGCTCCCGGACAAAAGCGGCAGCCAGGCCGAAGCGGGTGTCCGTGGCATAGGCTGTTTCGGAGAGAATGGGGATGATCTCGTATGTCTGCCGCAGGCGTCGGACCTGGGGCAGAAGCTCGTCGAAGGTGCAGAAGGAGCCGCAGATGGCGAGCCCCAGTTTTTTCATGATGACGCTTCCTCCCTGAGAATGGCTTGGATGGAACTGTGCAGCGCCTCCGCGGCGCTGAGGGGGGCCGTCTTGCCCGGCAGCCCCCGTGCGATCACCACCCCGCTCGGGTCCCGGAAACCGCCGGGAGCGGAGGCCAGCTCGATATTGAGGGCCCCTTTCGCCGCCCGGGCGAGGATGGGGGCGGGGATGGTGTTGAACAGGATGTGATGACCCGCCGGGGTTTCCGGCAGCCGGTCCAGGCTGCGGCAGCCCGCGCTCTCCGCCCAGGCGCGCTGCGCCGGGGAACGGGCGAACACCGTCACCTCCGCCCCCAGAGCCCGCAGGCGCGGTCCCAGGGCCCGGGCGATACGGCCGCCGCCCAGGATCAGCACCCGGCTGCCCAGCAGCGTCCGCTCGGTTTTCTCCAGGGCCAGGGCGATGGCGCCCTCCGCCGTGATGGCGGCGTTGCGCAGCAGGACTTCTTCCTTGTTGTAGTAGTCCCGCAGCCGCAGATGCGGGTGCTCCCCGGCGGCCAGGGCCGTCAGGGCCAGACTGCCGGGCTTCAGCTCCGCCAGCGCGGGGTGGTTTCCCGTGGGCAGGGGGAAAAGCCAGGCGTCCGCCTCCTCACCGGGGGCGTAGGGACATACTTCGCAGCCGTCTTCGGCCAGAAGCCGTCCCAGCGCTTCCTGCCGGGCGTCTCCCGGCGCCAGCGCGATCTTCATCGGTCATCACCTCCCTGCATCCTATGCAAAGCTGACCGGCGCGGTGCGAGCAAGCACCGCGCCGGTCAGCTTCATGACAGCAGCGATCTAACGGCCTTTGCCATCCGCGCTTCCGGGTCGTTGAAATGGCCGCCGGGATTCCATTCCAGGGTCGTTTCTGCGCCGGAGGCGCGCAGGAGGGCTTCCGTCCGCTCCGTACACAGACCGACTTGCGCCATGCGGGGATTCCGGGCTTTCGGTTCCCGCTCTCCCAGGGAAAGGTAGACTTTCCCGGCCCGGCAGGGATTCGTCTCCAGATATTCACACCAGCCGTCGTACCAGAGAGAGCCGGAGACGGAGGCCAGCAGGGGGAATGCATCCGTTCGCGTCCCTGCCCAGAGGGCGAAAAGCCCGCCCAGGGAATAGCCGATGAGCAGTTTCGTCTGCGGCGGCGCAGCCAGCGCCCCTTCCGCTTCCGTAATAGCGGACAGCAGCTTGGCAAGGAACGCTTCCGCACCGCCGCCGAAATCCGGCTCCTTTTTGCTGAGCCCCGGCGCAGCCCATGGGGTCAGGTCCCGATCCCAATCCGGGGCGGGAAAGGCCAGAAGGCTGCATGGGGGGAGCAGGGGCTTCAGCTTCTCCGCCGTTTCCAAATCATCAAGCAGCACGATCAGGGGGCCGCTGCCCTCCATCAGATTCGTCATGGCCGCTCCTTCGCCCGCAGGGCTTCCAGCAGGGCATAGGGCCCCGAAGCGCCGCCCACCACCCGGTCCGGACGCCGGGAACCGTGGAAGTCGCTGCCGGCGGTGGGGCAGAGATCGAAGCGCTCCGCCAGCTTCCCCAGGGAAGCCGACTGCGCTTCCGTGTAATTGGAGTAGAAAACCTCCATGCCGTGGAAGCCGCTGCCGGCGCAGAGCTCCACCAGCTCCTCCAGACGATATCCCTCGCTGAATTCATACTGCAGCGGGTGGGCCAGCACGATCTTCCCGCCTGCCCTGCGCAGCTCCTCCGCCACCTCCGGCACCGTCCGCCGGGTGATGGGCACATAGTAGGGCCTTCCGTTCCCCAGCCAGGCGTCGAAGGCCTCGCTCACCGTGGAAAAATAGCCCTTGCGCACCAGCAGCAGAGCGATATGAGGCCGGCCCACGATCCCCTTTTTCAGGCTCATGAGCTCCTCCATGGAGACGTCGATCCCGTCGGAGCGCAGCTTTTCGATGAGCGCTTCGTTCCGCTCGTTCCGGTCCCGCTCCAGAGAGGGACTGCGGCGCAGGATTTCCCAGTCGCAGTCATAGCCCAGAATGTGGATCTCGTCGCCGCCCCATTCCGCCTTGCGCTCGATGCCCGGCACGATCTCCAGCCCCGGCACCGGCGTCAGCTCGCTGAGACCCTCCATGGTGTCGTGGTCCGTGATGGCCACGGCCCGGAGGCCGACGCGCTTTGCTTCCTCCGCCACGGCCTGAGGACTCAGCTCCCCATCGGAAAAATAGGTGTGGCAGTGCAGGTCCACTCTGTCGGTCAGGTTCATTTGATCCTCCTGCATTCCAGATAGTAACGCTTATCTCGCGCCGGACCGATGGAAAAGCTCTTTTTCGGCAGGGGCCCGCTGCGGATGATGCTGGGGAAAAGGTCCGATTTGTGCATTTCCGGCATGAGGATCCCCGCCCGTCCCTCCTTGCGGCAGAGGGCGGTCACGTCCTCCGCGCCGTGGATGTAGTCGATATTGCCGCCGTGTCTGTCGCGGTAGTCCTCCAGAAAGGTCTCGCAGGCGGCGATGCATTCCCCGATGGTGCCGTCCACCGACAGGGCGGCTTTCCCGGCGGCGGTGAGGCAGGTGAAGGGCCTGCCGCGGCCCTTCCAGGGGGAAAACCAGGCTTCCGCCTCTGCAAGGAAGGAGACCGGATCCGTGCCGAACAGCACCCGGTGGATCGGTTCGAATTCGATGGCGGGCTCGTGGAGGTCCACCAGCTCCGCAAGGGTGAAGCGGGCGGGATGGCGCTGCCGCTCCTCCGGCGTCAGGCTTTCCCGTATTTCCTCCCAGCCCTCCTTGGCTGCGGCCAGGCTGTGGTTCCCGTCCCCCACGGCGTAGAGCAGGGGAAAGCGGGCTTCCCCGTAGCGGCGGCGCAGGGCGTCTTCCGTTCCCAGCTCGGCCAGGGCTTCGCGCACCGCTTCCGCGCCTTCGCCCGTGATGCGCCAGCCCTTCACGCTGCCGCCCCCTTCCATGAGGGGCGTGTCGTAGAGGAGTCCGCCCTTGTTTTGAGCGGCGGTCTTCATGACCGCCATGCCGGGGTCGTCGCAGAAAACCACCAGATGGGGCAGCTCCAGCTCCGCCTGTTTCCGCAGGCGCAGACGGGGCGGCAGCCGGTCCGGCACCAGGCCCTCCGTGGCGTGGATGGGGGAGCGGGAATCCTCCCGGTAATCGTAGTATTCCAGGTCCAGCAGCCCCAGGATGCCCCGGCGCAGCCCGCCGCCGGAGAGGGTGCGCTCCAGATAGACGTAGCTGTCCGGCAGAGCGTCAAAGAGACCGCCGGCCAGATAGCCGTTCATGCTTCGGATGATGCCGGCCTCCAGCCGGTCCCGGTCCGCCCGGTCCAGCCAGGCCTCCGGCAGCATGAGGCGAAGGGTGCTGGGGGCGTCCCCCACGAAAGCGCTGACCCGCTGCCAGTAGTCCGGGTCGGCGGTGAACTGGTCGCAGGCGATCACGCTCCACTTCTCCAGGTCCCGGACGCGGGGAAGCAGGATCTCGCCGGGAAGAAAACAATCGGAAAGGTTCATGGACGGTCCTCCAGGAATAAAAATCACAATCGCTCGGTTTTGCCCAAGCGCCGGTAAACGGTGAAATACATCGTGATGTAGCAGGCGCTGCCGCCCAGGAGCTGGCTCACCGGCTCCGCCCAGAAGATGCCGTCGGCCCCCAGGCCGGTGATGGCGGGCATCAGGAGGATCAGAGGCAGCAGGATGAAGAACTTCCGCAGCAGGGAGAAAAACACCGCCCGTTTCGCCAGTCCCAGGGCGTTGAAAACGTTCTGCCCCACCATCTGGAAGGTCATGAAGAAGAACATGGCGTAATAATGACGGATGCCGTAGACCCCCACCCGCGCCAGCTCCGGGTCGGCGTTGAACACGCGCACGAAGAAGCCGGGGACGAGCATGAACGCCAGCCACATGCAGAAGCAGTAGGCCGCCACCATGCCGGTCATGATGCGGATGCAGGCTTTGCAGCGGTCATAGGCCTTGGCACCGTAATTGAAGCCCAGCACCGGCTTGCCGCCCTCCGTCACCCCGGAAACGGGCATGAAGCTCAGCTCCCGCAGGGAGTTGATGACGGTCATGGCCGCCACATAGGTATCCCCGCCCAGGCGGGCGAGGCCGTTGTTGTAGAAAAAGCTGACGGCGGAGTTGGTGAAGCTCATGACGAAGCCCGCCACCCCCAGGCTCAGCATCTTCCCCACGATGTCCCTCCGCAGGCGGAGGTTGGCCCTTTTCAGGGGGATCAGGGCCTTCCTCCCCGTGAGGAAGCGGAAGACCCACACCGCGCTGCAGGCCTGGCTCAGCACCGTAGCCAGGGCGGCTCCCTTCACGCCCCAGTGAAGGACGAAGATGAACACGGGGTCCAGGGCAATGTTGATGAGCGCGCCGATGAGCACCGTGAGCATCCCCGTCCGGGCGAAGCCCTGGGCGTTGATATAGGGATTCATGCCCACCCCGGTGAGGACGAAGACCGTCCCCGCCAGGTAGACGCTGAGATAGTCGTCGGCATAGCGGAAGGTCTCCCCGGCGGCGCCGGTGAAGCGGAGGATGGGGGCCTTGAAGACATAGCCCAGGGCCGTGAGGGTCAGGGCGAAAATGAGAAGAAGACAGTAGGCGTTGCCCAGGATGCGCCCGGCCTTTTCCTCGTTGCCCTCCCCCCGGGCGATGGAGAAGAGGGGGGAGCCGCCGGTGGAGCAGAGGGATTGGAAGGCGCTGATGACCATGAGGATGGGGGCGGCGATGCCGATGCCCGTGAGGGCCAGCTTGCCCCCCTCCGCCATGTGGCCGATGTAGATGCGGTCCACAATGCTGTAGAGGGTATTCACCAGCAGGGCCAGGATCATGGGAAGGGCCAGGCGCAGGATGTTCCCTGACAGGCTGCCCTGGGAAAAGTCACTCTTGTTCGTCTGGTTCAGCGTCCCCGCCCCCTTCCTCTTGATCGAGATATGGATTCACGCTCAGGGCCAGCAGCACCCAGAATACCGGGGCCGCGGCGCACATGGAGATGCCGAAAAGGGCCTGGATGGCGCAGCACAGGGCCGCCCCCGCGCAGGCGCGCCTTGCCCCCCTTTGCCGGAGAAAGCCCAGGGCGGCGCAGGCGGCCAGGCCCAGGTGCATGAGAGCCGCCCCCGGCCCGGAGCAGGCCAGAGTGTGGAGATATTCGCAGTGGGCCGCGTCGATGCGGAGGGTCACCGTCCGCCCCAGGGCGGGATCGAAGGCGGTGTAGGGCCTTAGCCCCCGCAGCCCCAGGGTGTCCGGCCCGCTCCCCAGCCAGAAGTGATCCGGCAGGGCCTTCACCACCTGCTCCCAGATATACACCCGCCCGCTGCCCATCTCCTCCCCGGCTTTGCCGTGAAGGAGGGAGGAAGCCTCCCGCAGAGGGCCGTACCAGCCCCGGTAGGTGAAGACCAGCGCAAGGCCCAGGAGGAAGAGGAGTGTCATAAGGATCCGGGAGAGCCGGCGGCAGTCCCTGTCCCCCGGCAGCCGCCGTTCCAGAAGAAAGCAGGCCCCCGCCAGGAGGGTGAGCCCCAGAGCGGGTCCGTCGCCGATGATCTGCCGCCCCAGCAGGGCCAGGGTCAGGGCCGCGAGGCCGCCCCAGCGGCACAGGGCCGCCGGGGTCTTCCCGTAGAGGGGCAGGGCCGGCAGCAATACGGCGCAGAGGGCCAGCATGGGCCCCGTCACGTCCATTTCCGAGAGAAGGAAGGCGTCGAGGGCGGCAAAGGGAAGCAAAAGGAAGTATTTGCCGCCCTTTTCCAGGATGGCCAGGAGGCAGAGGGCGGCCCCGGCGGCCAGCACCTCGCCGGTCTGCCCCGCGTTGCCCAGGGTGCCCAGGTAAGCGCCGGGGTAGCGCAGCCCCGCGTCCGCCCAGCCCAGGCCGGGGGGATAGAGCCCCAGGGCGTTGACGCCCGCCAGCTGAAGGATGCAGAGCAGCCCCTGGAGCCCCAGGGCCGCGGCAAAGGCGCACAGCAGCCCCCGTCGGGGGAAGCCGCGGCTGCTCAGAAGAAGGAAACTCAGCACATAGAGGGCGAGGTGGACAAAGCCCTCGGCGCGGCTGCCCCCCAGGAAAGCGGTCCGCCGCCAGGGGGAACAGAGGGCGCTCAGCAGGCAGAAAAAGAGGTAGCCC
>JAEEGF012200916.1_pt1 | contig 13593 bp, 10 predicted proteins | sample 9134171 | NCBI WGS metagenome assembly JAEEGF01 (sample SAMN16246542, study PRJNA631951) | gut metagenome | biome: gut microbiome; feature: rumen; material: AP-attached | host: Bos | place: Iran: Karaj | collected 2018-10
CCAACTACAAGATCTGGAATTGTAGCAGCTGAAGATGAGTTAACGGGATTGATGATAAGAACATCAACACCCTGTGTGATAAAGTTCTGAATCTGGTTTGTCTGTGTTGCCTGGTCGTTAGCACCATCAACGATTGTGATATTGTCCTTGGAGAATCCCTGTGATACAAGGTAGTTCTCAAGCTCTGTTCTGAAGAGTGTCATGAAGTTATCAGCGAACTGATAGATACAAACACCAACCTTCTTGTCTGCAAGATCAGCATTTCCTGCTGTCTCAGCAACTGTCTCAGCAACCTCAGTAGCTGTATCAGCAACTGTCTCTGCTGTCTCAGCAACTGTCTCAGCTGTCTGTGTAGCTGTGTCTGCTGCTGTCTCTCCGCAACCAACGAGCATAGCCATTGTCATTGCAGAAACTGTTAAAAGACTTACCAATTTCTTTTTCATTTGTAACATCCTCCTTAAAGTAAGTTATTGGAGCACAGCTTAAGCAAAGCCCCAATGTTTGTTTACATGGGTAATCTTATCAAAAGCATTTGTGCAAAAACATAGAGAATTCTTCTTTTTATCTTAGAAATCCTTTTGTTTTTTGTTCTTAATTGTGGATTTTACACAACAAAAAGCACTCCTTTTTGGTTACATTTACTTTACGGAAACGTTTTCTCAAAAAGGAGTGTCGTCATATTGTAGTATTGTATGAAATTATCAGTAATTTTCACTCAATTTCTGTGGTGCCATCGTCATAGGTTATGACCCAGTACCCTTTGCCTGTACCGCAATCTTCATGATACTGCTTGTCTATTATAACCTTTTCGGTATCTGCAGGCTTTTCATCCATAGCTACAGGCTCATTATTAATATAGGTAATCTTGTAATATGAGTCAGGCTTCTTTTCAAATTCAGCCTCAGCATTATCGAGATTCACATCCTCGTTATCTATCGGCTGCTCGGTAATCGTAACAACCGGTATATTGTCATCTTTCACCATTCCTGCCAGAAAATGCCTGTAGGCCGGCATCAGAGAATACAGCACTATGTTGAAAATAAACACACAGGATACTGTACCTGCAAATATGAATGTAAATGTAAGGATCTTCCTCATATCTTTTCCTCTTTAATAATTTACCGGGTAGCTTGCTTCCTTTTTGATCGGCCCGGCAGGATAACTTTCGTAGGTCTGTTTGTAATATCCGCTTCCCTTGGCCCTCTGCATCTCAGCATCAAATACGTACCATTTTCTTCCGACCTTAACTTCCGTCCAGGCGTGTGCTGTTCTTCCGCCAAGAGCTGATGTAACTGTTCCTGTACATACCATCGCATCATAGCCCAGGCCTTTGGCTATATATGCAAACGCTGCAGCATATCCGTAGCAGTTGCCTTTGTGCTCACTCATGGTGTTCATTGCATATGAGCCTGTCCAGTCACCGCTGGGAACTTCCATGCTTCTTTCATATACAACCGACTTGGCAAGATAATCAAAAGCAGCTTCCAGCTGCTCGGACTGCGTCATGGAAAATGTGGTGCAGACATTGACCAGATCAGCTGCCATCTTCATAACATCTGATGGCGGGTCTACAACATCGTCATTACCGGTCGTCCATTTTACAGTGCCGTAAATATGAAGAAAATGAGCTCCCTGCACATCCCATTCCATACCGTTTACAGATCCGTTGTCCTCTACAACCGCAACTATTTCCCTGCGCAGTTTTTCAGGTACACCGGAAAGCGCATTCTGACTTATAGAAACTACGGTGTTTGGAATATACGCTGCCGAAAGAGCAGGTGGATAACACACAAGCTCTGTCTGCATCTTATCGTATAAGCATCCGCTGTAGGATGAATAAAACGGGTTGTTTTCACTTACCGTAATATATTTAAGGTGCCCCATTCCTCTGAAGGCTGTTGATGTGACCTCGTACACATCACTTCCTATATGAATGGATGTGATACTGTGATCAGGAAAGCTTGAGTAATCAAGAACCTCATAATCTCCGGCACTTACTGTAAGCGAATTCGTGCCTAACATAAGCAGACCCAAAAGTAATGATATTAATTTATGGCCATTTTTGAGGATTTTTGTCGGAATCATAATAGGTGTCTGTCTGCCCTCCCATAGGGTTGTCATTACTATGTATCGGTTGTCCTGTTATCTGATAGTCACCATCAACATATCTTGGTCTGGTGTTAATAATGTCTTTTTCAAATGCATAGCCGTAATATTCTCTGAAGTCCTGCTTTTTGCCACCCCAGTTTGGATGTACTCCATATCCTGCCCAGGATTTAATAGGATCTGCATAAGCCTCATGGTTATCACAAACTATCTGGCACCACTGGTCTTCCCATTTATTGGCATTAACATGCACCCATTTAAGCGGTACGTACTCAGTCTTGATACATTTATGCCAGTCATCAAACCACATCTGATCAAGATAATCCAGAATAAGGCCCAATGCTCTGGTAGCTCCGGCACATGTATACTCATGTCCAATGAAAACACCATATGCTGTTCTGTAGAGCTTGTTGTTTGAGCTTTCTACTTCCTCCCGAGTAAGTTCTTTCCCTGCTGCACAATATGCATTTACAATACCTGTAGCATAGGCCACCATCTCTATCTGGGTTCCGTTGCCATTGGTATTAACACGATCATATACATGCCTGGCAATCTGAAGGGCAACGCTCCTTGCCTCGTTTTCCTGACGTCTGTTCATTCCACCGTTACTGTGGATCTCATCGGGAATAACAGCCATTCCATCCTGCTGTTTTTTTGTCTTCTGATATCTGGGAACAACATATTCAAATTTACTTCTGGAAGTTCTTGCTGCAGGATTTATAACCATGCTGGCTTCACGGTTCTCATCGAAACCATGATCAACATAATGCTGAAATAACGCATTCGGATTAGCACCTATTCCACTATCGGCACGCAGATCCTGATAATTCAGGAAGTAGCATAGCGCATTGAATTTCTTGCCTTTATATGTTCTGTTAAAATTATCAAGCGCAAGCATAGTGTCTTCATCAATTTCCACACTTGTTGATGTGGGATCCTTAACCTGGGTTCCGTTTGGCGTTGGTGTGGGATATATCACATTAGAAGTTGCATAAGTTGTCACCGGGAAAAGAAATGTCAGAATCAAAACCCCAAGCACAATACTCTCAGCTGTTTTAGCAATTCTTGTAAGTGTAGATCTGCAGAACATTTTTCGCCTCCGTCTATAGGTTTTTTGGCTAAAAAAACGCAACAAAAAAAGCCAACAAGATTTCATACATTAATCTTATCGGCTTAATTTTATGAATTGTTTATACTAATTTGTATGTTTTCCGTTTTTTAAAACGAACATACCACACGCAAAACATAACAGCAATATGAACAGCCTTGCATGCTCTGGTCTTCCGGCATCTGAGGTTTCCGATCTTCTGGCTCCCAGAACCTTCGGCTGGGCACTGTAAGTTGCTGCTGCCTCCAGACTGTTCAGGACTACATTACCGGTTGTTGCTGTCAGTCCTGTATCTGTTTTAACAACAGACATGATCGAAGAAGTTTTCATATCATCAGTCCGGTCACTGTCACCTGAAGCTGTAAGTTCTCCGCTTTCTGTGTCAACCAGTATAAGCTGTCCGTTAACTTTACTGATATTATAAAGATAATTGACGGAATTACCATTCTCATCCACTATGCTGATACCGGTTATCTCATTGACCGATTTACCGGCACCTGTCTGGCTTCCGTTTATTACTACCCTCTCTATTCTGTGTCCTTCCATCAGAGAACCGGAAGTGATCTCAAAACTGTCATCCGTGAGGGTCTGACCATCGTCATTCCTGACCGTTGTACCGGCTTCTATGGTGATATCCCTGGCCTTGACGCTTACAGTCCCGGTAGTGGGAAGTACATTGAACTTGGCAGGTAGAACATTTCCTGCCGAATCCCTGATTATGAAATCTGCAGCGGTCCTTAGCGGATGATCCTCAGCATCATAGAAGACTACTTCCTGTGAGTCTCCGGGATTTGTAACCTTGGCAAAGGCCTTGACTACATTGATCCAGAAATCCTGTCCCCGATAAGAAAACTCCGTGCCAAGTCCCACATCAGCATATGCTTTGGTTCCGATGAACCTTCCATAGCACTCATAGAGATACCCGATAATAGGGTTTCCGGTCTCTTTGTCATTTATAACGATCTCAAAACCGCCTACTATGTGCTCTCTGCCGTCAAACTCAATTTCTCTGCGTTCTTCTCCGTTTTCCAAAAACAGAGCCCTGATCTCTATCGTAACATCGGGAATCGGATCTTCTACCGGATCTTCCGGCAGCTCAGGATTCTCAGGCTCCACAATCTGCCCGGGATCATCAGTATTATCTGCATCTCCGGGTATTACAGGATCTACAGGTTCTTTAGGATTTTCCGGATTCTCTGATTTTCCGGGGTTCTCCGGTTCTACGGGTTCCTCCGGTTCTACGGGTTCCTCCGGTTCTACGGGTTCCTCCGGCTCTTCAACCGCTTCCTGTGCCCTTTCTCTTATAACACCGTCTACATGGATATTGACGTCAGCGTTGGGATAACCGGTAGATGCCGTCTTGGCAACATACCAAACCACGTAATGTCTGGATTCATCAAAGTCTCCGACAACGCTGCTGATATCCGACGCCTGCGGGAGTTTATCAAGCATCCGTGAAACCTCGTTGGATGCCGTAAATCCATCTGTCAAAAGAGATTCATCAGAGCCGTCAATCGATCCGGTACTCGGAGAGTACTTAGCCGATGACAGCGCCCCGTTTACTCTGATGGCTGATGAATACAGGTCTGAGGAGTAGTTCCCGGGTTCCTCCGGTATATCTGCCCCGATGCCTCTGCCTCTGATAAAGAAGCATACGTCTAAGAATTCCTCGTTGACATCAGCATCAGCATCAACATCCTCAACCTGAACCTCAGCTTGAATCTCATCCTGCTCGTTATTTAATTCTTCTGCACCGACAATGATGGTCATGCCCCTGCTCCCCAGCACGGCAATAAAGATCATCAACGCCATCAGAACGCTAAATGCATTCCCGGCAAAGCCTTTCATAACGAATTACACTCCCATAATCTATATAAAACATACTGAAATATCATACCAAATATTCTATCATATCATTCATCATAATATGGCATTTTTTTGTAAGACTCAGAATATCTTCATGGCATCGGAAATCGAAGAAACGCCGATTATCTCCACATCCTTAAAGGTGCTCTTAAGCTTGGCCTCCAGCGCTTTCGGAACAATACAGGTCTTAAATCCCAGCTTTCTTGCCTCCGATACTCTGGCCTCAGCCATATTGACCGAGCGCACTTCTCCCGAGAGGCCAACCTCTCCGAATGCGATCACATCTCCGCTTATGGGCTTATTCTTAAAGCTTGATATAAGCGCAAGACAGATTCCCAAATCCAGTGAAGGCTCAGCAATCCTCATACCACCGGCAAGATTTACATAGGCATCCGACTCCCCCATCTGCAGCCCGACTCTCTTTTCAAGAACAGCCATAAGAAGATTGACTCTGTTGTAGTCCGTTCCATTGGCCTGTCTCTTTGGAAAGCCGAAATTACTCCTGCATACAAGAGCCTGAATCTCTATAAGAATGGGTCTTGTACCCTCAACAGAGCAGGTGACAATTGATCCACTGGCATTTTCCGGTCTTCCGTCCAGCATGAACTCCGATGGATTGGTCACTTCAACAAGTCCCTTTTCCTGCATCTCAAAAACACCGATCTCGTTGGTGGATCCGAATCGGTTCTTGACCGCACGTAAAATCCTGTAGGATGCGTGCCGATCGCCCTCAAAATAAAGCACTGTATCAACCATATGCTCAAGGACTCTGGGACCAGCAACCTGTCCCTCCTTGGTCACATGTCCGACAATGAATATGGAGATATTCATACTCTTGGCAATCCTAAGAAGCACCGATGTGGACTCCCTTACCTGAGAGACACTGCCCGGTGCTGAAGACACAGCCTCATTATACATAGTCTGGATTGAATCAATTATGACAACAGAGGGTTTGGCCCTTGTGATAGCCTCCTCTATATTACCAAGATTAGTCTCGCACATGAATTTCAGCTTATCAGAAAAATCCCCTATCCTGTTGGCTCTTAGCTTGATCTGTCTGAGGGACTCCTCACCTGAAATATATAATACATCGCGGCCGTCTGCTGAAATATTTCCTGCTACCTGCAAAAGAATTGTAGACTTACCTATACCGGGATCTCCTCCAACAAGAATAAGGGAGCCCTTGACCAGTCCTCCTCCAAGAACCCTGTTCAGTTCCCCAATATGTGTATCATATCTCTCCTCGTCATTCATCTCGATGTCTGACAAGGATTTGGGTGCCTCATATGTTCCGGGCTGTGCTGATGCTGCACTTATACCCTTGGCTGCTTTTGCTGCAGGCTTAACCGTTTCCTCGACAAAAGTATTCCACTCCCTGCACCCCGGACACTGTCCCATCCATTTGGATGATTCATACCCGCAATTCTGGCAGAAAAATACAGATTTAATCTTTGTAGCCATTTATCCTCCACATCCCCAATAAACTTAAAAGAGCTTTCCTGTAAGGGAAAGCTCTAAAATGTTATTTTGTTATTTACAGACCCTGACCTCTACCGGTCCCTCGCCTGAGAGTTCCACGCTGATGTTCAGCTTGCCTCCAAGATTTGTTGTCATCTTACCGATGCTGTTTCCGCCAACGGCTACACTGTATTCAGTGTTCTCCAAAAGTCCTAATGTGATCTGTGCATCATTGTCACCTTCAACACTAAACTCTACTCCGTTGTCAGTTTCCTTAAATCCTGTAACAGCAGTTCCGGGAACTGATTCATAAACAAAGTTTTCATTGCTTTCGAGCTTCGTGATATCCTTGTAGGTCTTTACCTTGAGAATATTACCGTTGTGCTCAAAATTCTCCAGCTTCTTCTTTTCCGGAAGCTTGTAATTGCCAAAGCTTATAGTGCCATCACTTTCAGCTTTGATCAACTGTTCTACGACAGCCATAGTAGCCCTCCTAAGCATGTTGCACTTATTTATAAGTAACTCATATATAAAGTATATCCTACTCCGACACATTATTAAATTAAAATTTTCTTATTTTTTAGCCGGTTTTTTTGTAGTCTTCTTAACAGGCTTTTTTGTGGTAACTGTGGTCTTTGTCTTGGTTGCAGACTTAGCCTTGGTGGTCTTTACGGACACTTTCTTGACTGATGAACTCTTGCCGTCCTTGCCGACAAAGACGATCTTGTCGTCCTTAAGACTTACCGTCACATCCATCCCTGCTTTTATATTGCCCCTGAGGAGCTCTTCTGCCATTGCATCCTCAACGGTCGACTGGATTGCTCTCTTAAGAGGTCTTGCACCCATCTTGGCATCTGAATACTTAGCAACAAGATGCTTCTTGACAGCAGGAGATATTGTGAGATTTATATCCAGCTGCGCTTTGCATCTCTTGGCCAGATTGGATGAAAGAAGAGTAACGATATCCATCATCTCTTTTTCAGTCAGAGTATGGAATACCATGATCTCATCAATACGGTTGATAAACTCCGGTTTAAAGAGCTTTTTGACCTCATCCATTACTCCGGACTTCATATCCTCGTAGTCTCTCTTGGCATCAGGTCCTGAGCCAAAACCAAGCTTCTTGGGATCTACAATCCTCTGAGCTCCGACATTGGAAGTCATGATGAGGATGGTATTCTTAAAGCTTACCTTCCTGCCCTTGGAATCTGTGATATGTCCGTCATCAAGCACCTGAAGCAGGATATTAAACACATCGGGATGTGCCTTCTCAATCTCATCAAAAAGAATAACTGAGTATGGATGACGGCGCACCTTCTCAGAGAGCTGACCGCCATCATCAAATCCTACATATCCGGGCGGTGATCCGATCATCTTGGATACCGAATGACCTTCCATGTACTCAGACATATCAACTCTGATAAGTGCATTTTCATCACCGAACATAGCCTCTGCCAGAGCCTTGGAAAGCTCTGTCTTACCTACACCGGTAGGTCCGAGGAAAAGGAATGATCCGATAGGTCTGTTAGGATCCTGAAGTCCCACTCTTCCTCTTCTGATAGCCTTGGATACAGCCTTAACAGCGTCTTCCTGTCCGATAACCCTCTTGTGGAGAACGGACTCAAGCTTAAGAAGCTTCTCTGTTTCCTTCTCGGCAATCTTTTTGACAGGGATTCTGGTCCATTCAGCCACAACCTCTGCGATATCATTTTCGTTTACAATAAATCCCGATGTCTGATTTTTCTTTTTCTCAGCATTTCTGACCTTCTGGAGCTTGCCAAGAAGAAGATTCTGCTGTTTGTTGTAGACACCGGCTTTTTCGAAATCACTTTCCTTAAGAGCAGTCTCTATACTGATATCCAGGTCTTTGATCTGCTGCTCAAGGTCTTTTACCTTGGATGAAACACCCATGGTGCGGAGTCTGACTGCTGAAGCCGCCTCATCTATGAGGTCAATGGCCTTATCCGGTAGGTTTCTGTCGTTGATATATCTCTCAGAGAGTTCCACGGCAGCCTTAATAGCCTCAGGTGTTATTGTAACCCTGTGGTGTTCCTCGTACTTGCTCACGATGCCGTTAAGAATCTCTGTAGCCTCTTCCTTGGTTGGTTCATCCACATTGACAGGCTGGAATCTTCTCTCAAGAGCTGCATCCTTCTCAACGTACTTGCGGTACTCTGTGATTGTAGTAGCACCGATCATCTGTATCTCGCCTCTTGCAAGAGAAGGCTTTAAGATATTGGAAGCATCGATCGCGCCCTCTGCGCCACCGGCTCCGATAAGTGTATGCATCTCATCTACAAAGAGGATGATATTGCCATCATCGGCTACTTCCTTGATGACCTTCTTGATCCTCTCCTCAAATTCACCTCTGTACTTGGATCCGGCAATCATTCCCGAAAGGTCGAGAGTAACAAGTCTCTTATTCTGCACTGTAAGCGGAACATCGCCGGAGGCAATCTTCTGTGCAAGACCTTCTACAACTGCTGTCTTACCTACGCCGGGTTCACCTATAAGGCATGGATTATTCTTGGTTCTCCTGGAGAGAATCTGGATTACACGCTTTATCTCCCTCTGTCTTCCGATTACAGGATCGAGCTTGCCCTCCATAGCAAGTGCTGTCATATCACGGCTGTACTGAGCCAGGATTGACGCCTTCTTGCCGGCCTTGGGTGACATTGTCTTTTTGCCGAGGTCCTCTTTTACAAGATTGGGGTCCTCTCCCATGGCTGCCAGAGTCTCAGCATAAATCTTCTGAGCAGGCACATTGAGGGTGCTGATAAGCCTTACAGCTACATTCTCCCCTTCCTTGATAAGTGCAAGAAGAATATGCTCTGTTCCTGTCTTGTCGGAGTGGAAGCGCTCTGCAAGCTTGTGAGCTTCCTCAAGAACCTTCTCTGCTCTCGGAGAAAATCCGTCTCTGTCGAGGGTCCTGACATTGCTGTCCGGCACGATCAGATCCCTTATCATATCCATCATCCTGTTCTCATCGATTCCGTTGTCGATCAGGATCCTGGATGCCACACATCCATCCTCGAGAATGAGTCCCATGAGGATGTGCTCGGTACCGACATAATTGAGCTTGAGTGCTCTGGCTGTCTTCTTGGCGAGCTTAAGAACATCAGCTGCCATTGCTGTAAATTTAGATTCCATATATTAATCCTTTCTGTTAAAGGTTTGTGTTAGCTTCGTAATTGTCGTAGAGTTCATCTACCAGTGCATGGATATCTTCTCTTCCGATACCCTTACATATTCCCCTGGCAAGCACCACTGCCAGCTCTTCTCTGGCTTCTTTAAGGGCCTTGAGCTTGTTGATATCGATGGCTATGATAGCCCCCCTTCTCCTGTCGATCTTGACGAATCCGTCCTGTTGAAGAATTGAATAGGCCTTGTTGACCGTATGCATATTAATGCCGATGGTCTCCGCAAGCTGCCTCACACTTGGAAGCTGCTCTCCCTCTCTGAACTGGGACGTCGCAATTCCCAATATGATCTGATTACAGAGCTGAACGTAAATCGCTTCATCGCTGTTAAAATCAATTTCTATTATCATTTCGATCTCCTTGATAAAGAAGTTCTGCCTGGTGTGACACATTTAGTATAACACATATTACAGATTTTTCCCACTACGAAAAAGAACCTCCGCATATGCGGAGGTTCTAGTATCTAAGATTTCCTAGCTCACTTTTCATCATCAAGGTCGAGGAACTCGAACTCGAAATCATCCTCATCACCGATGAAGTTCTTGGTCTTACGTCTGGGCGCCTCTTCTCTTCTTGGCTGTTCTGCCTCAGATCTTGAAGGTCTCCTTACAGGGCGCTCTTCAGAATCGTCTCTTGCAGGTCTTCTTGCAGGTCTGTCTTCAGGATTTCTCCTTGGCTGACGCTCCTGACGCTCTTCATCGTACTCAGCAGATCTTCTCGGTCTTGCAGGTCTTTCCTCAGAATTCTCTTCTCTTCTGGCCCTTACAGGTCTTGCATTTTCATCTCTTGAAGGTCTTACTGTTCTCTCTTCAGCAGCCTGTCTTCTTGCAGGTCTGTGCTCTTCCTCATCTTCATCATCGTCATCACGTGCTCTTCTTCTGGAAGGCTGTGAGTAACGATCGTACTCTTCATCCTCGTCATCCTCATAATAGAGTGAGTCGCGAAGCTTAAGAGCAAGAAGGATAAGTCCAACTACAAGTGCCGCGATCACTACTGCAAGGATGATAAGAATTGTCTTGTAATTATTGTTTGACTTAACGAGTTTACTAACCTCATCGCTGCTCTTAGCTGCATCAATGAGTTCATTGACTTTAACTCTGTATCCCTCAACATTGTCATAGAGGTACCATACTGCACCATTCTCTCCGTCCTCAAGGTATACAAGTGAGTAATGTCCGTCACCTGCATCTCCTGCTGAAGCCGGCTGTGAGCTCTCCTCTGACTGTCCTTCTTCAGGTGCCTCGGTGTTCTCGCCTTCGCCCTCTACTGCTTCAGGTGTCTCTCCACCCTCAGGAGCCTCTGTGTTCTCGGCGGGAGCTGCCTCACCAACCTCTAAGAGGTCGCTTCTGATAAATCCTGTCTTGTTGCTGCTTCCGAAAGTTACCTGATACCATGTCTTGTTGTCTGAACCTGTTGCCTCACCTGTGATTGTAACGGTATCGCCCTTTGTAACCTTGCCGACTGAATTATAAGCTGTACCTGCGCCTTCACGAACATTTACACTGTCCTGTGTAATTGTTGCAGGTCTGGATTCTGTAGCTGTTACTGTTGTTGCAGGGAGTGAAGCTGCTGCTGCATTACTCTCTGTAGTATTGGTAGTTGTGGTTGTCGTTGTCTCAGCCTTGGCTGATGAATCACCGGACTTCTTGATAAGGTCGCTTCTTACATAACCTTTTTCACTCTTGTTGACACGGATCTTGTACCATACATATCCTGAAGCATCTGTTGCTTCATCGATGATCTCTACGGTATCTCCCTCTCTGAGACTTGAAATCTGAGAAGCTGTCGTGCTTGCTTCGGATCTTACCTTAACATTTGATGTAGCAACAGTTCCGGTAGTCTCAGTATAGGCAAATGCCTGTACTCCCATTGACACGAATATAGTCGCTGATAATACGGCTGAAAGGCCGAGCGACATCAGTCTCTTTCCTATTCTTTTCATTTTTTACTCCTCCATTTCATCAATCGCCTTACCAATGTCATGACGCATGTATTTATTGTCAAAGTCTACCCACTCTGTAGCCTCATAAGCCTTCTTGCGGGCTTCTGAGAGAGTGTCACCTTTAGCTGTGATGCCAAGCACTCTGCCACCGTTTGTAACAACGCCTTCAGGTGTGAGCTTTGTTCCTGCATGGAAGCAGTAATATCCGTCTTTGCCCTTGAAATTCTCAAGGCCTCTGATGAGCTTGCCCTTCTCATAGCTGAGCGGATATCCGTCACTGGCAAGCACAACACATACTGCTGCCTTGTCTTCAAACTCAAGATCAAGGTCAGAAAGTGTCCCGTCGATGCAGGCATTACAAACATCAATTATATCAGTTTTAAGTCTCGGAAGCACTACCTGAGCCTCCGGATCCCCAAATCTGGCGTTATATTCAAGAACCTTAGGGCCATCCTCAGTCAGCATGAGTCCGAAGAAAATAACTCCCTTGAACTCCCTTCCCTCTTTGGCCATGGCTTCTACAGTCCTGCCGTAAATATTATCGCGACAGAACCTGTCTATCTCATCTGTATAGAACGGGCTGGGTGAGAAGTTACCCATACCGCCTGTGTTAAGTCCTGTATCTCCATCCCCTGCTCTCTTATGATCCTGAGCACTGGACATGAGCTTGTATGTCTTACCGTCCACAAAAGACAGAACAGAAACCTCCCTGCCTGTCATGAATTCTTCGATTACCATGTGATTGCCGGCATCTCCGAACTTCTTATCCTGCATAATCTGCTTAACTCCGGCCTTTGCTTCATCAAGGTCCTGACAGATAAGAACGCCCTTACCAAGAGCCAGACCGTCAGCCTTAAGAACAATCGGGAATTTGGCGCTCTCGAGATATTTAAGCGCATCCTCAGCATTATCAAAGGTCTCATAAGCAGCTGTAGGAATATTGTACTTCTTCATAAGATCCTTGGAAAAAGCTTTGCTTCCTTCAAGTATCGCTGCATTTTTGCGCGGTCCGAATACCCTGAGACCCTCTGCCTCAAACGCATCAACAATACCGCCCACAAGCGGATCGTCCATTCCAATTATTGTAAGATCGATCTCTTTTTCTTTTGCAAAAGAAGTGAGCTTATCAAACTCCATTGGAGTGATGGGCACGCATTCGGCAAGCTCCGCAATTCCGCCGTTTCCCGGCGCACAGTATATCTTGTCTACCTTGGGCGATCTTGAAACTGCTTCGGCAATCGCATGCTCACGTCCGCCTCCGCCAACAATCAAAACTTTCATCAGAAAACTGTCTCCTCTTCATAACCTTCAATAAATACTTTATTTCCCCTGATCTGAACTTTATTATTGGCAATCAGATCAATTGCCATAGGAAGTATCTTCCATTCTGCCTGCTCCATGATCCTCTTCTGAAGGACCTCAGGAGTGTCATCCTGTCTTATCATTACAGGCTTTTGTAAAATGATCGGTCCTGTATCGGTGCCCTCATCCACAAAGTGAACGGTTGCCCCTGAAACTCTTACGCCTCTCTCCAAAGCCTTCTCATGAACCTTGAGGCCATAATAGCCTGTTCCGCAGAAAGATGGGATAAGAGAAGGATGAATATTGATTATCCTGCCCTCAAAGGCTTTGACAACGATATCCGGAATAACAACCAGACACCCTGCCAGTACGATCAGATCCGGATCAGCATCCTTAAGTATCTGTAAAAGAGCTTTATTAAAGTCCTCTCTGTTTTCGAACTCCCTGGGGCTCTTGCAAACACTCTTTATTCCTGCCTTTTTAGCTCTTTCCAGTGCATAAGCATTGGGATTGTTGCTGTATACCAGACAGATCTCGGTATTGGTAATAGTTTTATTCTCTATAGCATCGATAATTGCCTGAAGATTGGTACCGCCCCCAGACACCAGAAC
>JAEEGF012219599.1_pt1 | contig 13593 bp, 10 predicted proteins | sample 9134171 | NCBI WGS metagenome assembly JAEEGF01 (sample SAMN16246542, study PRJNA631951) | gut metagenome | biome: gut microbiome; feature: rumen; material: AP-attached | host: Bos | place: Iran: Karaj | collected 2018-10
CCATCGACGATGCGGAAACCAGCGCGAAGAACGTAACCCTCGGCGCCTACCGGCTTACCGACGGCATCATCGCCCGCATCTCGGGTGAAGAGCCCGCCTATCCGGCGCTCGATACCACGATGAAGGCCAAGCTGCTGGCCCAGGTCACCGACTCGACCGTCACGGTCACCGTCACGAACGACCAGGTCTACATCGGCGCCGATCCTTCCACGCCGCACATCGGCGACGTGCGGATCACCTTCACCCAGGTGACTTCGCCCAAGACCATCTCCCTGCTGGAGAAAGTGGTCAACGGCACGTTCGAAAGCTACATCGCCAAGAACGGCAAGTCCTTCTCCCGCGTGGAGATGGGAACCGTCAGCGCCGAGAACATGTTCGAACACCAGAAATCGGCCAACAAGATGGTACTCTGGCTCTTCCGGGTCCTGGGCATCATCCTGGTCGTTGCCGGCTTCAAGTCCCTGCTGGGCTTCCTCAGCACGATCTTCGCCGTGGTTCCGTTCATCCAGCGGATCATCGGCGCAGGCGTCGGCCTCGTGTCCACCGTCCTTGGCCTCGTCTGGAGCCTCATCGTGATTGCGATCGCCTGGGTGGCGCACAGGCCGGTCCTGGCCATCGCACTGCTGGCCGTCGCCGTCGTCCTGATCGTCTGGCTCGTGGGCCGGTCGCGTAAAAAAAAAACAACTGACGTAGTCGCCATCCTCGTCCTTGTACTGGCTCTCGGCCTGAGCGCCGGCTGCAAGAACACCGACAACGTAACCCCGCGTGGAGAGAATCCTGAAGCCCAGGATCTCTCCACGGTTTTTAAAGGCCCCGCCAAATCGATCTTCGTAACTACCTTATACGGGGAAGGCGAACCGTACTACCAGGAGTACCAGTTCGACGAGAAAGGAAAACTGGTCTCCAAGAAAGAATACTCCCCCTTCGAAGAGGAAGGAGACGGCCTGAACGAGGCGCTGTCGGAAAAGGATGCCCAGGGGCGGTACACGAAAGAAGTCTGGGGCACCGACGATGAAATCTACAACATCCAATTGACGGAATACACGGCCGACGGCCACATCGCCCGGAACCAATGGCTGGATGGCGACGGAACGGTCCGCACCACGACCACCTATCGCTACGACGGGGCCGGCAACCAGACGATGTCGCACACCGAGAACAGCTACAACAATTCCACCTACACGAATGTCTACGAATTCGACGACCAGAACCGCCTGGTGAAATCCACTTCCTCCTATGACGGACAGGTCAACGACATCCAGACTTACCGCTATGACGTGGACGGTTGGGACCGGGTCTATGAAACGGAGTGGGTCAACCTCGGCAAAAAATCCGTATCGTATGAAAAGATCGGCAAAGACAGCCTGCTCATCGCTTCCCGGCGTTATGAAACCGACGAAAACGGGACGCGCCTGACCTTCTGCGACACGACTTTCACCGATGCCAGCGGCTACCGCCACCAACGCAATTATTACAATTACGACAAGGAGTATTCCTACGAAGGTGTTTACAACAAACAGGGCTATCTGACCCATTGCGAACTGTTTACCGGCAAAAGCACCCGCCCGGCCAAAACGCTCGACCTGGAAATGGCGCCCGACGGCGAGAGCCTGAAGAGCATCACGTTCCGCACCCAGCAATTCGGCCAGGTGGAGGAGGAAAAATCCAATCACCTCATGGAATTCGACACGTTCGGCAACTGGACCGACCGGACGCTCGGCATGCAGTACACCCCGGACCTGTTCTGGAGTGACAAACTGGAAGATTTCGAAGGTTTGTTGACCACCCAGCACCGCACTTTCACCTACTACGGCGACGACCAGGGGCAGAACTACGGCTTCGAAGGCAAGAACGGTGACAGCGAGCTGCGCCTCTTCTGGACCAACGACAACGGCGTCTTCCGCGGCGAAGCCTTCCTCGACGGCGACCCGGTGCGCATCGTGGGCCACAAGGACAAGAATTCGACCAGCTGGCACATCGTAGCCTTGGAGAAGGACGGTACGATTCCCTGGCATATCTATCTGGATACCGCCGAAAACCCCTGCACGGCCACGATCGTCAAGGGCATGGACGAGATCAAGATTCCGGTGAACGCCACCCGCAAAGACCTGAAAACCTACAGTTTCAAGGCCAAGGCCGATGACATCGTAGGCATCTACGAGTACAGCGACAAGGGCGGCGACACGGGCGACGGCTCGCTCAACGTCTCCCGCTGCGGCGACAACTGGGAGGACTACCAGTTTGAGATCACCAACAGCGGCCCCGCGCCGTCGCACAACATGGCGACCGACAAGTTCACCAACTCCCCCAGCGAGACGCTTGAGTTCTACAACTATCTCTGGGACGACAATTCGGATTCGGGTTTCTCCTACAGAATCCGTTTCTTCGACGACTTTGCCGTCATCGAACGCATGAGCGGTTCCCCGATGGGCTTCTTCGGCATGGGCATGACGGTCGAAGGCATTTATGCTAAACTTCCCTCCGTCGGATAACGCAATGAGAACCGCCCTGTTCCCGGGATCGTTCGATCCCTTCACCCTCGGTCATATGGACATCCTCCGCTCCGCGCTGAAGATGTTCGACCGCGTCATTGTCGCCGTGGGTTACAACAGCGCCAAAAGCGGATTCTTCCATCCCGACCTCCGCGTCCAGATCATCAAGGACGCGGTGGCGGGGATGGAGAACGTGGAAGTGTGTTCCTACCGCGGGCTGACCGTTGAATTCTGCAAACAGATGGGCGTGAGCTGCATCATCCGCGGCCTGCGCACCACCACCGACTTCGAAATGGAGAGCGTCATCGCCCAGGCCAACCGCAAGATGGCCCCCGACATCCTGAGCATCTTCATTCCGGCCGGGCACGAATACTCGTTCATCTCCTCCACGGTCGTGCGCGACGTGCTCAACAACGGCGGCAACGCCCGTTGTTTCCTGCCCCAGAACGTGGATATCGACAAATATCTCCAACTGCGGGAAGTCTGATGCGACGGGTCCTGATCATCGGTATGCTGCTGCTGGGATCTCTGGCCTTCCAGGCCAAGGCCCAGCCGTTCACGCATCCGTCCGTCACGGCCTATCTGCAGACCCTGATCGAAAAGCCGGTCGACGCCATCTGTGCGGATGTCGACCGGCTCATCGATTCGGTGGGCCGGCAAAAGCCGGAACTCCAGTCGAAAGTAGCCGGCATCTGCTTCGACTTTTTCACCGATTCTCCCGTGATGGGGCACGACGCCGTCGCCGTCCACATTGCCGACGACTGGTTCCTCAACGGAAAGCTCAAACTGGAAAACGAGCAGCTCTACCCCATCCTGTACACCTATGCCGAATTCAACCGGAGCTCCCTGGTGGGCAAGAGCGCCCCGGCCCTGACGATGGACGATCCGCAAGGCGTTCCCGTCAACATCCGGGCTGTCTCCGCCGACCACAAGATCCTGTTCTTCTATGATGCCGAGTGCGCTACCTGCCGCAAGGAAGCGCCCCTGCTGGCCGACCTGCTCCGCAACTACGAAGGCGAAAGGCTCAGTTTCTTCGCCATCTACACCCAAAGCGACCGCGAAGGCTGGGAGCGCTATGCCGGTGAAGTCTTTGCCGGGATCGACAATCCCAACGTGAGCGTTTACCACCTCTGGGACCCCGAGGCGGCCACGAACTTCCATAAGCTGTACGGCGTCCTCTCTACGCCGCAACTATTCCTGCTCGACGGCCAGAACACCATTCTCGGCCGCGGCCTTGACACCGAAGCCCTCGCCTTCATGCTGGGCGGTGAAAACGCCCGCGCCATTCAGTACAAGAACCTGTTCGACCAGATTTTCGGCGCCTTCTCACCACTGACCATCAGTGATGTGGAAGGCATCGCCGACGCCTTCGCAGACCGCTCGCGCCACGACGCCGGCATCTACGTGGAGATCTTCACGCACCTGTTCAATTACCTTCGCACCAGCGAAGAGTTCCCCAAGCAGCAGGGCGCCCTCTACGTGGCGGAAAAATACATCGCGGCGGAGCCCGCCTTCTGGTCGGAAGAATTCCTGGAAACCACCATCCACGCCCTGACCCGCGCCCGGATGAATCCCGTCGGCGCCCACGCGAAAGATCTCACGCTCCGCAACCGGCGGGGCCGGCTCGAGTATCTGCTGGAAGGGCGCAGACCCTATACGCTGGTGTTTTTCCACCTGCTCGACTGCAAGCAGTGCCAGGAAGAACTCTCGGCGCTCCGCCCCCTCGCAACCGACCTGCGGGAGGCGGGCATCAAAGTCAAACTGGTCTACGTCGGCCACGAGCAGGAGGCCTGGCGTAAATTTGCCAGAAAAGTACCCTGCGGCTGGGTCTGTCTCAGCGACTTCGAGGGGACCAGCGACATGCGGACCCTCTACGACCTGGAGTACGTACCGCATCTCTACCTGCTCGACAACCACGGCACCATCCTGGCCAAAGACATCCAGGTGGCCGAACTTAAGCAAATGCTTCCCCAATTATGATCAGCGGCGAATATAAACAGTTCTACGAAGCGCTCCTGGCGGTCATCCCCAAGGAGCGCATGTTTCATGATGCGCTCAGCACCCTGGCTTACGGCACCGACGCTTCTTTCTACCGGCTCATTCCCAAGCTCGTGATCCGGGCCCGGGACGAGCGGGACATCGCGGCCATTCTCAGCGAGGCCGACAAGATGAACATCCCGGTGACCTTCCGGGCGGCCGGCACTTCCTTGTCGGGACAGGCCATCAGCGATTCCGTGCTGGTGATCGTTTCGCACGGCTGGCAGCAGTGGAAAGTCCTGGAGGAAGGCCGGAAGATCCGGCTTCAGCCGGGCATCCGGGGCGGACGGGCCAACACCTATCTGGTGAAATACGGCCGCAAGATCGGCCCCGACCCCGCCTCGATCGATTCCGCCATGATCGGTGGCATCGCCGCCAACAACGCCAGCGGCATGTGCTGCGGCACGTCGGAGAACTCCTACAAGACCATCGCCGACATCCGCATCATCCTGCCCGACGGCACCGTGCTCGATACGGCCGACACAGCCTCCTGCGAGGCATTCCGCCGTTCGCACGCCGACTTCCTCGCGGGCATCTCGGCCATCGCCGCCGACATCGCCGCCGACCCGGAACTGGCCGCCCGCATCCGCCGCAAATACAAGATCAAGAATACGACGGGCTACTCGCTCAACGCCTTCGTCGATTTCAGCGACCCGATCGACATTGTCAAGCACCTGGTCATCGGTTCGGAAGGCACGCTGGCCTTCATCTCCGACATCACCTACAATACGGTGGTCGACCACAAGTACAAGGCGCTGGCGATGATTACCTATACGAACATCGCCCTGGCCTGCGAAGCCGTGCAGATCCTCAAGAAACAGGGGCTCGTTTCGGCCGTCGAGCTGATCGACCGCACCGGCGTGCGCAGCGTCGACCAGACGCCCGGCATCCCCGAATTCCTGAAGACCATCGGACCGGAAAGCTGCGTGATCCTGGCCGAGACGCGCGCCGCCTCGGCAGAGGAACTGGACACCCGCATCAAAACCATCACGGAAGGCATCGCATCCGTTCCCACGGAACTCCCCTTCGCCTTCACGACCGATGCGCGGGAACAGGCCACGATGTGGAAGCTCCGCAAGGAGATGCTGCCCACGGTCGCGGGCCTGCGCCGAAGCGGCACCACGGCCATCATCGAGGACATCTGCTTCCCGATCGAACATCTGGCCGAGGCCACCGTCCGGCTGCGCGAAGTCTTCGCGGCCGACGGCTATGCCGATGCCGTGATCTTCGGGCACGCGCTGGCGGGCAACCTACACTTCATGTTCAACCAGGATTTCTCGACGGCCGCCGAAGTGGAGAAATACAAGAAGTTTATGGACGACATCGTCCGGCTGGTTGTCGACCGCTACGACGGTTCGCTGAAAGCCGAACACGGTACGGGCCGCAACATGGCCCCGTTCGTGGAGTACGAATGGGGCAAACAGGCCTATGAACTGATGCAGCGGGTCAAGGCCTTGTTCGATCCGAAGGGCATCCTCAACCCGGGCGTCATCCTGAACACCGACCCGATGGCGCACATCTCGAACCTGAAGCCCTGCCCGTCGACGAAACAGATCGTGGACAAATGTATGGAATGCGGTTTCTGCGAAGGCTATTGCGTGGCCGAAGGGCTCACGCTGTCGCCGCGCCAGCGCGTGGCGGCGTTCCGCGAGATCGAACGCCTGCGCGCCTCCGGCGAAGAGCCGCACCGCGCCGCCGAGATGCAGAAACTTTACAAATATGCGGGCGACCAGACCTGCGCCACCGACTCGCTCTGCAACCTGCACTGCCCCGTCGGGGCCGATGCCGGCAAACTCATCAAGGAACTGCGGCACGAGGGCCACGCGCCGCGCGGCGAGAAGCGGGCGGTGTGGCTGGCCGGCCATATGGCCGGCGTCACCGCGACGCTCCGCGGCGGCCTGAAGTGCCTCAATGGCCTTCGGACCGTCTTCGGCACGAAACTCTTCGGAGCCATGGCCCGCGGCCTCCGCAAACTCACGGGCGGTGCCCTGCCGCTCTGGAACGAATATATGCCGACCGGAGCCTCCCGGATCCACGTTCCCGCCGTTGCGCAGGAACGCGAGCGGAAGGTCGTATATTTCCCTTCCTGCATCACCCGAAGCATGGGCACGACGAAAGCCTACAGCCAGGAGAAGGAAGTCACGCAGGTGACGGCGGCGCTGCTGGAAGCGGCCGGCTTCCAGATCATCTATCCCGAGAAGATGGATTCGCTCTGCTGCGGCATGCTCTTCTCGAGCAAGGGCTATGTGGAAGCGGGCCAGAAGGCATCCGACACGCTGAAGGCCGCCCTGGTGGCCGCCTCCGACGGCGGGCGGATTCCGATCCTCTGCGACATGAGCCCGTGCCTCTATACGATGAAGGCCAATTTCGGCGACGAACTGCCGCTGTACGAGCCCACGGAGTTCATCGAGAAGTTCGTCCTGGAACACCTGACGCTGAAGCCGGTCGACGAAAAGGTGGCGCTGTTCGCCGTCTGCTCGGCCAAGAAGATGGGCGTCGATCCGTGCCTGAAGCGCGTCGCGGAGCGCTGCGCGCGCGAGGTCGTGGTTGTCGACTCCAACTGCGACGGCTTCGCCGGCGACCGCGGTTTCTTCTTCCCCGAACTCAACGAGCACGGCCTGCGCGACCTCAAGCGCCAGGTCGACGGCTGTGATGAAGGTTTCGCCGTGAGCCGCACCTGCGAAATCGGCCTGTCCCGCAACAGCGGCCTCGTCTTCAAGTCGATCGTCTACCTCGTCGCGAGAGCCGCCGGTGTCGAGATCCGGAAGAATGCGTAATGATCACGATCATCATCATTGTTGTCACGGCCGTCGTAAGCGTGATCTGTTTCTCGCAGGCGGGGCTGTTCGAGACGCTGAAATTCAGCGCCTATGATGTCTGGCACCGCCGTCAGTGGCACCAGCTGCTGACGTATGGCCTGGTGCACGGCGGATGGGGCCATCTGCTGTTCAATATGATCACGCTCTACTGCTTCGGGCGGATCGTGGAGCAGTATTTCGGTGCCGCCTTCGGGGACAAGGGGCCGGTTCTGTACGTGGTGTTTTACGTGACGGCGCTGATCGTTTCGACGATCGGCGACCTCATCAAATTCCGGGACAACCCTTCCTACAGCGCCGTCGGCGCATCGGGCGCCGTGTCGGCCATCCTCTTCGCCGCCATCCTGTTCGAGCCCCGGATGGGCATCTACATCTACCTGATCCCCATCCCGGTGCCGGCCTACATCTTTGCGCCTTTGTATCTGGTGTACTGCATCATCATGGCGCGGAAGAACGTCGACAACATCGGCCACTCAGCCCACTTCTGGGGCGCCGTCTACGGCCTGTTGTTCCCGCTCCTCCTCCGCCCTGACATTTTCACGCATTTCCTGAACCAACTGCACGGATAGCCTTACATCCGGCGGACGGACTCGACGATCTCCTCGACCGTATCGCAGAAGGTAATGGCGGTGGCCATGAAGGGTTTCATGAAGCCGGCTTCCTGCATATGGGCCAGGAGCAGCTTCAGCGGATCGTAATAGCCCTCGAAGTTGAAGATGAGAATGGGCTTCATATGCTTGTCGATGGCGCGGTTGCAGGCGTAGGTGAAGAGTTCGTCCAGGGTCCCGAAGCTGCCGGGCAGGACGATGCAGCCGTCGCTGAGGTCTTCCATCACCTGCTTGCGTTCGGCGAAATCAGCCGTCTCAATAAACTCTGAGAGACCCTGCTGCACGACCGCCAGGCCACTTTCGCGGACTTCCTTCGTCCCGAGGAATCCGCGGGGGAAGACACCAATCACGCGACCGCCCGCCGACGCCGCGCCGTCAGCCAGCGCACCCATCGTTCCGACGGCCGCACCGCCGTAGACAATCGCCACGCCGGCGCTCGCGATGCGGCACCCCAGCTCGTAAGCCAGTCCTTTGTAGATTTCTTTGCAACCGGGCGCGGAGCCCAGATATACCGCTACGTTTTTCATCCGAATCAGTCTTTCAATAGTTCTGTCATCCGGGCGACCATTTCCGGATCGTGCGACACGATATCGGGCCAGCGGCGGTGGAAGCCGGGGGCGTTCTTCTTGGAGGTCGCGTCGAGGATCAGGTGGTCGCGCACGCGACCGTCACGCACGGGGTCGCAGTTGGCGCCCAGCAGCCAGCGCTTGCGGTAGGGCGTCGCATTCTTTTCATCCGGGTCGAAGAGGACCTGGATCACCTGCTCGAGCCGGCGATCCGTAAAAGGCCTGGCCTTTTGCGTCGCGTCGATGCAGAGTTTGCCGCCGAAACCGGTTTCCGGCGCCGTGTGGTCGAGCACGTCGAGCGGGCCGCGGCTGAAGAGCAAGTCGCGCTGCACGTCCACGTTGCGGCAGATGGCATCCGCCAGGGAATCCCAGTTCCGGATGTCGGTCTCCCCGTCGACGACCAGCAGGAATTTGTTGAACATCATCTGCCCCGCCCCCCACAGGGCGTTGGCCACCTTGAATGCCTGCCCTTCGTATTGCTTGCGGATCCGGGCGATGGCGAAGTTGTGTCCCACGCCTTCTTCGGGAAGGTACAGATCCTCGATCTCCGGCGCGATGGCCAGCTTGATGGGCGACAAAAAGATCTTTTCCGTGGCTTCCTGGATATATTTGTCCTCCATCGGCGGGATGCCCACCACCGTGGCGGGATAAACGGCGTCAAAGCGGTGCGAGATGCAGGTGACGTGGAATTTCGGGTACAGGTCTTCCAGCGAATAAAAGCCCGTATGGTCGCCGAACGGCCCTTCGGAGAACTTCTCTTCGCTCTTCTGCACGTAGCCTTCGATCACGAAGTCGCAGTCAGCGGGCACCATCAAATCCTGCGTGAAACACTTCACCAGTTCCACGGGCTTGCCGCGCAGGAAGCCGGCCAGCAGGTATTCGTCGATGCCTTCGGGCAGCGGGGCTGTGGCGGCATAGGTATAGACGGGATCGCCGCCCAGGCACACGGCCACGGGCAGACGGTGCGTACATTCGGACAGGTGTTTCGCGCCGGTCTTGTGCATATGCCAGTGCATGCCGGTCGTGGCGTCGTCGAGCACCTGCATGCGGTACATCCCGACATTGCGCACGCCGGTCACCGGACTGGCCGTATTGACGAGCGGCAGGGTGATGAAACGTCCGCCGTCCTGGGGCCAGCATTTGAGGATGGGAAGCTGGCTCAGCTGCGCGGTATATTGCACCACATCCTGGCAGGGCGCGTGGCCCTTGTGCTCGCGGGGAATCCAAGAGGCCGCCTGGTTGAGTTTCGGCAGAAGCCGGAGCTTGTCGCGGAAGCTGGGGCCGGAGCCCAGCACGCTGCCCACCAGTTCGTCGATCTTCGCGCCAATGTCATCGAGGTTGTCCACGCCCAGCGCATAGCGGATGCGCGCCTCGGAGCCCATCATATTGGTCAGCACGGGGAAAGCCGTGCCGGTATTCTCGAACAGCAGGGCCTTGCCGCCACCGGGCTTCTTCGATTCGATATCGGTGGCGCAGGCGATTTCGAGCACCGGATCCACGAACTCCCGGATCCGCCGGAGTTCGCCGCGCTCTTCCAGAAACTTCGTATAATCTTTCAGACTGTTGAACATCGTCCCAATGTTTTCTCAGAAAAATGCAATTTAGGGAAAAATTCCGGAAAATGCGTAAATTTGAGAAACGAATCATCCCATGAAAAAGCTTCTCTCCCTTCTTGCCGTTGCCTGCCTCACGGTGGCGGCTTTCGCCCAGCAGGCGCTGGGGCCCGGCACCGGGCTCGTCTCCCCCGAGATCAATCCCGACCATACCGTCACGTTCCGGCTCTACGCGCCCAAGGCTGTCACGGTGCAGCTGGCCGGCGACTTCCTGCCCCGCGTTGTCGACCTGCAGGAAGGCCCGGGCGGCATCTGGACCTATACGACCCAGCCGCTGGAAGGCGAACTCTATTCCTATAGCTTCATCGTGGACGGCCGTCGTGCGATGGACCCGTCGAACATCCATCAAAACCGCGACGTGGCTACCTGGACGAACATCTTCACCTTAAGCGCCGAACAGGGCGACAAGGGCTGGTATTACGAGGTCCACAGCGTGCCGCACGGCACGGTATCCCACGTCTGGTACGACAGCCCGACGCTGGGCGCCCAGCGCCGGATGACGGTGTATACGCCGGCCGGCTATGAAGACAATCCCAAGGCGAAGTATCCCGTGCTGTATTTATTGCACGGATCGGGCGGCGACGAAGATGCGTGGAGCGACCTGGGCCGCACGGCCCAGATTCTCGACAATCTGATTGCGGAAGGGAAGGCGAAGCCGATGATCGTGGTGATGCCCAACGGCGTCTGGTTCAACCAGGCCGCGCCCGGCGCCGCCGTGAACATGTTCCAGCCGACCTTCCAGAACAGCCGTTCGCAGTCGACCGTCGAGGTGGAGAACAGTTTCCCCGACATCATGAATTATGTCGAAAAGCACTACCGTGTGGCCAAAGGCTACGCCAACACCGCCGTGGCCGGCCTGTCAATGGGCGGCCGTCAGTCCTGTGCGTTGTCGATGCGTTATCCGAAGAAGTTCGGCTATGTCGGTCTGTTCTCGGGCGTCGCAACGCCGGAAGGCAATGAAGCGGCGCTGGACGCCGTCTTCGCCGCCCAGCCGAAGCTCTACTGGATCGGCTGCGGCAAGGATGACGGCATCCTGGTGAATTCCAAAAAGCTGAAAGACTACTGCGATGCGAAAGGCTACCCCACGACTCTCTACGAATCGGAAGGCGGCCACATCTGGCGCAACTGGCGCATATATCTGACAGTCTTCGCGCAGCAGTTGTTTAAATAGAAAATCCTATCTTTGTGAAAAATACGCGTATCCAATGAAAATCAGAACGATTGTCATGGCGGCGGCGATGCTGCTCAGCCTGATGCCCGTTGCCGGATGTTCCGGCGAAGGGAACCAGCTTCCTTCTTTCAACGATGTGCTCACCTCGCGCCGGAGCATCCGCAGCTACGATGCGACGAAGAAAATCTCCGAAGCAGAAGTCCGCACGCTCCTGACTCGGACGCAGGAAGCCCCCTCGTGGGCGAACCAGCAGCCCAGCAAGTACTATGTGGCCATCAGCCCCGAAGCCGTCGCAGCCGTGCAGGATATGGTCGGCGGCAACAAGGAGCGGATCAAGAATGCGCCCGTGCTCATCGTCTCGACCTTCGAGAAAGGCAAGTCGGGTTTCTTCCGCGGCCAGCAGACCAACGACCTGGGCGATTTCTGGGGCGCCTACGACAACGGCTTGAGTAATGCCTACCTCGTGCTGGTCGCCCGTGCCATGGGCTTCGACACGCTGATCATGGGCATGCGCGACGCCGATATGATCCGCGACTATTTCCACATCCCGGGCGATGAGATGATCACCGCCGTCATTTCACTGGGCTACCGGGCTGAAGAGCCGCGGACGCCCGTCCACCGCGAACTCGACGAAATCGCGAAGTTCTTCTGATGGCCGGCCGCACGTTCGGAACCTGCTTTTTCGAGCAATATGCGCAAGTCTCGCTTTCCGCGTTGCTGGGAAGCGGCTTTGACGCGCTGGTGAACCGCGACCGGCCGGACCTGCAGTCGCCCGACGGCAAGAGCATCGGCATCGAGGTGACCCGGGCGATGGAAGAGAACAAGGCTGCGGAGCAAGCTTTGCTGAAAGACCTCGCCGGCATCTCGACCGGCAACCACACCGACGACTACGACCGGATTCTCGAAAACGGCTACGGCTTCGGCCTGGAAGGCGGTAAATACATCGGCAAGAAAGAGTTCTTCTACTGGTCGATGGCCCTGCCCTTGCGCCGCATCCTGGAGAGCAAGGTCGCCAAGGTAGGAAACGGTTTCTACGGCCGTTTCGACGAGATGGGGCTCTTCGTCTTCTCCCGCGAGAATCTGGGAATGACTGAAGCCGTCAAGGCCATGAACTATACCCTCTCCCTGCAGAAGCACCAGGACATCCGCTACAACCGCTTGTACCTGGCCGACGTGGACGACCTGTTCGTCTGCAACCTCGACGACGGGCTCAAAGACGACTCCCGGCTCGTCCGCTACCGGGTCTCCCAACAACAGCGTCAGGACTTCTACCGGGAAGCCATCGACCGCCAGCGACAATAATCCCCTATGCCTGCCAACCGCCTCCGATATCATCTGCTTACCCTGGCCGTCGTAGCCGTGTGGGGCGTCACGTTTGTCAGCACGAAAGTCCTGATCGGGGCCGGCATGCATCCGGTCGCCATCTTCTTTGTCCGTTTTATGCTGGCATATGCGGGCATCTGGCTGTATATCGCCCTCTCGCGCCAGCCGGCGAAACTCTGGTACGGCTGGCAGGAGGAACTGGTCTTCCTCCTGCTGGGCGTGTCGGGCGGTTCCCTGTATTTCCTGACGGAGAATCTGGCCCTGGCCTATACGCAGGCCACGAACGTCGCTTTCCTGGTCTGCTCCGCACCCCTTTTCACGGCAATCTTCACCCTGATTTTCCGGCGATTCGGAAAGGGGCGGTTTGTGGACGGGCTGGAACCTGTCCGGCTGGGCTGGCCGCTGGTAGGCGGCACGGTCCTCGCGTTGGCAGGCATGGCGATGGTCGTCTTTGACGGTGCCCGGCTGCAGCTATCTGCCCGGGGCGACCTGCTGGCCATCGCCGCTGCGCTGTGCTGGGCGGTCTATAGCCTGTTCATGAGCCAGATGACGCGCGACCACGGAACGGTCACCGCCACCCGGAAAGTGTTCTTCTATGGCCTGCTCACCATCCTGCCCTTCCTGGGCGGATACAAGGATTCCTTCGCGCCAACCATCCTGGGTCAGACGGCCGTCTGGTTCAATCTCCTGTTCCTGGGCCTGGTCGCCTCCCTGCTCTGCTTCATCCTGTGGAATCTGGCTATGGACAAGCTGGGCAATGTCACCACCACCAATTACGTGTATCTGAACCCGGTCTTTACCCTGCTCAGCGCGATGGCCCTTCTCGGGGAGCGGATGACGCTCCTCGCCGGCATCGGCTGCGCCGCCATCCTCGCCGGCGTCATCTGGGCCGGCCAGCGCAGCAATTCTCTGAAATAATTGCTATCTTTGCATCCAGTCTGCAGGGTGCAGGCGAAGGGGTGCTGCG